>Ga0307426_1002671_pt1 | contig 10978 bp, 5 predicted proteins | sample SalMarWE160340MG_FD_202165 | JGI IMG/M metagenome (GOLD analysis project Ga0307426, IMG submission 202165) | Salt marsh sediment microbial communities from the Plum Island Ecosystem LTER, Massachusetts, United States - WE1603-40 | ecosystem: Environmental > Aquatic > Marine > Intertidal zone >... | reverse complement strand
TGACGACCCCCTGCACGCCGTTGCCGGCGGCCAGCGCCATCAGCGGCGCGATCACGAGCGCGAACAGGACAAGGGCGCGATTGCGCTCGAAGATCGTCGCGAGATTGACGCTGGCGAGAACGCAATAAGGCATCAGCGTACCGCACGCGGCGAGGCGGTACTCGCCGATCTGCCACAGCATGCCGGTCTCACCGCCCGCCGGTTCGGCGTGAAAGGCGCCGGCCCGGTGGATCCACTGCTCGTCCTGGGTCTTCATTCCCAGTTCCAGCGCCAGCCAACCCGGCAAGGCGCTCGAGACGACGTTCTCCCGACGCGGAATATCGAACGGCACCACCACCACGAACCGTCCGTCGGAAACCAGATTGGCGGTGATGTCACCCAGCCCTGTCCCGGCCAAATCGCGGTCGAACCAGATCGACAGCGAAAATGGGCCGAGCCCTTCGGCGTCGGGACCGCCCAGCGCCTGAAGGGTAAGCTCCGGCAACGCGCCGACACGGGTGGAGCAGGCCGGGCGCCCCTCGGGCAGGTAGGCGATCTCTCCGATGCCGTCCGGCAGGAGCCCGACGCGCCCCAGCGCGGTCACCGTCGCCACGGTGCACGGACCGTCCGGTACGTCGGCGCGCAGCATCTCGAGCGTTTCGGTGACCGATCGCTCCTCGTTGGCGGCGAAACCGCTCAGCACGTCGAGATAGCTCTCGATCGAATCGCGGGTGTCGGCGAGCACGAAACTCACCGCCCCCGCGATGAGCGCCGTGCACACCACGGCGAAGGTCAGCAGACGAATGCCGGCCAGGCCGGTGCTGGACAGGACAAGTTCCGTCAATCGGCGCATCTCGTTCTCCCCGGTAGGCAGTCAGTATCGGGGCGTCTCCCTTAAGCCGCCCCTAATGCGATCGGCGGCGCTCGACGCATCGGGTTTACCTCCGGGGGTGCCGACAGCGCCGCGGGGCTGTTGCCCGGCAAGCGGCTTTGCTAGCGTGCCCGCGCAAGGGGACACCGATGCCAGCCAAATCGACCGCCAAAGTGCCGACCGCCCGCCCAGCCGCCGGCTCCCGTGTCAAAACGCCCCCGTCCGGGCGCCGGCGGCAAGCCACGCGCCGCGCGACCCCACGCCAGGTCCTCAAATTCTGGTTCGACGACCATGGCCGCGAAGACTGGTTCGGCGGCGGACGAAAATTCGACGCATTGGTCAAGAGGCGCTTCGGCGCCACGCACGCCGCCGCCGCCACCGGCGAACTGAGCGCCTGGCGCGCCAGCCCTGAGGGACGGCTCGCCGAAATCATCGTGCTCGACCAGTTCTCCCGCCAGATCCATCGCGGCAAGCCGGCGGCCTTCGCCTCCGACGCGATGGCGCTGGCCCTCGCCCAGGAGGTGGTGCGGGCCGGCGCCGACCGCGCGATGCCTCCCGAACAGCGGATGTTCTTCTACATGCCGTTCATGCACTCGGAGTCGCTCGCCGTCCATCGCCAGGCGGTGCGCCTGTTCCGCGCGCTGGGCAACAAGGACGTGCTTCGCTTCGAGCGCGGGCATCGCGACGTCATCGCGCGGTTCGGCCGCTATCCCAAGCGCAACGCGGCGTTGGGCCGCAAATCGACGCGGGCCGAGCTGGCCTACCTTGCCGGCCGCGACGGCTCCGCGTTCTGAGGCGTATTCGGCACCCGCCGGTCGCCGCTTCGTGCTATCGATGCCGTGAGAAACCGAAAGGATGGTTCCCTTGCGTTCGCTTCTGAAGTCCCTCGCAGCCGCCGTGCTGACGGCGACCCTCGCCGCCTGTTTCGGCACCCCGTCCTTTTCCCCCTCGATCAACGCCCGGCTCGACCAGCCGGGGGCGACGCTGGACAGCGCCGCCGCGGTCGAGCTGGTCAACCAGTACCGGGCTGCTTCGGGGGTCGCGCTGGTGGTCCTCGACCCGGCGCTCAACGCGGCGGCGGCGGCCGCGGCGGCCGCCTATGCCGACGCGACCGACATCCCGTCGGGACGCGAACGGCTGGGTCCGATCGACGACCGCGTCGACGGCGACGCCCAGGCGACCGAGATGGTGTCGGCCGGCCAGGCGACATTCGCGGAAACCTTCTCGGGCTGGCGGAACAACCCCAACGACGCCGAGGCCATCAACGCGCCATGGGCGCGCCGGGCCGGCATCGGCGTCATCTACGATCCCGATTCCGAGTTCGGGACCTACTGGGTGCTGATCTACGCCGGCACCTGACCGGCTAGTGGCTGGGGCGCCGTGCCATCAGCGTCCCCAGCCCTGAAATCGCGCGCATCGCATCGAGTTTCATCGCCGGCCCCACCGCCAGACCGACGGTAGGCTCGCTCTGCCAGGCCGGGGTGGCAATATCGGCGCCGCCGACAGCGCGCCGGATTTGCGGGTCGCGGGCCAGGGTCGCGGCGAGCATCGCCGCCATGACGGGCGGCGCCGTAGGCGCATCCATCGCGCTGTCGAATCCAACCGCAAGCGACCACCAAGCGCCGGCGCCCACCAGGCCCAGGGCCATTCCGATCTCCGCCGTCCCGGCCTTTAGCCGATGCAGGCAAAGACACATCTCATCGGGCTGCGCGCGGGCCAGCGTATCCAGGGGGCCGGCGCCGATCGCCGAACGGCTGCCGACCATGGTGCGCAGGCGCGCCAGCGCCCGTGAAAATTTCGGTTCGTCGACGATCTTTTCCATCCGCAGGCGACCGAACCGGCTGGTGAGCGCGGCGCGTGCGGACTTGAGATCGGCCCGGTAGTCGGCGTCGAGCCGCGCCCGCGCGGCCTTCGGATCGGCGCAGTCGAGGACCATCCGATCCCCCGCCGGCCAAAGATGCGTCTTGACGCCGTCGAGGCGTTCGGCCGCCTCGACCAGGCATCCCCCGGTACGGCCGGTGGCGGCGATACCGTCGAACCGGGCGCCGCCGTACCCGCTGAGCGCCTCGACCAGCGCCTGCGCCGCTGCCGGCTGCCCGACATCGATCAGGGGCGTCGCATCGGCCAGGTCGGTCACCGTCAGGGCCCGGGGAAGCCCCGCAATTCGCTCGCCAAGAGATGGCACCCGAATGGGCGCGAAAGCCCTCAGCACCCCCTCGGGATCGTGGATCATCAGCAATCGGACACTCGGGCCGAGCCCTGCGGCAGCGGCCTCGGCCGCGATGACCGCCGGGCGGTAGCCGGGATTGGGATCGAGCGCCACCGCGGCCAGCGCCTCGATCTCGAAGGCGTGCCGGAAAAGATGCGTGAACGGCGCCATCCGGGCCAGCATGCCGCCGGCTCCGACCCGGGCCGCCGCGGCGGCGCCGGCCAGTATGGGTCGGGGCACCTGGTGGGCCAGGCTTGGCATGGGCTTTGCCTCCGATGACCGGCGGGAAATCGCCGGTTTCGGACGCGATCGTGTGCGCTGGGCCGTTAAGTCCCGGTGTTCGCGAGGCGGCCGGAGGGGCGCAATCGGCGCCGAGACTTAATGGCGCGTAAATGCCTCATGCAGAGGCCAACGGCGGCGACCGGCGCGTAAAGCCCGGGCCGGGGGCCGCAAACGGCGGGAATTTCGGCGATGGGGGCGGTCAGCGCAGCGGGCGCGGCCGGGGCAGCGGAACCGGTGAGCTGAGTTCGACCTCGGACATCGCGCCTTCGGCCAGCGCCACCGCGAAATAGCCCGGGCGCGGGCGCGGCAACGGCACGTCGGCGACCAGCCGCGGCGCGGCGGCGCCGGGTTCGATCGTCGTCACGCGGACCGAAGGCGGTTCGATGTCGTCGCTGAGATAGCTCGGCTCGCCCTCGAGCCCGAAGGGAAACGCCGCTTTGCGTTCGGCGGCATAGGAGGCCGCTTCGCGGCCGCACACCTGCGGGCGCATGTCGACAGGGGGCGCGTTGAGATTGGCGATGGTGAGCACCGACGGCAGCGCCCCGCCGGCGGTGAACGCGAAGCCGCGGTCCAGCAGCCGTGCCGCCAGTTCGCCGCGTTCGCGGGCCGAGGAGGCCCCCAGGATGATCGCCATCAACTGGCGATCGCCGCGCTCGGCGGTGGCGACCATGTTGAGCCCCGAGGCGCACACATAGCCGGTCTTCATCCCGGTGGCGCCCTGATAGTGGCTCAGGAGATTGTTGTACGAGTGTAATCTGAGGCGGCCGAACTCCACGATGCCGGTCTCGAAGATCGGGTCGTATTGCGGGTAGCGGGCCCGGATCGTCAGCGCCAGGAGTGCCAGATCGCGCGCCGTGGTGACCTGGTCAGGATCGTGCAGCCCGTTGGGATTGGTGAAATGGGTGGCCGTCATTCCCAGCATCGAGGCCTTCAGGTTCATCTCGTCGACGAATGCCGCCTCGGTTCCGGCCAGCGTCTCGGCGATCGCCACCGCCACGTCGTTGGCGGACTTGACGATCAACAGGAACAACGCGTCCTCGAGCCGGACCGCGGTGCCGACCGGAAACCCCATTTTCGAAGGCGGGGCCTCGAGGGCATGTTCACTCATCACCACCGGCGTACCGAGAGACGCCCGCCCGTCCTCGATGGCCTCGAAAGCGAGATAGGCGGTCATCAGCTTGGTCAGCGAGGCCGGATGCCAAGGCACGCCGGCATCCTCCTCGAACAGCACCTGGCCGCTTCTAGTGTCGATGAGAAGCTGCGGGCTGGCGAGGGCCGGCGAGACCGCCGCGGCCAACGCCACAACCAGCACCATCATTCCTCGACGCAACCACTCCGGCCGCATCGCATCCTCGCCGTTGCCTAACCGAATCCCCAGCGGGTCTTCTAGCAATCCGCCGCGCCGACAAGCAACCGGCGCCTCGTTCACCGACCAGCATTTGCCCGCCGCGCCAGCGTGGCCGTCCTGGCGGTTCGAACGACGCCCCGCAAGCCCGTTGGGTTTCCGCGTTAGGTATGTTGCGACGTCCCTGATCCACGCTTCGTTAAGCGGGCGGGGTCTAGCGTAAAAGGCCTCTGCGTCAGATATGGATCAGATTGCCTTGAGCGGATCGCGCGTGGGAAAGCCGGATTCGCCGCCAAATCGGACGGCGTCGTCCGATGACGCCGCCGGACAATCCGGGATCGCGAACCTCGCGCGCGTGGCAGGCGACTCCCACGACACGCTCGCCCGTGAACAGCAAGCCGCGATCGCGGCCCTGCAGGCGATGGCGGCGCGCGCCGAGGCGGCCTTCGACGCCGTCGCCGAGGGTGTGTGCTTTTTCGACGAACACACCCGGTTGATCTCGTGCAATCGCCGCTTCGCGGAGATCTACCTGCTTTCGCCCGATCAATTGCCGGCCGGCACCACGCTGCGTGCGATCGCCGACAAGTGCGCTTCCATCGGCACCTGCCCGATGCCCGTCAACGAGTACCTTGCGCTGTGCGAATCGATAAATGCCGGCGGCGCCCCCCAAACCTGGACCGCTTCGCTGCGCGACGGACGCGCCATCGAGATCACCCACCTGCCGATGCCGGACGGCGGCTGGGTATCGACGCACGACGATCTCGCCGAATCCCCGCGCACCGACGCGGACGCGCAGATCTCGTTGCAGACGCTGATCGATTGGGTGCCCGACAGTCTCTGGGTCAAGGACGTCGAAAGCCGCTTCGTGGTCGCCAACCGGGCCACGGCGATCCGAACCGGCAAGACCGAACCCGAGGAACTGATCGGCAAGTCCGACCTGGAGCTTTGTCCGCCGGAAACCGCCCGCGAGTACCTCGCCGACGAGCACAGAGTCCTCAGGACCGGCAAACCGATGATCGACAAGGAAGAATACGTTGTCGGCGCGCTCGGCAAGAAGACTTGGATCCTCACCACCAAGGTACCGTTGCGCAACGACAAGGGTGACATCTTCGGGCTCGTCGGCGTCTCCCGGGACATTACCGAGCGCCGGCAGGCCAACCTGCTGCGCGACGGGCAAGCGCATCTTCTCGAGGAGATCGCCTCGGGCGCGGCGCTGGAGACGGTGCTCGACCATCTCGTTCGTCTCGTCGAATCGCAGCTTGCCGGGATAACCGGCTCCGTCGTGCTGCTCGACGACGATGGCGTCCATCTGCGCCATGGCGCCGCCCCGAGCATGGCGAGCGACTTCAGCCGGGCCATGGACGGCATTCACGTCGGCGAAAAGGCGGCCTCGTCCGCGACGGCCGTGTTTCGCAAGAAGCCCGTCATCGTCGCCGACATCGCCGATGACCCGTTGTGGGAAGACCATCGCGAACTGGTCACCGAGTATGGCTATCGCTCGTGCTGGTCAAATCCGATCGTCTCACAACAGGGCAAGGCGTTGGGCGCCCTGACTGTGTATTCTCAGTCGGCGCGCGAGCCGACGCAGGCCGAGACGCGTCTGCTCGATATCGCCACGCGCATCGCCGGGATCGCCCTCGAACGCAAGCTGGCCGAGGACCGGATCAACTTCATGGCCAACCATGATGCGCTGACCGGACTGCCCAATCGCGTGCTTCTGAAAGACCGCCTCGCCCAGGCCCTGCTCTATGCGCAGCGATACGAGCACTGGGCGACGGTGGTGTTTGCCGATCTGGATGGCTTCAAGCTCATCAACGACACCCTTGGCCACAATATGGGCGACGAGCTCCTGCAGGCGGTCGCGAAGCGGATGGTCGGCTGCGTGCGCGCGATCGACACGGTCGTGCGGCTCGGCGGCGACGAATTCGTCATTCTGCTTTTCGATCAGCCGAAGGCCCTCGACACCGTCTCCTCCGTCGTCGAGAAGATCCAGACCGCCATCACCGAGCCGTACCAGATCGGCGGCCGCGAGCTGCGCGTGACCAGCAGCATCGGCGTCGCCAACTACCCCGACGACGGCAAGGACGCCGACACGCTGCTCGCCAACGCCGACGCGGCGATGTACCGCGCCAAGGAAACCGGGCGCGACAATTTCCAGTTCTTCACGCCGGAGCTCAACGTCAGGGCCCGCGAAGAACTGGTGCTTCGCGAGGGCTTGCGCAACGCGGTCGCGCGTCAAGAATTCGTCCTGTTCTATCAGCCCCAGATCGACCTGCCGCAACGCCGCATTTTCGCGGTCGAAGCGTTGCTGCGCTGGAACCACCCGACCCTGGGGCTGGTCCCGCCGGCCAAGTTCATCCCGATGGCCGAACAGTCCGGCCTGATTGTCCAAATCGGCGACTTCGTCCTCCACGAAGCGTGCCGCCAGAACAAGAAGTGGCAGGACGCGGGATTGCCGCCGGTCACCGTGTGCGTGAACGTCTCGGCCCGGCAATTCGAGGAGAGGACCTTCGTCGACCGGGTCGCCAGCGCGTTGCACAAAAGCGGTCTGGACGCGCAGTATCTCGAACTGGAGCTGACCGAAAGCCTGCTCATGCAGGATGTCGATCACGCGGTTGCGACGATGGCCGAACTGCAGGACATCGGCGTCCAGCTCTCGATCGACGACTTCGGAACCGGTTACTCCTCCCTCAGCGCGCTGAAGACATTCCCCGTCGCCCGCCTGAAAATCGACCGCACCTTCATCAAGGACCTGCCCGCCAACGCCCATGACAGGGCGGTGACCACCGCCGTGATTTCATTGGGCAAGAAGCTCAATCTCCGGGTGATCGCGGAGGGCGTGGAGACCGAAGAACAGATCGAATTCCTGCGCGACAACGATTGCGACGAGTTGCAGGGATTTCATTTCAGCAAACCCCTGCCGGCCGTCGATTTCGAAAAGCTTCTGGGCGAACACGGCAAGAACTAGGGGCGAACCACCTTGCCGCGTATGGCGCCGGTACCTGGTGCGGGCGGCCGGAATCGAACCGGCACTCCGTTTCCGGAACCGGATTTCGGGTCTGTCGGCGAAGATGAGAAGACGCTGATATCATTCGAGTAATCTTGTTGGCTGGCGGCAATGTGCAGGATCCGGTGAAGGGCAGACGAGCGATTTCGTTCGACTTGGGCAAAGGGCCCCGTGAATAGGCGACGCTCATCGGCGCGCCATTCGATCAGGGTGACCGGCGTCCGCTTCGGATGATCTCCGGAAGTCGCCCGGCGTCGAAGCGCTTCCGCTATGCGCCGAAAGGCGACGTCAAACCGGGGCGCCGCTCCTGCCTGCCTGCGACGTAAATCGGCACTCTTCCCGCGGCATCCAGAGCCCGGCCAACACCCCCCGGGGCCCGATCGGTTCATGCAGGTCCCTCGACCCGGGATGCCATTCCGAGCTCGTGGTAGAGCGCTGCTGCGCGCTCCACATGTTCGCCGGCAGCCGCCGTTTTGCCCTGGCTGCCGAGGATATCGCCAAGAACCCGCTCGGCATGGGCCTGCTCGGGCCGCATTCCCAACTCTCGCGCCAGATTTAGCCCCTGCCGCGCGAATTCCTCGGCGCGAACACCGTCCGCACTCGCTAGGGCAGCGGCCTTGATCCGGAGCAACTCAGCCTCCTGAGCGCGGTAGCCGATCGCCCTTGCCTTGCTCAGTCCGGGTTCCGCCACCTCGAGAGCGTGCTCCGGGTCGTCGGGTGCCAACACCTCGGCGAGAAATACCCGCGCCCGCACGTTCGAGGTGGGCTGGTGCATGGCATCGCTCTCCTGCACTGCCTTCTCCAGAAGCGCGATCGCCTCCTCGACATTGCCGGTGAATGCGAGAGCGTAGCCGAGGATGCCCCGAAGCCACGGCACAGTGAACGTCAGGCCCGCTTCGGCCGCGTGTCTCATCGCCGCTCTTGCCAGCGGCAGGGCGGTTGCCGCGTCTCTCCGCTGCAGATGGGCACGAGTGAGATGGTATTGGACGACCGAGACATCGAACGCGCCGTCGCTGGCCAGGGCGAGGGCGCGATCGAGGAAGCCAAACGCGCGATCGAATTCGCCCAGATAGGCGCAGGTCGCACCCAGGATCGACACGGAGTCCATGATCAACGAGCCCGCCGTGCCGAAATCGCGGACCCGCTCGGGATCGCGCAGGTTCTCCGGCAGGTTCGCCGTCAGAAAGCCGATAGCGTCGGCGAAGTTCCCGCCGATCCAGGCCGCTTGGCCGAGGCTGAAGCGCGCGCCGTACGCCAACGCGTCGTCATCGAGCCGATCTGCAATTTCCAGGGCGCGCTCGCCGAAGCGGACAGCGTCCGTCAGGCTGCCGCCGTAGTGAATGAGGTCGTGGCTCTGCTGCACGGCGATTTCGGCCATCATCACCCGATCGTCGGCGCCTTCCGCGTCGCTGGCGGCGTGCTCAAGATGCTGGCGCACCGACTTGTGATCGCCGACCGCGAAGTATGCGGATGCGATGGCGCGATTGGTGTCGGCGCGCGCGGACGCGTCATCGTCCGAGAACAGGGGCAGCGCGTTCTTGAATGCACCGATTGCCTCCCGGTACGCCGAGTTCCTGAGCGCCAGGTGGCCAGCCTTGCGCCAGCACTCGGCCGCCCCGGCGGTGTCCCCCGCGCGCGCCAGATGGGTCGCCAGCAGCTCAGGCTCCGTCTCGGCCATCTCCGGACGATCCCGCAGCAGCACCTCCACGATCCGTTGGTGAATCTCGGCCCGCTTGCTCTTGAGCAGGCTCTCGTATGCGGCGTCCCGCAAAAGCGCGTGCTTGAACATAAATCTGTCGAGTGTCCCTGACATCCGGAACACGACGCCGATCGCGACGAGTTTGTCGAGGTCCTCGGCCAGTTCCGTCTCGGCGCGGGCCAGGGTTGCGGCGAGCAGGCTGGACGAGAATTCGCGTCCGTAGGCGGCGGCGATCTGTGCGACTTGCTTGGCCGAGCCAAGCCGATCGAGGCGCGCTGAGAGCGAGTCGCGCAAGGTCGAAGGAATGCGAATCCCGCCATCCTCGCTCGAGCGCATGGATTCCACGGCCGAGCCGACAAGCTCCTCCATGAACAGCGGGATACCGTCGCTCTTCTGTATGATTTCCCTCGCGGCCTCTTCCGAAAGGCCATCGCTCGCCGTCGTCAGGGCGGCAACGATGGCTTGAGAATGGCGACGCCCAAGGCGGCTTAGCGTCAAGGTTCCGACATTGGCGTGTTGTGCCCATGGCGGTGCGAACTCCGGGCGGTAGGTCACGAGCACCAGCAAGCGCCGATCGAGCAGCTGCTCGATCAAGCGACCGACAAGTTCCTGCGTGGTGGCGTCCACCCAGTGGGCATCCTCGAAGACGACAAGCACCGGCGATCTCTTGGACTCCCTGACGATCATCGAGGCCAGCAGGTCGAGCGCCGCTTCCCTCTGCTCGCTTGATGACTCGGGCCGGCTCTCGCCACTCAGAGACATCAGTTCGGCGAGAAACGACAGTGCCGCACGGTCCCGTTCGGTCTCACACGGAATCGCCGCCTGCAGCCGCCGGATCTTGGCGTCCGGTGAGTCGTCTGCCTCGAGCCCGACCCTGAGCTCGAGCTGGTGGGTTACCGGATAAAGGGGCGTGTTAACGTGCAGAGGTGAGCCTTGGTAGGCGAAGCGGTCGGTGGCCCCGGCCGCAAGCCGGGCGACAAATTCGGACACGAGGCGGGATTTGCCGATGCCTGCCTCGCCCGAAATCAGAACCGCCTGCCCGTCCCCTTCGCGCGCTTCGTCAAAGCGCTCCAGGAGAAAGCCGATCTCGTGCTCACGACCGATGAATTTGCCGAGGTGGCCGGCGTGGAGGGCATCGAAGCGGCTCTCCACTGCCCCCTCGCCGTCCACACGCCATGCCCGCACCGGCTCGTCGAAACCCTTGAGGTGATGGATGCCGAGGTCGGAGAACACGAACTGGCGTCCGACCAGTCTCAGCGTTTGCTCGGCCACGACGACCGAGTTCTCGCCCGCGATGGATTGCAGACGGGCGGCGAGGTTTGGCGTCTCACCGACGACGGCACCCTCCTCCTCGACGCCCTTGCCGACGAAATCTCCGACGACAACCTCGCCGGTGGCGATTCCCATCCGCGTCGCCAAGGCCTCGCCCGTCGGACCTTTCAACCGCCGGACCGCGGCTACTGCCGCCAAACCGGATCGCAGCGCGCGCTCGGCATCGTCCTCGTGAGCCTGGGGCCAGCCGAAGTAAACGAGCAGTCCGTCGCCCAGCGGCTTCGCGACGTAGCCACCGAAGCGGGCGACCTCGT
>Ga0307426_1002670_pt1 | contig 10982 bp, 8 predicted proteins | sample SalMarWE160340MG_FD_202165 | JGI IMG/M metagenome (GOLD analysis project Ga0307426, IMG submission 202165) | Salt marsh sediment microbial communities from the Plum Island Ecosystem LTER, Massachusetts, United States - WE1603-40 | ecosystem: Environmental > Aquatic > Marine > Intertidal zone >... | reverse complement strand
CTTTGAACATCGGATCAATTTCCATGGTGGCCTTTTCCGTGTAATAGTTTTCGCCATAGGTGATGCCAAGGGTTACAGTCGGGATCTTGTGCGAAAGAAATATGGAAAGCGCCGATTCGGTTGATTTGCTGATCGGCTTGATGTCCAGTGCTTCCAGAACCGCAGCCGCACTTTTCACCAGCGGATGGTTGAATTTTAATCTGGCCGCCTTCAGATTACTGATGGTTTTTATGTTCAACTCAACGTCATTTTCGTAGCTGATCCCATCGACAATATCTTTAATTTGATCATATATCGATTTGACCATTTTGTAGGAATCACTGCGAATTTCAAAGCCCAGATTGGCTTCATGGGCAATTTTACCATAGCTGGCCCCGCCGGCGATTTTGCCGATTACGATGCGCGAGCGCGGTCTCTGGGAAAGACGCAGATTCATGATTTCGTTGATGACTTCATTTAATATCAAAATGGCATTGGGAGTGAATTTATGCAGGGCTCCTTTTTCTTCGGAGATGCTGCATTGGATCTCACCTCTGATCATACCGTCTGAAAAGTAATTGAGTCGACCCAGGTCAACACCCTCCAAACAAATGGCACCTCGGATGGGGGTCGGCCAGGTTTTTAACAGGTGCCGGACGCCACGCAGATTGCCCTTGCCGATGGATTGGATGGTGCCGGCCAGCACGATATCCGATTCAAAATGGATATTCAGCTGTTTGAAAAGAATCGGTAATGATATCATCACGCCGACCCCGAGGGAATTGTCCAGAATTCCCGGACCGACGATGGAATTTTGTTTGATGGTGTAATTGTGAACGATATCCTTTTCAAAAAAGGTATCCAGATGGGCCACCACGAAAATAGGCGGCTTATCGGAGGCGCTGCCGCGAATGATTCCAATCGGGTTGCGGTAGCCGTCGGTGGTAACTTCATCAACCCCGAACTCGGCCAGTCTTTCCATGAAGACCGTGCTGCGTCGTTTTTCTTTAAAGGTGGGTGCGGGTATCTGGCCGATCAAAACGACGTTGGTGATGATTATATCGCGGACGGTTCTGATTTCGTCGACCAGATTCGGCAGATTTTTGAGAAAGTCTTCCATCGGGGTTTCCTGACTTTTTATCCGGCGGTCGCCTCTCCCTCGGTCAGGCAACCCGGACGGTGATCATTGCGGTTTGAGATGGTCTTTGGTCCGGTGTGCAGGCAAATGCATGCCGGTTGCCCCAAAGCCCATGCCCCTTAAAATCCGCAGGAGTACGCAAGCGGTCTAATCTATACCAAAATCTATAAAAAGGTCAATATTTCTTTGATTTCAGGTCGACCGGCTTCCGTAATAGTTTAAAATCGCGTCGCACAGTCCGGGGATGGTGTAAGATCCTGCAGTGATCTGGACTTCAAAGCCGGATTCGACGGCCGTATCGGTGGTAATCGGACCGATGCTGGCAACGGTAACACCGGCAATCAGGTCCTTGAAATTTTCCGACGGCAGAAGCGCTTTGAAGTTTTTAACGGTGGATGAACTGGTAAAGGTAATGAGATCAACGGTCTTGGCGGCAAGCTGCTCGACGAGCTGACCGGCGTTAGCCTGTACTTTTTCGGTTAGATAGGCGGTCACTTCATCGACCTGGGCCCCCATTTTGCGTAATTCGTCCGGCAGCACCGGTCGGGCTTCGGCGGCCCGCGGCAGCAGAATTTTTTTGCCCTTCAGGTCCTCTTTGCGAAAAGCTTCAACTACGGCTTCCGCCCGGTAGTTGCCGGGGATAATGTCGCTTTTTAATCCGTGGGCGAATAATTGTTCGGCCGTAACCGGTCCGATGGCGGCGGTCCGCAGGCGGTTTAAGGCGCGGACATCCCGGCCCAGGTCAAAGAGGCGTTCAAAGAAATATTTAACACCGTTGACACTGGTGAATACAATCCAGTCATAGGTGCTCAGATTTTCTATGGCATCATTGAGGGGTTTGGCGTCATCTGCGGGAACGACACGGATGGTCGGATACTCCAGGCACGCGGCACCCAGATCGGACAGCCGTTTGACCAGATCGCTGGCCTGTTCGCGAGCACGGGTAACGACAATCCGCTTGCCCAGCAATGGGCGGTTCTCAAACCATTTCAGACTTTCTCTCAATTGGACAACTTCGCCCACCACAATGATCGCCGGCGCTTTGAGGCCGGCCTTTTTTACCTGCTCGGCAATGTTGTCCAGGGTGCCGGTCACGGTTTGCTGCCCGGGTGTTGTTCCCCAGCGAATCAGAGCCACCGGCGTATCCGGCGACTTGCCGTGCGCAATTAATTCTTGAGTAATGTCGGGTAGATTTTTTACCCCCATGAAGAACACCAGGGTTCCGATTCCCCGGGCTAAGGACTCCCAGTCGATACTTGATTCTTCCTTGTGGGGATCTTCATGACCGGTAATAAATGCCAGCGTGGCCGTGAGCTTGCGATGGGTCAGGGGAATCCCGGCATAGGCCGCGGCCGCGACAGCCGATGTCACACCGGGTACCACCTCAAAAGGAATCCCGCAGGCCGCCAGTTCTTCAGCCTCTTCACCGCCGCGGCCGAAAATAAACGGGTCGCCGCCTTTTAGCCGACAAACCTTCAAGCCGGCGCCGGCTTTTTTTACAATCAGCGCATTGATCTCTTCCTGGGATAAGGTGTGATCACCGCCTTTTTTGCCGACATAAATGAGCTCGGCGTTTTGTTGAGCGTGTTTCAAAAGCTCCGGTGCGGCGAGATAATCATAGATGATGACCTGGGCATCTTCAATACATTGTCTGCCTTTGACGGTAATCAAACCCGGATCTCCGGGGCCGGCGCCGACCAGATAAACTTTAGCTTTTGCCATTTTCAATTTCCATTGTTTGCAGCTGTTTCAGTATTTTATCCGCGCCCCGGGCAAGGAGCTGTTCCGCGAGATTGATTCCGATGGACTCTGAAGAATCCACCGGGCCCGACAAATATGATTTAAATATATGCGAACCGTTCACATCGGCGACCAGTCCGGTGAGGTGAAATAGGTCGCTTTTAATTTCGCCGTGTCCGGCGATGGGCACTTGGCAGCTGCCGCCAAGGCGGTTTAAAAAGGCACGTTCCCCCAGAACGACCGCCCGGGAGCCGGGATGATCCAGGGCGGCGGTCATCGATTCGAGTTGCGGGTCAGGGTGCCGTATTTCAATGCACAGCGCACCCTGTCCGACCGCCGGAAGCATGATGTCGGCTTCCAGGTACTGCGTGATGCGCTGTTCGAGATTAAGCCGCTTGATGCCGGCTGCCGCCAGCACTATGGCGTCCAGGTCTTTTGTTTGCAGCTTTTTGAGGCGGGTATCCAGATTGCCCCGCAGTGGCACGATTTCAATGTCCGGCCTGGCATGACGCAGCTGGGCGGCGCGGCGCAGACTGCTGGTTCCAATCACCGCCCCCCGGCGCAGCTCGGCGAAGCGCCGGCCGGATTTCGAGATCAAGACATCGGCGGCGGATTCCCTTTGCGGAATAGCACCGATGCAAAGACCGGCCGGTATTTCCGCCGGCATATCCTTCATGCTGTGGACCGCGATATCAATGCGCCGATCCAGCAGGGCCTGCTCGATTTCTTTAACAAAAAGTCCCTTGCCGCCGACCTTGGCCAGCGGCACATCCAGAATCTTATCGCCTTTGGTTTTGATGGTAACCAGTTCGACTGCCTGTCCGGCGAATTTTTCATTCAGCGTCGACTTTACCCATTCGGCCTGCCACAAGGCAAGCTTGCTGGCCCGGGTTCCGATTTTGATGGGTTTACTCATGAGTGGCCGCACCCTGCACAACTGCCGGCGGAGCAGCTGCTGCAGGAAGAACCGGCTGAGGATGACACGGTCTGGCCGCCGGATCCTTTGCTGACAAAACCGCAAGCCGACATGAGTTTGGTCACCTTTTTACTGCTGCATTTGGCGCACTCCGGGATATCGGAGTCAAAGATCAGGCATTCAAAATTTTCGCCGCATTTTTGGCAGTGATATTCATAAATCGGCATTCAATGTCCTCCTAATTAATCCGCCCTGAAAAATAACATGTTCAGGGTTGTATAATATTCTTTGAAAACTGAAGAAAGTTCTTAGATCGAAAGCCCGGCGGCTTAATTACTTTATGCTGCGCATTTTGTTATGCTTGTTTATGTCTTTTCAATTCATTATTTTTCAGGCCGCGTAATTAAAATCAAGACAAAATAATAATCATCGACAATTAGAATTCAAGATATCCAATATCCATCGGCCGCCGAAAGCTTGGGGGTGCACTCTGCTTTTTTGTATTCAACGGCACGCTGCCTTGAGGTTATTGTATTCCGCTGGATATATCCTCCATTGGTGTCTATCCGATCTCTTCGATGACGCCTGCGGCGATCAGGGGCAGCAGAATTTCATGATGCCCGATGAGATTGATTCCCCGGCCGCCTTTGGAAGTGGGCCGGTGGATTACATTGGTAAGGGGACGATAATGTTTGATGAAATCCAGGTTGACCGTGGTAAAGTCTGACAACGTATGCCCCAGATTGCGCGCCAGGGTGGTGGCCTTTAAAAATATTTCCGGCAAGATGACGGCCGAGCCTACGTTTAGGTAGACCCCCTTTTCAAGGGCGGCCACGATGGATGCAAACAGTCGAAAATCGCGGTGCGTAGCTGCGCCGGCTTTTGCCGCATCAAATTCGGGCTGCATGTGAATAATATCGGTGCCGATCGCAACATGAACCGTTACCGGAATGCCCAGGCGGGCGCCTGCCGCTAGAATACTTTTGTCCGCCATTGGCAGATTCTTTTCCAATATTACCCGACCGACAGCCTCGCCGAGTCCGATTTTATTGTCCCAGGTTGCATCAAGGGCTTCAGCGATAAAGGCACATGTTTCCCGCGCCATGCCGAATGAACCATCCTCGATGGCCATGGCAACATCCTCGGAGGTTTGTCCGACCAGGGCGAGTTCCAGGTCATGGATAATGCCGGCGCCGTTCATTGCCACCGCGGTGATGACACCGCGTTCCATCAAGTCGATGACGATGGGATTGAGTCCGACCTTGATTACATGGGCTCCCATACCGAATAGGATCGTACGATTGGCCCGATAGGACTGCACGATGGCCGATATGACAACTTTGAGCTGCCTGCCTGCCAGGATGTCGGGCAAATTTGCAAGAAAATCACGATAGGATGATCCTTTGCGCCAGGTTTTGGCAAAATTGCCGGTACTGACCTTGCTTTTACGGTCGGTGAGGCTATAAGTGTGGACGCCGCTCAAGTCGATAGGGGTGAATTTTTCAGGCATATTTTTCCTGCTATTGGTAAAAATATTGGGTTATTTGTTTTTAGTTATTCTTTATTTGCGGAACACGGATAAAAACAGATTAGACAAGTATTTTAAAAACATGAATTTAGGGCGAATTGGTTTTCATTCTAATATTAACTCCGCATTGCACATACCCCAATCCGTAACCAATTGCCCCCTAATCCCTAAATTCATTTGGGTACAGCTTCCTTTCCAGCAGGTCGCACAGAATATGACCCAATGTAATGTGGCTTTCCTGGATTCTGGCGGTCGTATCCGACGGCACCGAAAAAACCAGATCGGTACAGGCTGCCAGCTCGCCGCCGCGGCCGGTCATACCGATGGTTGTCACCCCAATTTTGCGGGCTGCTTCTATGGCTTTGATAACATTGGCTGAATTGCCGCTGGTACTGATACCCCAGGCAATGTCGCCCCGTCGGCCGAGAGCCTCGACCTGTTTGGCAAAAATATCATTAAAATGATAATCATTGCCGATGCTGGTTAGAATGGAGGTGTCCGTTGTCAGGGCGATGGCGGCCAGGGGAGGGCGCTCGATTTGAAAGCGGTTGACAAATTCGGCTGCCAGATGCTGGGCATCGGCCGCGCTTCCGCCGTTGCCGAAGATCAGCACCTTGTTGCCCGTTGTTATACAGGATGCCAGCATGTCCGCCGCCCGGATGATGTTGTCGATGTTATTTTCGATGCAATCACGCTTTATCGCGATGCTGGCTTCGAGTATGTTCAGGACGATTTTTTTCAATTTCTTTAATATCCTCCGAGGCATCGTAACCGAGTTTATTTGCCTGGCTAAACTCTCTTAAGGCGTCTTCAAAGCGGCTCTGATTGGAATAAAGGCGGCCAAGCCGATAGCGGAAAAGACCGTTGTCAGGTGCCAGTCCGACGCTTTCACGGCAAAACATCAGCGTGATTTCCGGATTTTCACCCTGGGCTTCAAACAGACATCCCAGGGCCGACATAGCGGCTGCATCCTGCGGATTGAGCTTAACGGCTTTTCTGTAAGCCGAGATGGCTTCCTGCGGGTTGTTTTCGGCGGCGTAGCAGTCACCCAGATAGCGATACACCGCACCGGATTTCGGTTCGAGAGCTGCGGCCCGTTCGAGAAATGGCCGGCCTTTGGCCGGTTCCCCCAACTCCAGGTAGAGCTTGCCGGTTTGGAAAGTCACCTCATACGCATCGCCGTTTATTTTATCGGCCTTGAGGAAAAGTTCAAGGGCCTGGTCAAGCTGCGCCGTCAACACATGGACCAATCCGAGGTTGTAAAGAGCCATATACTCTCCAGGCTCTATAGATACAGCCGATTTAAACTCTTCGATCGCCTCATTATAGTCGCCCTGCAGGCCGTAGCATACGCCGAGGCTGTTGTGCACATTCACATTGGAGGGGTTCAGTTCAAGCGCTTTTTTAAACTCGGCAATGGCGCCCTGAATCTCGCCTTGTTCGTAGAGTTTGTCGCCGCTGATATTTAAGCTGACACTGTCAAAATTTACGGCGCTGTCGGGACCAAAAAAGGTCGCATGCTCAAGGGCCTTGCGCGCATTGTCGAAAATCTCGGATTTTTGATACGCCAGGGTGGGATAAGCGGCAATGCCGACTGTAATCGTTTGCCGGATTTTGTCTTTCAGGCGCCTCTGAAAATCGTGTGCCACTGCAAGGGCTTGCGCTGCGTTTTTTTCCGGTAAAAATCCACCCAGCAGTCCGGATTCAAAGGCACCCCACATCCCGTTTTCTTCCCGGCACACCGACTCCAGGATTGCTAACACTTCGGCCCGCTTAGCAGCCGGTTCTGAGTCGACGGAATTTTCATCCTCCGGCCGGCTTGGATCGATGCGGATAACCATGGCCGCCAATTGGGCCGCAGATTCCAGTCGCTGCAGGACATGATTGATGAAGTGAGCGTCCCATAGTAGATCCGGATAAGTTAATTGAAGCACCTGGTCCGCGTCGCCGGTCTCGTGGCGGCTGACTTTTTTTAAACGCGCGGTGTCTGTCTTGGAAAACAAAAAGTGCCGCGCAGATCCGCGGCTGTGTAGCAGGGATTTATTTTTAGCGGTCATGTTCATACTCTTTTCAGCACTGTCTCAAAGGCCGACCGAATCATCGGCAGATCATCATCCCGCAGAGTTCTGGGGTCCACGACAAACCCATCGTCTTCGATGCGTCCGATAATCGGCGGGGTATTTTGGCGCATATTTTTTTCCAGCGTGTTAACCGGCATATCCTGAATCTTTATTCTCAGGCATTTGCTCGGCAGATCCAAAACCGGCAGGGCTCCGCCGCCGGCCTTAGAGGAAAGATCGATCAGGGTGATTTGAAGGCGGGAATCGCCGATTTCGTTGAGACTTTCAGTAAGTCGCGACGCGCGGTTTGCGATTTCAGCCAGATCCATGGTCAACATATGCAGGGTTGGAATACGGCGAATTGCTTTTTGCTCATCACGATAAAGACGCAAAGTGGCTTCAAGGGCCGCCAGGGTCATTTTGTCAATGCGCAGGGCCCTGGCAAGCGGGTTTTGCCGGACGCGGTCCAGGATCGGTTTTTTGCCCAAGATTAATCCGGCCTGCGGACCGCCGAGGAGCTTATCGCCGCTGAAAGTCACCACATCCGCACCGGCGGCGACCGACTCCTGCACGGTTGGTTCTTTGACCAGACCGTATTTTGACAAATCGATAAACGTGCCGCTGCCGAGATCTTCCATGACTGGCTTGCCGTGCCGTGCGCCCAGTGCGACCAGTTCCTTCAGCGAGACTTCGGCCGTAAATCCTACGATGCTGTAGTTGCTGCGATGCACCTTCAGCAGCAGGGCGGTCTGTTCGTCAATCGCCTGTTCATAGTCTTTCAGATGGGTGCGATTGGTGGTGCCGACTTCTCTTAAAATGCCCCCGCTTTTTGCCATTACATCCGGTACTCTGAAGGAACCGCCGATTTCCACCAGTTCGCCCCGGGAGACGATAACCTCTTTGTTGCGGGCCATGGTTTCCAGGCAGAGCAGCACGGCCGCCGCATTGTTGTTGACCACCATACCGGCCTCGGCCCCGCTGATCTCGCACAGGATACCCTCGACACTGCTATATCGGGAGCCCCGTTTGCCGGCCTCAAGATCATACTCCAGGTTGGAATAGCGGCCGGCAATCAGCGCCACGTTTTCCATTACCACGTCAGGGAGCAGCGATCGGCCCAGATTGGTATGCACCACGACACCGGTGGCGTTAACCAGATGTTTCAAATTCGGTGTCATTGCTTTGCCGACGGCTGCTTTGACCGATTCCATCAGCGCTGAATCCGACAGGCTTTCTTCGAGGAAGTTTTGATCTGCGGCCAGAATGCGATTGCGCCGGGTATCCAATGTTTGCCGGACGGTATTGACCACCACGGTTTTCGGAATGTCTTCGAAAAACGGGTCTTTCTTGCAGCGCTCCAGTACCTGGTCCACCCCGGGCAGGCTGCGCAGCAGCTTTTGCTGATTTTCGGATAATTTCATCTTTACTTTTGCCCCAGCGCAAGTTCCGGTGATGAATCAAATATCCGGAGCGGGATAAGATCCACAATATCGGGAAATCTCTCCATTGACAATCCAAGGACTGCCAGCCTGGCCGAAAGGGCTGCGGTGTCCAGCCGTTCGAGCTCAAGGCCGGCATGGAACCTGGACATCAAAAGATCCGCCAGGTAAACGGTGTGCGCCAGTTCAGGATTCTGGGTTGCGTCTTCAGGCTTGTGATGATACCGGATGACGTCGATTAAAGATTCGGGAAAAGACCACCGGCGGGCAAGCTCGCTGCCGACTTCCGTATGATCGACGCCGAGAATTGTCTTTTCGGTTTCCGAAAAATTATTTCCTTCTTCATTCAGCTCGCGGTAAAAAAGGGGATAAGCCGAGCTCACGTATTGATCGAGTACGACCTTGCCGATATCATGCAGCAGCCCCGCCGTATAGGCCGACCCCGGTTTTACCCGTCCCGTCAAATCGGCCAGCTTTTCCGAGATGACGGCCGTACCGATGGCATGATGGAAAAGGCCGCCCTTACACAATGAATATCCCGATCCCGTATGGCTGAAAAAGCTGTCCACAGAAGCGGAAATCACCAGTCTAACAAGCATTTGTAACCCGATGTAAACCAGGGCATGATCGAGGGACTCGATTTTATTGCTGCCGGCAAATATGACACTGTTGCACAGCTTCAGTGTTTTAGCGCTGATGACCTGATCTTTTCGTATTTCTGCGGTCAGCGCTCTGATATCATATTCATCTTCATCGGTCAGACGCAGAATTTTAAGCGCCACCTGGGGTATCGGCTGGATGGCCTCCATGGACTGCTCAATTTCGCTGATCGACGGTACCTGAATCTGAGTCTCGCCGTCGGTTGCAACCTTATCAGAGCCGGACGGTTTGATGTCGCACTGCCAGGTTGTTAAATCCAGTCTCAAACTGCAGGTGAAAAATCCGCCGGTTTCTGATTGTTCAATCGGGATGTCTTCTTCTTTGAGAAAACGCATGACCGTTTCAGCCGTCCGCCCGCCGATGTCTAACTGTAAATCGCTGCTGAATAGAGGGCCCACCAGGGCACCGCCGGCAATAAAGGCCTTCAGATGCTTTTTTGAAGCACCTTCATCGTACAGGGCTCTAAGAAAAATGGGGAATCCGGTTGAGGCATACTTTTCCGGCTGGAAGGAGCCGGCCAGAGAAACAGGCTCGGGCAGCAGCAAATGAATCAAGCCGCCCACCCCCGTTTCCTCGTCACAAAGGGCAACGCCGACGCAGGTGCCAAGATAGGCCTCGAGAACCAGCGGTTTCAGACGGCTCACATAGTAACTGCCGGAGGCAACGTGGTAGTGCTGTCGATTTTGCATAGCATACCTAAGTTAGTGGTATTTACCTGTAAATATTATAAACAAATATATATACATTTTATGGCCGATTATTTCAATAATTTTCTGTGCCAGAGGACGGGTGTTGTTTTAAAAAAGGCTTTATGGAAGAGGTGTTTTAGGATAAGAGTTGGTGGTAAGCTGAAACATTACCAACATGGGTAAATTCGGGCAATATGGTACGGGCTTTTTAGTTAGTGAGCTCGTAAGCGCTTAAGCTAGATTTGGTGGACTTCATTTTATGCTTACCAACTCATGAGCTTATTAACCATGAACTCAAAAGTCTGGAGGTGCTATGCAAAACATTCTGGTAACCGGCGGTTGCGGTTTTATCGGGACCGGTTTCATCCGTCATCTGCTGCTGGATTCCGACTTTGACGGACGCATCATTAACGTCGACAAGCTCACCTATGCCGGCAATCCCGAAAATTTAGCCGATCTCGCCCAGGCGACTCCCGGGCGTTACATTTTCATAAAGGCCGATATATGTGATTCGGACGCTGTTACCCGAACATTTGATAGATACGAGATCGATGCGGTGTGCCATTTTGCGGCCGAATCCCATGTCGATCGATCGATTGTTGCACCGGATGCCTTTATCAAAACCAACATCGAGGGAACATTCAACCTGCTTGAAGCTGCCCGACGGCATGCGAACCGGTTGGTTCTTTTTCATCATGTCAGCACCGATGAGGTTTATGGTTCGTTGGGTCCGGCTGGATTTTTTACCGAACAAACCGCATACAGTCCCAACAGCCCGTACTCGGCGTCAAAGGCGGCTTCCGATCACCTGGTGCGGGCATACAACAAGACCT
>Ga0307426_1002669_pt1 | contig 10986 bp, 12 predicted proteins | sample SalMarWE160340MG_FD_202165 | JGI IMG/M metagenome (GOLD analysis project Ga0307426, IMG submission 202165) | Salt marsh sediment microbial communities from the Plum Island Ecosystem LTER, Massachusetts, United States - WE1603-40 | ecosystem: Environmental > Aquatic > Marine > Intertidal zone >... | reverse complement strand
CCCGACCAGACCAATATTGACCTTGAAATAGAAGGCTTCACCTTCGCCATCCCCATACTGGCCTCGGCCATGGACGGCGTGACCGATGTCAGGACGGCCATCATCATGAGCCAGCTGGGCGGGCTGGGGGTCATCCACCTGGAAGGGGTGCAGACCCGATACGATAACCCCGATGAAGTCCTGGCCGAGATTGCCCGCGCGCCGGCATCGGAAATCACTCCCCTCCTCCAGAAGGTCTACTCGGCGCCCATTAAAGAAAACCTCATCGGGGAAAGGGTTGCCGCCATTAAAAAGGCGGGGGCGGTATGCGCCGCCTCGGTAGCCCCGGCCAACACCAAGCGCTTTGCCCCCCTCATCGCCGGAGCCGGGGCCGATATCCTGGTGGTCGCCTCCACGGTGACCACGGCCAGGCACACCTCCAAAAGCTACGAAGGGCTGATTTTCCCCAAGCTGCGCAAGCTGGTATCGATACCCGTTATCGTCGGCAACTGTGTCAGCTACAGCGCCTGTCTGGAACTGATGCAGACCGGCATCTCAGCGGTCCTGATAGGCGTGGGGCCGGGAGCAGCCTGCACCACCCGGCAGGTACTGGGCGTTGGTGTCCCCCAGATAACAACTACTATGGACTGCGCCTTGGCCCGGGATGATTACTTCCGCGAATCGGGAAGGTACGTCCCCATCATCACCGACGGCGGCTTCCGCAACGGCGGAGATATCTGCAAAGCCATAGCCGCCGGGGCCGACGGCGTCATGCTGGGCTCGGTGCTGGCTCAGGCCAAAGAAGCGCCGGGGCTGGGCTATCACTGGGGCATGGCCAATCCCCACCCGGCACTGCCCCGGGGAACGCGGATAAAGGTAGGCACCACCGGCACCATGGAACAGATTCTCTTCGGCCCGGCATCGGTAACCGACGGCAGCCAGAACCTGGTGGGAGCGTTACGCACCGCCCTGGGTGTCTGCGGGGCGCGCGATATTGCCGAAATGCATAAAGCGGAAATGGTCATCGCCCCCTCCATCACCACCGAGGGCAAATTCTGGCAGATGGCTCAGGGCAGACCCTAGAGGCTACTACTACTACTCCTCTTCTTCCTCTTCGGATACCACACCCGTCTCCCCACCCATACGGGGCAGCATAGGCCCGGCTTTATTTCGCTTGTCCGCTGACGGCACGGGCAGTTTATCCAGCATCCGGCGTATACCGGCTATTTTCCCCTCAACTCCGGCCTTGACCACCACCCCCCTCACCCCAACCTCCCAGAGCGCCCCCAGCTCACCGGCGGTCACCTCCGGAGGCGCCAGAACAAGCAGGGGCTTACTCAGAATATTAACGCAGCGCTGGAAGAGCATAAGGTGATGCCAGGTAAGAAACTGTTTATCTTCGGCGGCAATAAGCACCGCATCCACCGGCAGGCTATCAATTGCCTTCAATAACCCCGGCTCGAGCCACGGCTCGACCTCCAGAATTTTACCCGTCTCTTTATCATCAGGCATGGCCAGCGCCGCCTTTTCTGCCGGAAAAACGATAAAATCACCCCCCACCTTCCCTGCCCCCTCCTTGCCGATTTCTTTCAGCCAGCCGCCCCAGGGAATATCGGGCACCGCCCGAGACATTTGCTCAAGGGCTTTCGCCCCGGAGCCTGGCTTGGCCATTGACAGCAACCCGGCGTCGGCCCCGGCCACAATATCAGTCAGGTGCTCAGCTTCACCCCCGGGAACAACGGCAACCAATAGCATCCTCGGTTTAGACGGCGCCATTGCCGCCGCCCGGAAGCCCATCGGCTGCCCGCCCGTTGAGACCTGCTTTAATTTATCAACAAACTTACTCATTCCAGCACATCCAGTCCCCGCAGCTGTTATATTGCTTAACTGACGTCACGCGACTTGCCCCCTGAAAATGGTGGAGCTGGGGTGACAACAGGCAGAACTTTTAAGCTAGCCTTCGCCCTCACCATTTAGTATTAGTAATTTTAGCCAGAAACTGCTTGGAGGTCAAATTGGCCGAGATACTCACTCATTTCTGTCCTTCTTGTTTTAGGCTTGCATTAACAAAAGCCAGCACTGTAGCCCTTATTTATCCTGCAGGACGATGACTCCGGGTAACTCCTTGCCTTCGAGGAACTTTAGAGAAGCCCCGCCACCCGTAGAGACATGGGTCATTTTATCGGTCAGTTTCATCTCCTCTACGGCTTCCGCCGTGGAGCCACCCCCGACTATGGTGATGGCTTTACTTCTGGCTAGGGCCTGGGCAATGCTCCTCGTTCCCTCAGCAAACGGTTCTATCTCAAAGACCCCCATCGGCCCATTCCAGAAAGCGGTCTTACTGCGCCGGATTTCCCGCACAAACTTCTCAGTAGTACCAGGACCGATATCGGCAATTACCCAGGCGGCGGGGATATCCTTTACTGACACAATCTTGCAAAGAGCACCGGCTTCTAACTTGTCACATACCATCACGTCTGTAGGTAGTAGCAGGCGTACGCCTTGTGGCTGAGCTTTAACCAGCACTTCTTTGGCATAGTCCAGCTTGTCTTCTTCTAAAGCGGAAGCGCCGACACCATGGCCTTGGGCCTTAAGGAAGTTAGCGGCCATACCACCACCGATGAGCAGCACATCCACTTTATTCATAATATTCTGGATAACCCCTAGTTTATCGCTGACCTTGGCCCCTCCCATTACGGCAACAAATGGATGAGACGGATTTTCCAGAAGACTCTCCATAAAATTAAGCTCTTTTTCCATCAAAAAACCGGCTACGGCTGGTAAGTATCGGGCTACGCCTGTTACCGAAGCGTGCGCACGATGGCTGGAGCCGAAGGCATCATCTACATAGAGCTCTGCCAGTTTGGCTAAAGACCTGGCAAAATTGGGGTCATTTACTTCCTCTTCAGGATGAAAACGCAAATTTTCCAGTAATACTATATCCTTATCTTTCATTTGAGAGACGGTCTTCTCTACGTCTGGTCCAACACAATCCTTTAAAGCTATAACCGGTTTGTTCAGTAATTCTGAAAGTCTGTTGGCTACCGGAGTTAACCTCATGGAGTTTACTACTTTCCCCTTAGGCCGACCGAAATGGGAACAAAGAATGACCTTAGCGTGATGGTCCAGCAAATACTTTATGGTAGGTAAACTGGCACGAATGCGGCTATCGTCGCTGATGTTTCCGTCCTGATCTACGGGTACATTATAATCCACCCTTACTAGTAGCCGTTTGTGATTCACATTGATATCTCGGATTGTTTTCTTGTTAAATTTCGCCCCAACTTGAGTCTCGGTTTGTTTGGCCATCTGCTCCCTCACTAGACTTGCTGAAATCTGGATTAGCCCTGCATAGATAATATATTTATTTTCATCATTCCTGGCATTGAGACCGGAGCAGAGGAGCGAACCGATACCTCGAGTCCTGCTCCTAGCCTTCTGCCCATTTTTTGTTCCAATTCAGTCATCGCTTCGGCAATGGCATCCTCGGGGAGCAGGCCGCTTTTTAGCCAGTGCTTGTATGCAGTGATGCTGACTACAAATCCCCCGGGTATTGGAAGTCCAAGTTGGGTCATTAAAACCAGATTAGCGCCCTTGTTCCCGAGTTCACTCTTTTTGCTGAACCCGCTGTCTGATGTGTATATATAGTCCATATTATTCTGCCCCTCAAATCACTTAATAATCCACTTAATATTAATGGTGTAATGTATAATGTCATGTAGATGAACCTAATATAATAGATAACATAACTAGACTTGTCAACCCGATTAGAGTATATCCACATGAATTGGCTGCCTCCGGTTCTCGTCAGTAGGCTATGATTCTTTCGCCAAGTCACATCAGTATTATTACTACACCTGCAACCGCCGCTTCAAGCAGGGAGCCGACGGCTGCTGTGCCAGGAGCCTACCCAAAGATAGGCTTGAACGATTGGTCATTGAGCAGATCAAGAACAGGGTACTGAATGATGAGTGGCTGGAAGCAGAGCAGGTGAGAGTCTATTACAACCTGCCGGTGCCGGTTAGTCGGAATGAGACCAAAACGACCGAAGTTCTGCCTATAATAACCCCAAATGGAGCTGAGGGGACTCGAACCCCTGACTTCCTCCTTGCAAAGGAGGCGCTCTCCCGGCTGAGCTACAGCCCCACCCATCAAAAGGCATTATAGCAATAAGGCCACTCCTTAGCAATTTGCCGTTTGCCGCCGACGTGATAAAATGGGGCAATGACTTTAGCCTATGTAATCATTCTGTTAGCAACCGGCGTTGTCGTCGGCTTTGCCGGCGGTCTGCTCGGCCTGGGCGGCGCCTTTATCATGACGCCGGTTCAGTACCTCATTTTCACCGCCATGGGCCTCCCCACCGATATCGCCATCAAGCTGGCCTTCGGCACCAGCCTGCTGGTGGTGCTGCCCCTGGCTGCCAGCGGCGCCTGGCGGCACAGTATCAAGGGGGCGGTATGGTGGAAACCGGCTTTGGTCATGGGCGGCATTGGGCTGGTTTGTGCCTTTGGCGGGGCGACCCTGGCCACCCACCTCCCCGGCACAGCCCTAAAGATAGCCTTTGGCGCCATCGTCCTGCTCAGCGCCATCAGGATGCTCACCGCCCGGGAACCCAAAATAGAAGCCGAACCCAGAGAAAACTCCTGGCTGTGGGCGGCCTGGGGTATACCGGTAGGCTTTATAAGCGGCGTCCTCGGCATCGGCGGCGGCATACTGATGATTCCGGTGATGGTGCTGGCGCTCAGGCTCAGGATGCATAACGCCGTGGCCACCTCCCTGGCGGTAATGATATTTACCAGCGCCGGCGGTATTATTGGCTACATCATAAACGGTCTGGGGGTCGCCGGGTTACCAGACTATTCTATAGGCTATGTCAATCTGCCCTCGTGGTTCCTGCTGGCGATTACCAGCGTGGGCACGGCGCAGGTTGGCGCCATCACCGCCCACAAGCTGCCCGCCCGGCATCTAAAATACATCTTTATTATCGTCATGTTCTACATCGGGCTGAAGATGCTCGGCGTCTTCGACTGGCTGGGCTGGCCGCTTTAGAAGCCGGCTATATCGGGTAGGCGCCGCAGGTGCGGCAAAAGGTAGCCTTCTCTTTAACGCCCGCGCCGCACTGGGGACATTTTCTGGCGCCGCTACTGCTGGCGGACGGCAAGCCGACTAACTCCCGGTAAATCTGGTAGTAGGCAAGGTGCTCCTTATCCCTGATGACCACCCCGTCTTCCTTAAGGTATTTAGCCTTCTGCCGGTTAAATTCGGAATCCGGTATTTTAGACTCAAAGAGCCAGGGCAGTATGGTGGTGCCGGTGCCCACCTCTATCGGCACCTTAACCCTCCAGGGGATTTCCCGGGGTATGAGCTTCTCGGAAGCCTTACGCAGCACCCACTTGCCCCACACCTGCCCACCCTCGCTCCTGACCTTCAAGCGCACATCCAGGTTTTCGGCCAGGGTCTTAAACCTGGGGTCTAAGAACGGAAGCCTGGCCTCAACGCCAAGGTCTTCGGCCAGATAGACTGAAGCGAATCTCATGTTGGCCCACAGCTTGGTAAACTCTGCCTCCAGCTCGGCCCGGTCCAGCCCGAAGAGAAAGCTATAGCCGCCGAAAAGCTCGTCGGCGCCGTCCCCGGTCATAAAGGCCTTCAACCCCCTCTCCTCCCCCACCTTCAGGGCGACATAGATAGCGGCAGCATTGCGGATTTCCATGGGGTCAAACGACCTCATCACCCTGATTGAAGCACGGAGGCCCTCGTTAAGCTCATCGTCACCGAAATAGTGGACATAGTGCTCCAGCTTAAGCCGGCTGGCCACCAGCCGTGCGTAGCCGACGTCCGGTGTCGGGGCGCCGCGCATGGCCACGGTGATACAGCTCGGTTTAGCGTACCTTGAAGCCAGGCAGGCCAGCAGCGTAGTGTCCAGCCCCCCGGAGAGCAGCATCCCGTCGGTCAGGTTGCGCTTGACGCTCTCTTCCAGAGCCTGAATAATAACGCCGTAGTTAAAAGACAGCGATTGATAGTTGGAAAACATCCCCTCCGCCATCTCTCTAATAGACCCGCCCCACCCTCATATCCACTTTAAGAATATCGCCAAAGGCAATCATAAAGCTATTCCTCCTCAACCAGCTTTTTCGGCCAGAACTGGGGATAGCTGGAAATGACCTGCTTCAGGGCGGTCAGTTTATCTCTAATTTCCTGAGCCACTGTTTCGTCGGTAATTAACTCCTTAAGCTTGGCTGAATCAAGGCCGAGCACCCTGTCCAGGAGCCCCTCCGGCTCAAGCAGGGCCCTCACCTCGTCCTCATTGAAACCGGTCTTCTCCACCAGCTTGTAGGTCAGGGCGTGCTCGGCGCCATAGACCCGGTTCAGCCCCTCAGCCAGGCAGAAATCGGCCAGCCCCTGTTTTATCTCATTAAGTTCCAGCTGCAGCTCTTTTATCTGGCTCTGCAGGGAAACGTAGCGCTCCACCGCCCCGGCTGCCGCCGCCTCCCCGGAAATCCCGGCCGGCTCAGCTGGGGCAAACCGGTGCCGGTAGTAGGGGCAGTGATCGGGGAAATCGCAGGGGCAGCGCTCGCCCTCAATAGCGGGGAACCTGCCGGCGGCAATGCCCTCGGCCACCGTCAGCACCAGCTTTTTAGCCTCTTCCAGCTGGGCCCCACCCCGGGGCGGGCAGCTGCAGGGGGTGTTGGTGCGGAAGTGGTAGAGGGTAAGCCTCTCCACGGGCAGAAACCAGGACTGGGTCACCGCCATCTGGTATAAAGTAAGCTGGAGGTTCCGGGCTAAATAGTCATTGGTAAAAAGTTCGCGGTCGGTCTTGTAGTCAACGATAGCCAGCCCGCCGCTGTCCAGCTTATCAATACGGTCGATAAAACCCCGTAGCTTTATCCCCTCAACATCGATGTAGAACATCCACTCCACGGCTATCGGCATCCTGAAATCGGGCTGGTGAATCTCCCAGAACCTGGCCAGCATCTCCCGCCCGTAAGCCCGGTAGCTTTCCTCCTCCTCAACCGATTCATAGCCCGCCGAAAGCCAGTTCTTCTCATAAAACTGTAATAGCTCTTCCAGCGATGGCGGCGGCGGCACCTTGACCTTGAAGAAATACTCGGCGCAGGCGTGCATGGTGGTGCCGAAGCTGAAATAGCCCTTATCCTTGGTCTCCAGCCTGTCGATATACTGTAGCCTGTAGCACAGGGGGCAGCTCTGGTACAGGGAAATCTGGCTGTAGCTTAGGGGTCTCATTTCTTTCTCACCGCCATTATAGACTTTTCCCAATAATGGCGCTAGCCTTGCTATTTTATGCCCAATCAATTAGCATTAGACCTGTCTATGGAACAGCTATCGCTTTTAGTCGCCTTCGGCGCCGGGCTGCTATCTTTCCTCACCCCCTGCGTCCTGCCCCTGGTGCCGGTATATCTGGCCACCGTCTGCGGCCCGGAGATACTGGAGCCGGAGGCCGATAAGAAACGCCTGCCCCTGTTTTTCCACTCACTCAGCTTTGTCGCCGGCTTCACCCTGGTCTTTACCATCCTCGGTGCCAGCGTCGGTCTGCTCGGCTTTGCTATTAGCGCCACCCAGGCACTGACCCAAGCCATAGCCGGCGGCCTGCTCATCGCCTTCGGCATCTTCCTGCTGGCCTCCCTCAAAATCCCTTGGCTCAACTACGAGAAACGGCTGGCGCCGTCGGCAGGCGCCACCACCGGCTACCTGCGCTCACTCATCATCGGCGCCATCTTCTCCCTGGCCTGGACCCCATGCGTCGGCCCCATACTGGGCAGCATCCTCACCCTGGCCTGGAGCTCGGAGACCGCCTGGCAGGGAGCCGCCCTGCTGGCCGTTTATTCTCTGGGACTGGGCCTCCCTTTCCTCATTATCGGCGTCGCCTTCGATTCCCTCCGCCCATTCTTAAGGCGCATCCACCGCTACTCCACCTGGAGCTATATTATAAGCGGCCTGCTGCTCATCGCCGTCGGCATCCTCATCCTCACCGGCAACCTTAGCTGGCTTCAGGGTGGGATTTAGGGTAGAATTAAAAGGAGTCAGCCATGAAAAAGAAACTAACGGCGATACTGGCTATACTGTTAGCCTTGGGCTTGGTAGTGAGTGGTTGCCCCGGCCAGTCCACCGATAACGGAGGCGCTACCGGGCAAAATGGTTTTGCTCTGGGTAAGATAACCGGCATCGCTACGGATTCTACTCAACCCCCCCAGGCAGGACAGCCCGCCCCCGACTTTTACTTTGAAACTCCGGAGGGAGGCCCCTCCTCCCTCAGCCAGCTCAAGGGTAAGCCGGTACTGGTCAACTTCTGGGCGACCTGGTGCGGCCCCTGTACCTATGAGATGCCCTTCCTGCAGCAGCTCTATGAAGACTGGCCGGGAGATGAGCTGGTGCTGCTGACCGTCAACGTTGCCGAGGGTTCTTCCCAGGTATCCCAGTTCATGCAGAGCCAGGGGTTCTCCTTTACCGTCCTGCTTGACGGCGAAGCTGCCGTAGCCCAGAGGTACAATATTCGCGGCATCCCCACCACCCTATTTATTGATAATAACGGCGTAATTCAGGAAATTAAGATTGGCGCTTTCCAGAGCAAGGCGGATATAGAAGCTATCTTAAGCCAGCTCAACTAGAGACGGCCAACGGAGGTTAGCTATGAGCGATGTTTTAGACGAAGCCTATGCCATAGCCCAGTGCAAGGACTGCCCCTGGTACAAGGCCTGCGTCACGCCGATGAAGTTCAGCGCCGAAGACATCCGCCGCCAGCTGGAATCCTCGGCGCCGGGAATGGATGTAACCCAGCAGGCCGACCTGGGGATGCAGAATTTGCTCTCCAGCATGGCCAGCGCCGCCCAGAACACCCTTCTGGAAGGGTGCCCCATCTTCATCCAGCGCCTGCGCTCCGACCCCAAGCTCGCCCAGCGCTTAAAGCAGCTCATGCAGAACTGGGGCAAAGAAGAGGAATAAAAAAGCGGGCAAAAGGATAGCTGTCGCGGTCGTCTGACATTTCCCCTCTCTATCCTTATTTAACTTGCCCGAAACATCAGACTAAGTTTGGAGTACCACACGTAAAGAGGCCTTAATTACAGTCTCTTGCCTTCCTTAAGGCGTTGTATCATTGGTGGAAAGATATCAGAATAAACAGTGCGGTAGGGACCATGCAGCATATTGGCCTCAATCCACTCCCCCACTTCTTTCCTGGCCGCCGCCTTCCCGGCTTCCCGTGCTTCCCCTAAGGTCTTCTTATCAGTTGCCATATCGCTCTTCTCCTTCTAGCTTCATGGTGGGCCATCCTGGGCTCGAACCAGGGACCTCAGTCTTATCAGGACTGCGCTCTAACCAACTGAGCTAATGGCCCACACAAACGCTTAATTTTACTTCAAAAATTCGGCATAAATCAAGTCGGGCCATAATTATCCCTCCACCCCAGTTTTATCTTTACCCGCCCGCCGCCCTCTTTAAGGAAAAGAGGGGCTGGCGCCCCTCTTAAACACCCCCTATTTTTAACCCCTTTTCCCCCCACCCAGAGTGAAGAGAGGTAAAACCTCTTTAGGGCGGGAGGGTGGGAAGCAAGACAACCGTTTAAAAAGAGATGGGGCTAACGCCCCTCTTTAACTCCCAAACAAAAAACCTTAACAACTAGATAGTGGAAGAGGTAAGGTGATTATCCCTTCCCTGTGTAAATCCCATATCCCATATAACTGAGAATACCCCAGGGAGGCGGCCATAAATCCCTGATGTACTTCCTGACCTCGGGCGTATTATGAATCATCATTTTGAAGAACCTGCCCCAGCTGCTGAAAGCCTGGGAGACCCCCATCTGTTTAAATTCGTCGTACCACATACTCAGCATATTGGGGTGAAATACCTGGCCGTTGACATCTTTAAGCCCGCCGGCCTCCATCAGTCCTTGCCACCCGTCGGCTTGCAGGGGGCGGGCACCCATTGACCTGACAAAATAGTCGGTAACCCTCGGGGTCGGCGGCTTCAGCCAGGTTACTTCGTTCATGCCCACACGCCTTCTCGGCTTGACCACGCGGCAGTATTCCTTCATGGCCGCCAGCTTGTCAGGGACGAAGGCGTTGACCGATTCGCAGATAACAGCGTCGAACTCGTTGTCCTGGAATGGCAGATACTGCGCATCGGCCACCTTAAAAATAGTTCTATCTGAAATTCCTTTATTCAAGGCCCGCCGGAGAGACAGACTCACCATTTCTTCAGAAATATCTATGCCGGTGACGTGGCAGCGGTGTTGCCGGGCGAGGTATACGGAGGCCTGGCCGTTGCCGCAGCCGACTACCAGAACATTGTCATCCTGTTTGATATGGCACTGGATGGCGAGCTTCTCGGTAGCCCTGCGGCCGCCGATATGGGTGCTGATACCCCAGGAAGCCTGCAGAGAAAAATAGGTGGAATCTCCCGGCGCGGCGCCTATCTGTTTTGACATCGGGGAGATTATAGCATAAATAAAAAAACCTTAACCCCTGGATAGTGGAAGGAAGGGAAAAACGCCAACTTTATTCAGGTCGGCGACCGACCTAGGAGATAGGGGTGTTGCCACCCCGGGTAATCTCCCTAGAAAGGAGGTGATCCAGCCGCAGCTTCCGCTACGGCTACCTTGTTACGACTTCGTCCCAATCATCAACCCCACCCTCGGCGACTGCCCCCCGATAAATCGGGTTAGCCCATCGACTTCAGGTGTTGTCAACTTTCATGACGTGACGGGCGGTGTGTACAAGGCCCGAGAACGTATTCACTGCACCATGCTGATATGCAGTTACTAGCAACTCCAACTTCATGCAGGCGGGTTTCAGCCTGCAATCCGAACTGAGGATAGCTTTGTGGGATTAGCTCCGGATCGCTCCATTGCTGCCCATTGTACTACCCATTGTAGCGTGTGTGTAGCCCAGGGCATAAGGGCCATGCTGACTTGACGTCATCCCCACCTTCCTCCCCGTTTTGCAGGGCGGTCTCGCCAGAGAAATTAACTGGCAACGAGGGTTACGCTCGTTGCGG
>Ga0307426_1002668_pt1 | contig 10988 bp, 5 predicted proteins | sample SalMarWE160340MG_FD_202165 | JGI IMG/M metagenome (GOLD analysis project Ga0307426, IMG submission 202165) | Salt marsh sediment microbial communities from the Plum Island Ecosystem LTER, Massachusetts, United States - WE1603-40 | ecosystem: Environmental > Aquatic > Marine > Intertidal zone >... | reverse complement strand
AGGTAAGAGTCTTTTTAAAGGCGCAGAACCAATCTGGTGATTAGCAGATACAAGGTCTATTTTATACACTGCACTAAAGCTTTGTCCAAGGGTGTCAAATCTTGCACAGACAATAAGATTTAGTTTATAATCCTGTGCTATAGCAACAGGCTTTTTAATACTTCTTGCTCCCAGAACCTGTCCATCAAGATTAAGCATAACAATCCGGTCATTTTCAGTATCAGCTACGTAGATAAATGGTTCTTTTCCAACCATAACATCCTGAGGCTTATTAAAACCTTTCCAGGCAGGATTAATGGGAATATAAAGTGTATCACCAGTAATATTAATATTACTATTTCCGGCGTCGATATTATTAAGATCAAACTTTTCGCCGCAGCTTAATATAAACGACATAAGTAATGATAATATATATAATTGTATATTTCTTCTAATCTTCATTAAAAGCCTAAAATAACTGAGAATCTGTGTGCAGATCCCAACCTTTCAAAATTCGAAAATGAATAATCCAGAGTAAATTGCGATATACTTATTGGAACTTTCAACCCCGCTCCAAATGAATAATTCTGCTCATCAACATTAAATTTATACCCGCCGCGTACATAAAACAACTTATTCCAGACATACTCTGCTCCCAGTGAGACGTTTTCACTGTTATCATTTGGATGATTAAGCTGAATTGATGTAGTAACGGTATGCTCCTGCGATTCATAAGGTTCAAATGCAAATCCGATTCTGAACATTGTTGGAGGCGCGAATGATTGCCATTCTGATTTATTTCTATTACCTACCAGTACAATATCTCCATCGGGTGCTAATTCGGCTCCGAAGTTTGATACTACTACTGCGAACCTCGTCGAACCAAGCCCGGTCCAATAGTATGTTCCTAAATCGATCATAACGCCACGCATTTTTAACTTATCCAACGTTTCTTCAATATATCTGACAGTGGCACCAAAGCTGAATTTGTCAGTCATTTTTTGTGAATATGTTAATCCTAAAGCAATATCTCCAAAGCCGAAATACTGGCCGTTTCCACGTGGAGAGAACTCAGTAGTAACAGGCATATCATCCATATGTAAAGATGTTATTGCAAGTCCGACTGCATAATTGCCTGCAAAATGATATACACCTCCGAGGAACTCATGATTAATGTCAACAACCCATTGGTTATGACTGAAAATTACTTCATCCTCATCGAATTGCACGAGTCCGGCAGGATTCCAGTAAAGTGCAGATGCATCATTTGAAATAGCAACGAAAGCATCACCCATTGCAGATGCTCTTCCCCCGACACCTATCTTGAGAAATTGTGCTGTCGAAATCCCTGCCCGTTGTCCGCCGAGGGTTGGAAACAATTGTGCATAATTACTTGCAGTAAAAAATAATAGCAATAATATGAAAAATAATTTCTTCATCAGAATTTATATGATACTCCAAACTTTACATTTCTTCTTGTAAGATATCTTGCAGGATTAAGCGGGTAAGGTGAAATCGGTGCCTGTAAATCCGGGTAACGGGGATCGTTCCAACCTCCGGGAACATCATCACCATATTCATAAGCCTTTCCGGTTACCGGATTAATGATTGCAGAGTTTTTATTATCAAGCAAGTTATTTACCTCTATAAAAAATGAAAAGGTATTTCTTCCAATTCTGAAATACTTTTCAAAATTCAGATCAATATAAAACCAATTGTCACCTATCTCTCCATATCTTTCACCCTTAACATATTCATATTCTTTTCTTCCCTGTTGATCAATCAAACCTGTAAACACTGCAGGTGTGTATCTTTTTCCCGACTGAAAGAATGCTCTAAGGTATAGACTCCAATCATCGAGTAAACCTTCACCAATTCCAAAACTTCCAGGCTCGACATAAAAATTTCCGGATACTGAAGCAGTAATCGGTCTATCCCAAGACATATATTCTTCTTTTGTAGTTTCCTGAAGATCACCTTGCAGAATTAAAACTCCTTCATCAGCTGAAGAGCTTTTACCTGTTACTATTGCATAAGTAAACGATGCAATTCCGTTAAACCAGGTTCCCAGTCTTTTCTTAAACTCGAATTCCAATCCTCTTGAACGGGCGTAATCCGTATTAACATAAGTAATAAAACTGGAACCTGTTAAACGTGTAGAGGTTATTTTTGCAGTTCTTGTACTCACATAATCGAATATGTCTTTATAGTATGCAGTGATTGTTAAGACATCATCAGGTGTGAATTGTGTTTTTACCCCAAGTTCATAAGCCACAGTTGTTTCAGGATTCAAATCCGGATTACCAAATTTTTGAAAAGAAGACTGGGCATTCACCGGATCCAGTTTTGCGTAGACAAATTGCGGTCTGGGCCATTTGCTAAAATGTCCGTATGAGAAGAATAATGTTTGGTTATCAGAAACAGGGTGAGAAATACCGAGTCGCGGACTTAATCTTGCTTTAAATCTTCTGTTGCCAAACCATCCGAATGAATCTTCTTTATATCTTTGCCTGATTTCATCGGGAATTGTAATAACATCAGGATTTTCTACAGCATCGTCCACATATTTTCCGGGGAACCAGTAATCTAATCTTAAACCAAAATTCAAAATCATTCCACCAAAGTTAATATTATCTTGCGCATAAAATGAACCAAGTGCAGGATTAACTTTGTAGATATCGTTGTTCAATCCTAAATCACCAATCCAGGGTCTGTAGATATCAAGCATCTGCATTTGCTGAAATCTAAAATCGAAACCGGTTTTAAATTTATTTTTTTCATCGAAGAAACTTGTGAGGTCACCCTTAACCGAATATTCTTCCACATAATGATCTCTGTAAGTAGACGGATTTCCAACATCCCAGAAACCATCTCCGGGAATTACACCAATAGTATCTCTGTTCTCATTGTAGTATTGGATAGGAAAGTTAACAAAGTCTTTTGGTTCATTATAATCATACCAGGGCAATCCATTTGCATCGGCCCGAAGATTTGTAAAGAAATAATTGAATTTTAATTCATAAAATGTACTGGGATTAAGAGTGTGTGTAATATTTATATTATGATAGATATTGTTATGCGTAAACGTGTTTGCATTATCCAGGATATTCTGAAATGTATATTGATACCCGGGAGATGGTTCAACATATTCGAGGTTTGTTTGAAGTGACTGTGAATTCTGGTTTATATTTACAGATTGATTAAAAGAATATCCTATCTTAAAAGTTGGTGACCACTTATATGTAAACTTCAATAACCAGAACCAACTATTCTCTGCACGCGGAGCGAAATCAGTTCCATGAAAAGTAGATGAAATAAGTTGGCTTGCCGTTGGCTTATAATAACCCTGGGTAATACCGTCACTTAGACCCATATAGAAACTTGAAAAGAAAGTGAGATCACCGGGAATATCGATTCCAAGCGCCGGGAGGATAACACCGGTTAGTGGTTCAGGACCACTGAGGTTTGCTTCCAGAACATCGACATTAAAAACATGATAAGAACTCAGGTTGCCAAAATTATCCTTCTTATAAGAAATCGAACCACTGTAACTATTACTGCCCTCTCTTGTTTTTACATTAACTATACCTGAGGTTGCCTGTCCATATTCGGCATTAAACCCTCCGGTTATTACTTCAACTTCTTCAATGGCATTAGCACTTAACTGCAAACCGAATCCGGTGCCTGCTAATGGATCCTGTACTGAAACACCATCCAGTAAAAAAGCATTTTCATACGATCTGCCACCACGAATATGAATTTCTTTATCCGATTCTATAACACCCGCCTGTTGAGAAACAATATTCTGAATATCTTCTACTACTGCAACATCGATATCTTCCCTGCTCACCGTTCTTTTACTTTGGGTCTCCTCAACATCCATTAGTGGTTTATCACCTATTACAACAACGTCCTGTTCAAGTGTTAAAACAGTTTCTTCTAAATTTACTTCCAATGATTTTGTTCTGTTCGCTTCAATGCCGATTGCTGTATATTCTGTGGTTTTGTAGCCAATAAGTGAAACTACTACATTATAGTTTCCCACATTAATATTGTTGATGCGAAACTTTCCATCGATGTTTGTTGCAGCTCCGTAGTACGTTCCTTTCAAGATAATATTTACGCCGGGAAGAAGCTCACCGGTTTTGGCATCCTTCACAACACCTTCAAGATTACCTGTTTGCTGAGCAAATAATAATCCGCTGAAAAACAAGAATATGATGAAAAACTTTTTCATGGCGTTAAACCAAATTCATCTATAAAAACGGTCTGAAGTAAGTCGTCAACATTTTGATCACCGCCATTACACTGATGTAACGGCATTCCTATGAAGAAGCGGGTTTTATCTTTTGTTATAAATCCTACGTTGCCGGAAATTTGTGAATTTGAAAGTTCGTACAATTCAATTGCTACTGTTGCATTCGGTACAAAGGTTCTTACATAGGAAATTGTTACGGTTGTTTTTAAGGGTTTATAATTAACTGCTGTAGAAGATGGTAAAATATCAGCACCGGGCAGCAAAAAACCCTGCGAGATCTTTTTACTTACGGAATCTATTGGAATAAACCCCTGAAGTGTTGAAAGATCAAACGCAAATGATGCACTTGAATCCTGAAAGGTCATCGAAAATGCAATTTTGCCCCCTTGCTGTAAATATTTATTCGTAATGATATTAAGCAGATTAAGACTGGGATTCGAAACCGAATACCAATAGGCAAATTTGAAAAGTTTCATAGTCTCAAGGAGCGTTACATTCTGGAAAGGAAGTGGCTGCTTAGCAAGATCATATTCATCGAATTTACCGGCAAGAGAACCACCACCAATTGTGCTGAATACATTCCTATAAAAATTAGTTGCTTCCTGATCGGATGAACTGCCTGAGAAATCATCAAATATGAGTAATTTACCTTTAGGCTTTTTAACATACCAGGTTTTTCCAGTGTCAGGTAGCATAATTATTTTTGAAGACGCCCCGGAAAGATCAACTGCCTGGAGATAAAATTTATTATCAGCGTTAAGTTGTAAACCCTGCAACAACTCCGGATAAATATTCTGATCGGAACCGTTTATTAATATTTCCATTTCAGGAGATGAAGCATTATAATCTTTAACTCTTAGCGTTACCAATCGTATTGATCCGCTCAAAGAGACGAAATTTGTTGTATCATTTAAAGAAATATTAATAGATTGGATAGTTTCTGCACCATCAAGATCATCTGCATTCCATTTGAATGTCATAACCGGAAATGAAGTATCCGGCAAAACAGTCAGATCATCCCATTCAGTTACAGGCGGAGTATTTTTGATAGGAAAATTCAGGTTTGAGGGAGTAGGATCAATCAAACCTATATCGTAGAACAATTCTCCTTCATCGTAAGTGCCATTTTTGTTAGCGTCTATAAATGGCTCACCATTAAATGAAATTCCATTTTGATTTACCTGCGTATCATATTTCCCGTTCCCCTCTGCATCAATTGCTGCAACAAGAAAATTATAAGTTGTATCCGAGGAACCAATAGGTAATGCAAATATGCTGTCGTTCGATGTTGTGAATTTCCAAACAGAATCAATTCCTTCCCATTTAAAATAAAAACCTAAGATTGTACCGTCTTTATCGTCACCCCACCAGTGAACGTGCAGCCTGCTTGGTTGTTTGCTTATTGTGGAATCAGGATAAAGAAATAAACCCGTTTCCGGCGGTTGATTGCCTACAGGATTATTTCCCATATCTTCACTGCAGGAAAATAGTAGTAGTGAAGTAATAATTATAAAGAATAACTGTAAAAATTTTTTCATCAATAAAGATCGAATAAAATTTTCAGAGAGGTATTTGATTGATCAGCTACCTCTCTACTGAATTTCATAAACCTGCTTATTCTATGATAGTTTAATTTCTTACTTAAGAAGAATCATCTTTTTAACCGAGATAAAATTACCTGCCTGTAATCTGTAAAAATATACTCCCGAAGGCAAATCATGTGCATCGAATGTAACAGTGTGACTACCGGCGGTTCTATATTCATTTGCAATTAAAGTTTTTACTTCCTTACCGAGAATATTGTAAATCTTCAAAACAACGTTACCTTCAGCCGGCAATATATATTGAATTTTTGTTGATGGATTGAACGGGTTCGGATAATTCTGAGAAACACTATAATTATTCGGCACCTGAGTATTAGTTTCAACAACAGTCACATATCCGGTAAAATCATCATTTTTCCTTGGTATTAGTTTGTACTCTCCGAATGAATACCACAATATTCCTTCAATACTTTCAAATGTATTTCCTGCCTGAACGTGTATAGGAAGATTTTCCAAATAAGAGCTCCAGTAGTTATGATACTGATGTGTACCATCTTCTAAGTCAACTCTCGTACTGGAATCAGTTGTGTCGGCGACCAATATATCACCATAATTCCTGTTGCCACCCGTTCCCTCATCTACTCCCGGATCACCATCAGCATTTTCATCTGTCACATTTAAATTCTCATACTTAATAAGAACTCCTTCCCATTGTTCAGCCTGAAATGTTCCGTCATCCAGACCGTCAATTTCAGAAGTTGAAAGAACCTGAGGTTCCGGTAACGGATCACCTGAAGAGTTCAAAATAATTACTGCTCCGGAAGTTGTAGTACCAATTTGAGTTACACCGAAGTTTTCGGATATAGGACCTGTAACTGTCACATTATCTCCGCGAACTCTATCATCAGCATCAGTTCCAAAAATACGAATTCCACTCCATGGACCAGTACCATTCTGAATATAAACAGCCGGACTTGAAGCAGTCCCTGTTTCATTTCCTTCAATGTCTGAAGTATCGGCTGTGACAATTCCACTTACCGTAACTTCATATCCATTAAATGCACTGAATCCGCCACCAAAAGGACTGAATTGAACATCTTGTATAGTTAGATCTGTTCTTCCAAGCACTAAATAAAAGTATCTGTTCTGAGTAGTGTCTGGCGGATACATAATTTTATTATTATCATTATCAACAGTATAAACGAAGAAATCAACAACTGAAGAATCATTTCGTCCAGGGATGGTGGCTTGCCAGGTATCCCCTTCTGTATTTGTCATCAATAAAGCATTATTAGTACCATTATTTACTCTGTAATATAACTTCGCAGTGTCAATTGTACCATCTTGGTCGGTAATCTGTGCAGTGATTGTAACATCTTGTCCATATGTAACTTTTACTGGACTTCTAACGATATTTGAAACTATTGGTGAATATAGCTTAACTTTCATATCTTCTCTGAAACCGGGATTTAAAGTAACTCCATTAGCATCGGTTCTGGTTTCTATATAACCTTTGATATATTCCAGCACTGTACCGTCATTAGGTGCAGAATAGCCGTAATAGTAATCTGATTTGGTACCAATAGTTAATTCAGTATTATTTTTATCATAAATTCTAAATCCTCCAGATGAATTTCGATCAAAAGTTGTTACATTTCTGACAACAACATATACTCCTTCCCACTTTTCAGCAGTTACTTTATTTATATCGGTTCCAAGTTCCTTTAATGAATCTAATGTCAGTTCAACTGGTTCGGGACGTTTTTTAAAGCCAACAATATTACTTGCATCAAAGTCAGTAATAAGAAATTCAGTAGTCGTGTAATATTCGGTCACTAAACCTGTTATCTTTACTACCGTACCGCTGTCTAAAATTTGAAGCTCAGGAGAAATTGGGTTCTCTTTAGCGGCCAAAATACCCGACCAATCTGTTTCACTGGTATCCTGAATAAAAAAACTTACACCACCTGGAAAATACATTACAACCTGACTATCAGGATCAGCAGATTTATAAGGTGGAACCATTACTACTCCTGTAATAGTCACGGTATCTCCATTAAGGGGAGATTCTCTATCTCCCTTATCAAGTAATGAATCCAGGTATTGAATATCTCTTATTGTTACTTCCTCATACTGGGCAAATACGTTAATACTTAGCACAAAAAGAAAAATTGAAGTAAAAAATATTTTCATTTTATTCACCTTATTTTATAATTAAAAATTTTCCTTTTTTAATTTCTCCGTTACGATTATTTTTAACCGTAAAGAGATATAAACCGGTTGCAATTGCCTGATCGTTATCAGTTAACAGATCCCAGGCATGTTCACCACCCGCAAATTTTTGTTTATCATCTGATGCATAAGTCTGAAACCAACGAATATCACTACCGTTACTCTCACTGGTATGATCCATTCTTTTAACAATATCGCCGGATAAAGTATAAATTGTGATCTGGCAATCTGCCGGAAGATTATAGAAATATAATTTTCTTAGCCGTTCAGAACTGCCATCCCAAATTGCATTTCCATAATAAGGATTCGGATAAACACCAACCTCGATATCAGGATCTTCAACGGGTTGTGTACCAGGTAAAATTCTCTCAAGATTTGCGAGCGGACTCGATTCAAGAATTTCCAGATTATTCTCAGGGTCGCCTTCATCAAAAGCTGTTACTGAAAATAAATATTGCCAGCCGTTTAACAAATTATCTAATTCAAATTTGTAATAATATTTAACTGTATCGTCGGGGAAAGTAACAGGCTCATCCAAACGGACAAAATCAAAACCGGTATCAAATTCAATATTGTTTCCCGCACTATCGAATGAAGCAAGAACAACCATAGATTTTAATATATCCTGCCGTTCAGTTAAATCGAAACCGGCCTGCGTTCTGTAAAGCTTGTAACCTTCAAAATCCATTTTACCAGAAATTGGATCAACTGAAGATTCCGCTCTTTTATCCCAGTAAATTGTTGCCCGCTGGTTATCCGGAATAACTTTAACTTTAGGAACGGTCGGTGGTGTGGGAAGAATATATCTCGTTATCTTACCATTACCATCAAGATCTTCACCCGGATCAAGAATACCGTTACGATTTCTGTCTTCACCATAATAAGCTCTCAAAGCCCAATCCGCATTTGAATACAAATTTGTTTTCTGCTCTTCAGTATCCATTGCAGGATTATCAGTACCGAACTTCTTTGCACAAACAATCGCAAAAACTACATTAACTGAATCACCGGGTGCAATAGTATTGAAATATCCGTTTGTTAAAAGCATAGATCTGTTAGAGGGTGGTTTTAAACTTTGTGCGTCAACTCCATCTTTCCATCTGTTATCTCCACCAAAGAATCCCTGCATCTTTCTATAGCGGTCTATATCATTTTGTGGGGCAAAAAAGTTAGCATCGCTTGTATTTCTAAACTGCCAGCTTACAAAGTTTGTAGTCGTAAGAGTATCAGTTCCGTCGTATACATATTTTTCAGGAAGTCTTGGATCTGAACCAAGATATAGAATTCCAACATAACTATCAGTAAAACCTATATCACCTGCTGCATCATATTCGTATGCAATTTTTATTGAATCATTATAACCGTTTCCACCCTTATTAAAAAATGCGCTACCTGATGGTCGACCCGTTACAAGAGTATTACGAACGACTGTATCTGTCCATAAACCAATAAAAACGCTGTCAATATATTTGTTCGTAACATTCTTTACCCAGTAATTGAAAATCACAAAGAAGTTTGCAAAAGGATAGTTCCAGGCATAAGTTTCCTGGTGAACAGTAATACCCAGAGGTTTATGATCAGTTATCGGTTCACCATTCAGAAAAACAGTATTAGTATCAGTATAATCCATCACAAAATCCTGATGCGAAATTGCATTTGGATTAAATACTCTTGAATCAAAAAGAGACGATTGTTCCTTCACAAAATTTCCACTTGCATTTGTAAATTCAAATCCACCGCCTCGTGCAGAAACCGAAGAGGCATCGACCGCACCTGTTGTAACCCTTGGTACACCATCACCACCTCTAATAAATCCTCCAACCCACAAACCGCCATCAAAAATATGTTCAATACCGCTGCCGAGCGGATACTCACAGCTTGGTTGATCGGGCCACAGAACAAACCCGTTACCGTAAGTGCCGAAATTGGTTACAGTTATACCTATGTTGCCAATATTCGTGTACTTGGAGTTATCATCATCCAGAGTTTTGGGAAATTTCTTATTATCATCGCCGGGACTGAGTAAGAAGGAATAAAATGTAAAGGATAGAAGAATTAGTAAAAAATTATATTTCATGTACCGGAATTATTAAAAAATTATATCTAAAGCTAAAACTATAAAAATAACTAAAATGCGCCTCAAAGTACACAATATTTCTCATCCTGTAAATAGGGAAATATTATCTTTTCATTAATTTGAATCTTAATAAGTAAGTCAAATTAATTAATAGATTGACAATTAAAATATAGCTCTCGCCTGCTGATCTGCATGATATGAAGAACGTACAAGCGGGGATGATTCAACAATTTTAAAACCTTTCTTTAATCCTTCCTCTTTATACATAGCGAATTCCTCAGGAGCTACAAATCTATGAACGGGTAAATGCTGTTTAGTTGGTTGAAGATATTGACCGATAGTTAGAATTCCACAGCCGTGATTAACGAGATCATTCATTAGATCTAAAACTTCTTCGGGTTTTTCTCCTATCCCAACCATTATACCGCTTTTCGTTTTTAAACCTTTATCCCTAAACCATTTTATTAGCTTAAGACTTCTCTCATATTTTGCTTGTGGGCGAACAACATGATAAAGTCTTTTTACTGTCTCCAAATTGTGATTAAGAATATCGGGTGGATTTTTCATAATGATTTCAAAAGCATGTTCTTCACCTTTGAAATCAGGTATTAAAATTTCAATAGTACAATCCGGCACTTCAATCCTGCTTAATCTAACAAGCTCACTGAATATCGATGCGCCGCCGTCGTACAATTCATCACGATTAACAGATGTGATTACTGTGTGTCTCAAATTCAGTTCTTTTATGGATTCAACTACTCGTTTTGGCTCGTCGAGATCGAGTTCATTCGGTAGACCTAATTTTACATTGCAGAAACCGCAGCTTCTTGTACAGGTATCTCCAAGTATCATAAATGTAGCCGTTCTGTGATTCCAGCATTCAGCGATATTGGGACAT
>Ga0307426_1002666_pt1 | contig 10993 bp, 7 predicted proteins | sample SalMarWE160340MG_FD_202165 | JGI IMG/M metagenome (GOLD analysis project Ga0307426, IMG submission 202165) | Salt marsh sediment microbial communities from the Plum Island Ecosystem LTER, Massachusetts, United States - WE1603-40 | ecosystem: Environmental > Aquatic > Marine > Intertidal zone >... | reverse complement strand
ACGATTTCCCAGCCGAGGTACGCCACCAGGTACTTGAGCGCTACCAGCACCGCGATGACCGGCAGGGTGCGCAATGGAATGCGCCAACGCCGGAAAAATCTGGCCAAACTCATCTTAGACCTCCGGCCCCGGAAGGGCCGCGCGGCGCTAGCCGCCGCGGTATTTTCGGATGCCCTCGCCCAGCGGGTAGGACATCATAAAGAAAATCTGTTTTTCGATGTTGCGGATAATCAGCGGGCCCTGCGCCACGTTGGGGGGAATGTAGGCCCCGAAGCTCTTGCGGATAATATGCTTCTCGCCACCTATCCAGAGCTCCACCTCGGCGCAGAGGTCGGTGATGTCGGCGTAGTTCATGGCGTTAAAGACGATGGACGTGCCGTGCGGCTCGGTGTGGGCGTCCATCATCAGCTCGCCGCTACGCGAAGGGTTGCCCGGCAGCAGCCAGCGCGTGTCGCCGCCGAACTCGGCGTCGGGGATGACCACGTTATCGATGTAGGCCATGGGGCGGGTGTATTTCGGGTCGGTCGGGCGGATGTAGTCCGGCTTCGGGCCGTGCGGCTCGCCGCCGTAGACGATGTATTTGGCGTACTTGAACCCGCCGGGGTCTTTCCTGGCGACCTGGGGTATCTCCTGGGGTGGCTCGGGGTGCTCCTCGTCCTTCTCGCGGGTATAGACGCCGCCGGGCCCGGACGTCCAGTGGCAGACGGGCAACCTGGTGACCCGGCCGCCGGGACTGCGGGTGGGCATGTGGGGCATATTGGCCGGGATATAGGCCACCCAGCTGCGGTCGAGGGGTATCTCCTCGTCCTCCATAAGCATCCCCATGGCGGAGGTGTCCTCGGGGTGGTCGGGGTCGGTGCCCCACCAGGAGAGCAGCTCGGGGAAGTCGTGGGCGTGGGGGAACATCGTCGGGGTCGGCATGCCCCGCTTGACCAGCTCCTCCCAGGATATCTGGTCGGGGTAGTCGGCCGGCCATATCCAGGTGGACTCGCCGTAGTAGGCGCCGGGGATGACCTCGTCGTCAATCCAGAGGACGTGCTCCATACTGAGGCGCCGGCCTTCGGCGGCCAGCTTGTCCCTTTCCTTGGGGCCGGGGCCGGGCAGCATGTGGCGTTTCTGGAGGGTGGTGCAGATATACTTGTCGTACTGGCCCATCTCGGTTTCCTTTCCCGTTTCCCGTATTATAGGCCAACGCCGCCCCGATTTCCAGATAGCCGGCGGAGGAGCCAGCCCTGACCGCCCCCTTTTCAAGCCTGCGATTTACCATCTGGCAAGTATATCGCTGTAAGTGGCTTTATATCTCTCCTGAATTCAATATAAATAGTTGACAGGAGTGCTATAATTTGCTTTGGAGTGTCATCAAGTGGCCAGGCGAAGTAAGGTCTGCACCATCCGGTAGCCCGGGGGACGCCGGACGGTTCGGGTTTTTATTCCTGAATAATAGTGACATGGGGGAACCGGAGATGTCTAGCAGACTGAAGGCCGGATTATCCGTCGGGACGGTGATTGCCTTTATCCTGACTATCATTGTGTCTGGTACGGGTTGCGGTTGCGGTTGTTGCTGTCCTTGCTGTTGTGATTGTTGCTGTGATGAAGATTACGAGTGCTGCTGTTCGTGCTCGGGTTGGAATCCGGTAACGGTAACCTGGGACGGTTCCTCGCCGGAGACATGGACGGGGGGTTGTGGAGATTCGTTAGATATTGTCTATATTGATCCGGGCACGCCGATTACCGTAGAGCCAAGCGTCGTGTGCAGTCCGGACTGTCTGCCGAGCTATGAATGGGAAGTAGTTAAGACTTCCGGTGCGGCGGAAGGGCCGTGGAGCGGGGTCGACCTGCCGGTAACGTTTTCTCCCACCGGGGCCGGGACTTTTCAGATTAGCATGGGTGCTGCCTGCGACGGCACGCCTTGCCCGGAGTGTCTCATTATCCTGAATGTCGGGGCGGTCTCGGCCTGCCACTGCAGCGAGTGGACTCCCGTAGATATTACCTACTGGCCCACGCCGGATATATTCTTTACTGACTCGGCTAGCTGCGGCGATACCTTCACGATTACTCCGGCCCTCTACGGACACAGCATTTCCTTTACCGCTACCGCGGAATGCGTCGACTGCGCCGTAGCCTGGCCGGATTACACCTTTGAGGTTATCGGCCCGGGCGGGACTATACTCCACAGCGGAACAGGTAATGTGGCAACCTTTAGCAGGGCGCTGGTAGACGCTTACGCTTCCTATCAGGTTGTATTTAGAGCAAATTGTGGTGATGTGGCTTGCTCCCCCTGTGCCCTAACCGTGGAGCGTAGCTGCTGCATCGGCCTGTACGACTGCGATATTATGGATATAGCCGTAAGTCCGGACGGTACCATCCACGTCATCACCGAGGACTGCGGCGCCGTCTACCGCTCCACCGATGGCGGTTACACCTTCACCGCAGTCGCCATGCCCACCTGGTTCACTTCGCCGGCGCGGGCTATTACGGCGGCACCAGATAATACGGTCTTCCTAACCGATAGCAACCCGGGGGGCAATCAGGTCTTTATCTCCAGCGATGGCGGGATTACCTGGGCACCGCTGGGCAACCCCGCTTTGGGCAGCGGTTGCACTATAACCGATATCGCCGTCTCGCCCACCTGGTACGGTGGTATTGGAGAACTAGCCATCGCCGTGGCCGATAACGGCGCCGGCGATACCGCAGCGGGCGACGTGAAGGTATGGGGCCATGGTGGCGTGCTTACCTGGGTGAGTATCCCCGGTCTGGCCGGTACGCACGACTACATGGCGGTGGCATTCAGCCCGATGTATCCTATCGACGCCTCCATTATCCTGGTCGGCGTTACGGAGTCAGCGGCGGTGGACTACCAGGTAAGTGTAAATTTTGCTCTCACCGTATTACCGACGGTCAACGTCGTCTCCGGCACGACGACCGACTTCAGCCAGCCGGCCGCCGGCAGCTCGATTCTCTACGCCAGTATCGCCCTGCCCGACGACTTCAACGCTTCCACGATAATAACCAGAACGTCCTTCGTCGGCGTCGCCAGCAATATCCTGCAGGCGACCGACGACGTCTACCAGGTGATTCCGTCGAGCGGTATCGGCATGGTCACCGACATGAACGTACTGGGCAGCGCTACCAGCGTGGGCATCCGGAGCCTCGGTTTCAGGGGAACGGCGACAACGGGCTTATTGGTCGCCGGGGCGCACGCTACTCGTGATGTCTGGTCTACCACTAGCTCGCCGGCGCTGCCAGTGTGGACTGCCGCCGACCCGCCGCCCTGCGGCGAGAGGGACGTGGTGGTAGTGAGAGGCCCGGATTGGCTTACCTGGTACGCCGGTACCAGCGGCCTGGGGAGCTGTTTCTCCATCAGCAACGATAATGCTGGAAGCTTTAACTAGCCGGCTTATCCGAATGCGGTAATTGGCGCCCTAGCGCCGCCGCGGGCCGAAGATACGGCGCACCGCCCCCAGCCGCTTGAGGAGGCTTTCGTAGACGCCCCGGCGCGCCTTGAGCACCTGTGTCGCCTGCCAGGGTTCCGGGGGGCGATCCTTGCGCCCGAAGCGGTCGCTCAGGTAGGCGCGGGTAATTACGTCCAGGTCCGGCGCCTGCTCGGGGAACTCCGCCGCCAGGACAGCGGCGAACTCCAGGGGCGTCTGCTGCGGCCGGGGCCCCAGTCCGGCCAGCGCCGCCAGGCGGCTCAGCCGGTCGTAAATACCCGTGGCCGGGGCTTCCTCGTCCACCCGCCAGAGCCAGCGGCGGAAGGCCAGCCGCAAAGCCCACAGCACCGCCGCTACCAGCCCGATAAAGCCGATGAGGGACGCGATTATCAGGGCGATGTAAAGACCCCATCCCGGCGCGTCGGCGTCGGGCATGGGGAGGCTGGTAGTCCCGGTAGCGGCGGGCGGCGCGATGGCCCCGCCCGGCACCAGCCCGGACAACGGGCCGTATATCCCCAGCGTCATTTCCAGCGGCGACAGATTCGCCAGCGTGCCCTCGTTTTTCGGCGTGCCGACCACCACCCCCGGCGTTGCGGAAGGCACCCGGCTGCCCCGGCCGCCGGGGGTCGCCTCCAGGTCTACCCAGCCGTAGCCGGGGAAGTAGACCTGCGGCCAGGCGTGATGGTAGGTATTGCGGAGGGTAAAGATGGTGTTATCGTCGCCGGTCTGGCCGGGGAGATAGCCGACCGCCAGCCGCGACGGCACGCCCGCCGCGCGGAGCATCGTTACCATCGCCGAGGCGTAGTAGAGGCAGAACCCCGCCTTATTCTCGAAGAGGAAATAGGCCACGCCGTCGGCGCCCTCCGGCGGGGCCGCCACCGTTTCGTCGTAAGGGAACTGAGAGAGGTAATCGCCGATGGCCAGCACCTTCTGGTAAGGGGTCTCGGCATCCTGGGTAATGTCTTTAGCCAGCTGGCGGACTGCGTCGGGGAAGCTGGCGGGCAGGCGGGTGTACTGGTTGGGGATTGCCTCCGGGTAGTCGCCGGTTATCGCGGCCAGGGCCTCCGGCGCTGGCGAAGTGACGCTGGCGGTAGCGCTGTAGCTCTCGCCGCTGCCCAGCGTCCGCAGCGTCTTCACGGCGACAATGTCGCCGTCGCTGACGCTCACCACTACCGGGGTATCCGCGGCCACGAAGTCGCCCGTCGTCAGCAGGACGTCGGTGCCGATGCCCGCGGTCACGGTGTAGGTTATCGTCTCGCCTTCCGCCGGGGCAGCGGCCTCGTCCCAGACCTCGTCGGCCTTGAGCCGGAGGTCGCTGGCGGGGCGGTTTTCCCACCCCTGCGAGGTATAGGTGTCGTAGGTCTCGATGCGCCAGTAGCGGGGCTGCGGCGACTCGACCACGAAGTCCACCCGGTCGTTATCGAACCAGAGCTCGCCGAAGCGCACGTCGCGGTGGCCGAGGCTGGTGTTCAGCGGCATCTTGGCGGGCACCGGGGCGAAGATATTGAGCGCCGATTGCTCGATTCCCTGTATCCAGTGCAGCCCGCCGGCCAGCATCGTCTGGAACTGGGGGGTGCGTATTTCCGGGGCCGCCCGGGCCAGCAGGACGGCCACGACGATTACGGCCAAAAGCGACGCGCCCACCTGTAATAAGCTGCGCCGGCTGGAGACGGCCGCCCCCCCGCCCAGGCTCCGCTGCCGCACCAGGCGCGTCCAGGTGATGAGCAGGACGGCTGCCCCGAAGTAGAGGCCGAAGTAGTAGAAATAACTGCTCGGCAGGTTGCTCAGGTTGATGACCACGACGACGGCGCCGAAAATAACGGCCGCCCAGGCGTTCTGCCGCCGCCGCAGCAGCCACGGCGATAGATACCCCATCAGCCAGGTCATCAGGACCAGAAAGGCGGCGAAGGGCACCAGGTCCGGCGAGGCCGCCTGCCGCGCCTGCCAGAGGGTAACGCCGCCGCCGGCGGCCAGGGCGATGAGGTGCGTCGCCAGGCCGGGCAGGCGGCTTGCGGCCAGCAGCCAGCCGGTCGCCATGGCCAGGACGAGCACCAGCGTCAGGGCGGGCTGGGGCGTTATCCAGCGGGCCTGCTCCACGCAGAGGACGGCAATCTCCAGCACCACGAAGAGCAGCAGCAGGCTCACCCCGGTCTGCCAGCGTCCCGGGCGCGGCTCCCGGTCGTCGCGGGGCGTCTTCACAGACCGCCTCCGACCAGTTGCCGCGGCGAGGGGAGCCGCCGGCTGTCCAGGGACGGCTCGATGGCCAGTCCCTGGCGGACGGTATAGACGCTGGCGCCGCCGGTGCTGAGGGTGTGCGCGTTATTGGCGGCGCTTTCGGCGCCGCCGAAGCTGAAGGAATCGAGCAGGATGACGGCCGCCCGGGCCTGGCGGCCGGTTATCTGGCCCAGCGGCGCGGCGATGGCCGGGTTTTCCGAGGGCATGATGATAATCGCCGCCGCCCCGGCGCCGAAACGCTCGGCGCTGGCCTCCAGCAGCTTATCGATGGGGATGCTGCCGGTGGCCTTTACCAGGGTCAGCGCCCGCAATATGGCCTCCAGCTGGCCGGCGCCGTCCTCCGGCGGGACGAGGCAGGCGGTATCGCCCTCGGCGATGAGTCCCACCCTTTTACCGCCGTCCAGGTATTTTTTGGCCAGCGAGGCGGCGATGGTGACGCCGTATTCCTCGGTGGTCTCGTCGCCCTCCCCCAGTTGGGCGTGGCGCTGCATGTCCAGGACAATCCAGATTTCCCGCAACGTAGTATCGCGGGGAGGGTCGGGGTCGAACTCGCGCACCATGAGGTTGCCGGTATGGGCGGTGGTATGCCAGTGGATGTGGCGCAGGCTGTCGCCGCTGACGTACTCCCGCACGCTGGCGGCGTTGGGGCTGGCCTGGCTGGCCAGCCAGCGGCGCGCCGCCGCCCCGCCCTCCGGCTGGGGCGACAGGCTGAAGAAGGGCAGCTCCAGCGTGGCCGGATAGACGGTGATTTCCTGACGGCGGTCGATGCGCCGCTCCACCGGGAAGAGCCCCAGGGGGTCGGTCGCCCGGAAATTGAGCCCGCCGATGCGGTAGCGCCCCCGCCGCCGGCAGAAGACACGGCGGTGCCAGCGGTGCTCGCCGTGCCCGCCCAGGCTGACGCCGACCTCGTTGCGGTAGCCGGGCAGGTCGGTAATCTCATTTACTTGTAAGAGCGGAATGGGGAAACGGCCGCGGTTGGCGATGGTGAAATCGGCCTCGAAATACTCGCCGACCCGGCAGAGCTCGGTGGATTTTTCGGCGCTGCCGTAGACGCCGCGGACACTCAGGTGCGCCCAGAGGTAGCTCAAGAGCAGCAGCGCCACCAGAAAGACGAAAAATCGCCACACCAGGTCGAAGCCGCCGCCCAGGGCCACCAGCAGGAGGAGGAGGGGGATGAGAATAAAAGCCAAACGCCTTTTCATTGCTCTGTTACCGGGCCGGCCACGCCGTTATTTCCGGTCGGGGAGGGCCCCCGGCACGGGGACGGTTTCCAGCACCTCGGCGATGAAGGCCCGGCTGTCCTGGGCCGAGCTCTGGTCGTGGGCGGATATCAGGCAGCGGTGCGCCAGGGCGGGCGCCGCCAGGGCCTTGACGTCGTCGGGCAGGACGAAGTCGCGCCCCTCCAGCAAGGCCCGGGCCTGGGCGGCGCGGAAGAGCGCCAGCGAGCCCCGCGGCGAAGCCCCCAGAAAGGCCGAGGGATGGTGGCGGGTGGCCGCTACCAGGGCCACGATGTACTGCTTGACCAGGTCGTCCACGTAGACCTGCCGGACCGCCTCCTGCAGTTTCAGCACGTCGGCGGCGTCCACCACGTGGTCGAGCTCCTCGATGGGGTGGACGTAGCGCTGCCGCTCGATGATGGCCATTTCCTCCTCCGGGGTCGGGTAGCCGATGTGTATCCGCAGCAGGAAACGGTCCAGCTGCGCCTCCGGCAGGGGGAAGGTGCCTTCGTACTCCAGGGGGTTCTGGGTGGCCAGCACGTGGAAGGGCGCCGGCATGGCGCGGGTAACGCCGTCCACGGTAATCTGCCGCTCGCCCATGGCCTCCAGCAGGGCCGACTGCACCTTGGGCGTGGCCCGGTTGATTTCGTCGGCCAGCAGCACCTGGGTCATGATGGGGCCGGGGCGGAACTCGAAGTCGGCCGTCTTCTGGTTGTAGACGGTGACGCCGGTGATGTCGCCGGGAAGAATATCGGGCGTGAACTGAATCCGCTTGAAGCTGCCGTTGATTGACCTGGCCAGGCTGCGGGCCAGCATCGTCTTGCCGACGCCGGGGGCGTCCTCGATGAGCAGGTGTCCCTGGCTGATTAAGGCAATCACCGCCAGGTTGACCGCCTCCGTCTTGCCCACCATCACCTTTTCCACGTTGCGGACGATTCTGGCCGCCAGCTCCTGGGGCGGCACGGTAGTTTTGGTCATCTAAACCTCTGCGGGGTCTCTCGCCGGTTATTCTGGACTTGATGTCCCCTTAATTCGAGTATAGCACAAGCGAAAATGGCGGACAAAAAGCAGTGCCCGCCTGGCCGTTCCTTGAATTTAGCCGGTTCTAATTCTACAATGGATTATCCGTTTTCGCTTGCCACGGAGGTAGCTATGCAGGTAGGTTTCATCGGCATCGGGGGGATGGGGAGGCACATGTCCCGGAGAATACTCGAGGCCGGTCACGCCCTGACCGTCCACGACTTGAACCCAGAGGCCGCCGCGCCGCTTTTGGCCCAGGGGGCGAGCTGGGCCGGTTCGCCGCGGGAGGTGGCGGCGGCCTGCCGGGTGGTCTTTTCCAGCCTGCCCACCCCCGGCAGTGTCGAGGAGGTGGTCTACGGGGATGACGGCCTCAAGGCCGGCTGGAAGCCAGGCGATATCTACGTTGACATGAGCACCAATTCTCCTTCTCTCATCAGGAGAATTGCCCGCGACGCAAAATCATTGGGCGTGACCGTGCTGGACGCCCCGGTGAGCGGCGGGACGGTGGGGGCCGAGCAGGGCACGCTGACTATCATGGTCGGCGGCGACCCCAAGGCTACCCGCAAAATAGAAGGAATCCTCAAGGCGATGGGACAAAATATATTTCCCGTGGGCGAGGCCGGCTGCGGCAACGTCGCCAAGCTGGTGAACAACCTGATTTCCCTGGCCTGCAACTCCATATCGGCGGCGGGGTTCGTCCTCGGCGTCAAGGGCGGCCTCCAGCCGCAGGTGCTCTGGGACATCGTCTCGCGCAGTACCGGCGATAACTGGTGTCTGGAGCAGTATCCCGAGACGACTTTCCGGGGCCGGTTCGAGCCGGGATTCAAAATCACTTTGGCCTATAAAGACATCGGGCTGGCGCTCGACCTGGGCGAGGAGTACGCCGTGCCGTTGCCGGTGGGCCAGGCCGTCCGTCAAGACCTTGAGGCTGCCATCGCCGCCGGCCTGGGGGATAAAGGCGTCGACGCCGTGATACTGCCCCTGGAAGCGGCGACCGGCGTCAAGGTGCGCCTGCCCGAAAAAGCTAACGACTGACGCCACTTGTAAGGAGGGGAAATGATTATCGCTGACAGCGCCGCCGCCGCGGCCGAGGAGACCAGGGACGAAATCGTCGGTCAGGGGCCGGTCTACCGCCAGACGCTGATTGACGCTAAAGCTACCGGGGGATTCAGCGTGCTGCTGGTGACCTTCGCGCCGGGGGCCCGGCTCAACTTCCACACCCACACCTTCGAGCAGATTCTCTACGTCACCGAGGGCAAGGGCATCGTCGCTACGCGGGATGAGGAGCGAGTCGTGACCGCGGGAGAGGTTATCTACATCGCCCCCGGCGAGGCCCACTGGCACGGCGCCGCCCCGGACGCCTCCTTCGCTCACATCGCCATCCAGCGGCCGGGGATACAGCTGGCCTGACTACGGCCGCGGTGACTGTCAAATAGGGTGCTGGCTCTTTATCCCGTTGATGATGGCCTGGCGGCAACCTCCCGCAGGGTTGCGCTGAGGTCGCCATGGTGATATGGTTTCTTTAAGGGATTGATGTGTCCGCAGGTAACACGGCATGTTGACAGCGCCGACATTAGTATGACCGGCCCGGTCAGGCCTTAAAAGGAGAACTACAATGAAAATACTGCTGGTTTACCCCGAGCAGCAGGACACCTTCTGGAGCTTCAAGCATGCCATCAGATTTTTATCCAAGAAGGCCGAGGGCCCCCCGTTAGGACTGCTTACCGTGGCGGCCATGCTGCCGGAATCGTGGGAAGTACAGTTCGTGGACATGAACGTTACCCGTCTGGAAGACGGGCACATCGGCTGGGCCGATTACGTCTTCCTGAGCGGCATGGACATTCAGCGGGAGTCGTTCCAGGAGGTTATCGCCCGCTGCAATAGACTTGGCGTCAGCCTGGTAGCCGGCGGGCCGCTGGCCACCAGCCACTATCGAGAGTTCCCCGGAGTGGATTATTTCGTCCTGAAGGAGGCCGAGATTACCTTGCCCCGGTTCATCGAGGATTTGCAGAACGGCTGCCCCAGGCGTATCTACACGACGGATAAATACCCCGATATCGCCCTGACCCCGGTTCCCCGCTGGGATTTGCTGAACATGAAAGACTATGCCTCCATGTACCTGCAGTATTCGCGCGGGTGCCCCTTCAACTGCGAGTTTTGCAGTATTACCGTGCTGAACGGGCGCCGCTGCCGCACCAAGAGCCGCGAGCAGTTCCTCAGCGAGATGGAAGCGCTCTACCGTCAGGGGTGGCGGGGAGGCATATTCATCGTCGATGACAATTTTATCGGCAACAAGAAAAGCCTCAAGGCCGAGATACTGCCGGCCTTGATTGAGTGGCAGGAAAATCATGGCCGCCCCTTCGATTTCACCACCGAAGTCTCCATAAACCTGGCCGATGACGAAGCGCTGATGAACCTGATGGCTAAAGCCGGCTTCAACTCGGTTTTCGTGGGCATCGAGACGCCGGACGACGCCTGCCTGGCCGAATGCGGAAAGTTACAGAACCTGAGGCGGGACCTGGTAGATTCGGTGAAGACGCTGCATAGTCACGGGCTCAGGGTGTCCGGCGGCTTTATCCTCGGCTTCGACAACGACCCCCCGAACATATTCGACCGGCAGATAAACTTTATCCAGAAAAGCGGCATCGTGAGCGCCATGGTCGGGCTGCTGAACGCCCCGGTGGGCACCAGGCTGTTTCATCGCTTGAGGGCGGAAAAACGCCTGCTAAACGTGGCTAGCGGCAATAACATGGACGGCTCGATGAATTTCGTCCCTAAAATGGACTCTAATAGTCTGATGGCGGGCTATAAGGACGTGCTGCAGACCATCTACTCGCAGAAAAAGTACTACGAAAGGATGAAAACGTTTTTAGCCGAATACCGCCTGCCGCTGGCCCGAAAGACAAGGCCTTCCTGGGGTACCCTGAAACCTTTTTTTAAGTTGACCTGGAAACTGGGGTTCAGGGAAAAGGGCAGCCATTACTACTGGAAGCTGATGCTGTTGAGCCTGTTTAGATACCCCAGGAAATTCCCGCTGGCCATGACGATGGCCGGTTACGGATTTCATTTCCGCCGGATCATCTCCAGGGT
>Ga0307426_1002665_pt1 | contig 10993 bp, 11 predicted proteins | sample SalMarWE160340MG_FD_202165 | JGI IMG/M metagenome (GOLD analysis project Ga0307426, IMG submission 202165) | Salt marsh sediment microbial communities from the Plum Island Ecosystem LTER, Massachusetts, United States - WE1603-40 | ecosystem: Environmental > Aquatic > Marine > Intertidal zone >... | reverse complement strand
ATTGGCGTGCGACGCCTCGAATTTTGCCTTGGCGTCGTCGCGCTCCTTAATCGATGCCGAATTTGTAGTAACCAAATCAGCGAGGCGCCGATAGTTCGCCTCGTCGTTCTCGCAGGTCACCCGCGCCGCCTCCATTGTCGCTTTCGCCCGTGCAAGTGCGGCGGCATAGCGGGTATCGTCCAGGGTGGCGAGTAGTTCGCCCTGTTTCACTACCGCGCCTTCTTGCACACTCATCGTGGCGATTTGGCCACTGCTCTTGAAGGCAAGCTGGACCTCGCGGATATCGACATTGCCGTATAGCGTCAGCTTGTCCTCCGCTTGCGGGCTAACCCAAAACAGATAGAACCCACCGGCGCCACCGAGCGCGAGCACAGCCAGAACAGCAAAAAGGATGTGGCCGCGTTTCAACAAGGCTAGCGTTGCTCGTGTCGGTTCTCGAGGGCCGATTGTCGAATCCCCCTTGCCAAATGGCCTGACGGATTTTTCGTATTATAAACAAGTAAAAGCCCTCGGCGACCTGATCCAACAGTGGTCTCCTTGCAACCTTCGGCAAGTTCGGCGGTGTCGTCCTTTTGGCGTTGTTCCGAACTGTCAGGATGGTGTCGCTCTTGGCTACACCGGCTCTGGCCCAAAACGGATAGCGGCAGCCTTCACCCTGCTGCGGGCGCCGATTGATCGGCGTCAATGACAACTGGCGGCCATCCCTCAATCCTGGCAGCATATCGCAGGTCGCTGAACAGCAATAAAGGGATAGGCATCAATGAGCCGTTTCCTCCTGATCATCGCGATGGCCGGTGCGGCGTTGTTTGTGGGGCACCAACTTTTGGCGCAGAGCAGGCCGCAGCGAGCCAGTTTCGCGGCGATGCGGCGAAAGATAATGAAGCGAATGATGGATGCGATGCCCGAGGACTCGCCGCCTAAGCTCGTAATGTCCATATTGCCCCGTCTGCAAGAGCAAAATGACCAGATCCTCGTTTTGCTCAAGGACCAAACCGATCTTCTGCGTCAACTGAGCGCAAAGCGCTAGCTCTCGAGAGCAAGGGAAGGCTAACCAACACCGACTGTGACGCGCTATTGGTCGCTGCCAGCCGTAGTAGGTCTTGAGAATGCTGACTGGCAAGAAGGGACTGGTCGTCGGGATCGCCAATGAGCATAGCTTGGCCTATGGCTGCGCGCGGCATTTCCGTAGCGGCGGCGCCGACCTCGCAATCACTTACCTGAATGAAAAGGCCGAACCGTACGTCCGACCGCTTGCCACGGCGCTCGGCAGCGAGATCATCATGCCGTGCGACGTCACCGTTCCGGGCCAGCTCGAAGCAGTCTTCTCTGAAATCACTGAGAAATGGGAGCGGCTCGACTTCCTGCTTCACTCAATCGCCTACGCGCGTGCTGAAGACTTGCACCGCCGCATCATCGACTGCTCGGCGGACGGCTTTTCGTTCGCCATGCAGGTCTCGGTGCACTCGTTTCTCCGTATGGCCAAGCTCGCGGAACCCCTGTTGACTTCCGGGGGTTGCCTTTTGGCGATGAGCTATTATGGCGCCGAGAAGGTCGTGGACCACTACAATGTCATGGGGCCGGTCAAGGCAGCCCTCGAAGCGGCCGTGCGGTACATGGCCGTCGAGCTGGGTTCGCATCATATTCGTGTGAATGCGCTATCGCCGGGCCCGTGGCCACGCGTGCGGCGTCCGGGATTGCGCATTTCGACGAGTTGTTGCAGCGCGCTGTCGATCAAGCCCCCGAGCATCGGCTCATAACGGTAGACGATGTCGGCGCGCTCGCGGCGTTTCTCGTCAGCGATGAGGCAAAGGCCATCACCGGGAACATCGCCTATGTCGATGCGGGATATCATGTCGTCGGCTGACACGGAGGATCGCTCCGGAGCCGTCATCGAGAACCGGACCTTCGACGAGATCAAGGTCGGGGATTCGATCAGTCTATCTCACACTCTGACTGCGAAGGAAATTGAGCTCTTTGCGGCGGTGTCCGGCAACGTCAACCCCGTGCATGTCGATCCCGCATTCGCGCGCGACGACGTGTTCCACCAAGTCATCGCGCACGGCATGTGGACTGGAGCTTTGATCTCCACGCTACTTGGCACCGAGCTTCCCGGGCCTGGCACCATCTATCGCAGTCAAACGCTCAATTTCCGTCATCCGGTCGTGGTGGGCGACACCGTGGTGGCGACCGTCACCGTGTGCGAGAAACGCGTTCCTCGGGTCGTTGTTCTGGACTGCCGTGTTGTCGACCAAGACGGCGACGTGGTGATGGAGGGCGTCGCAGAGGTCATCGCGCCAGATCAAAAGATCAAGCGACCGCGCGTGACCATGCCGGAAATCCGGATGGAAGAGCCGGGCGTTCGTCATCGCGAGTTGATTGCCAAGACGGAGGGCCACGACCCGCTCCACACCGCCGTGGCCAATCCTGTCGACCACGTGTCGCTTGCCGGCGCGATCGATGCGGCGCGCGCAAAGCTCATCATCCCGATTCTGGTCGGGCCTGGCGATGCCATTGAGGCTGCGGCCAAGACGGGCCGCATAGATATTTCAGGATGCGAAGTCGTTACAGCGCCGGACGCCGAGGCGGCCGCAGCAAAGGCGGTGCACCTCGTGCTCGCCGGCAAAGCCGAGGCGATCATGAAGGGCGCGCTGCATACAGACGTGCTCATGCATCAAGTCGTCACCGGAGAGCACAACCTGCGCACCGAGCGGCGTCTCAGTCACGTCTACGTCATGGATGTGCCGACCTATCCCCGGCCGCTTCTGATCACCGACGCGGCGATCAACATCTACCCCGATCTCGAGGCCAAACGGGACATCGTTCAGAATGCCATCGAACTTGCCCATGCTCTCGGCATCGAGAAGCCGAAAGTTGCCATTCTCTCAGCTGTCGAGACGGTCACGCCAAAGATCAAGTCCACCATCGATGCCGCGGCGCTGTGCAAAATGGCAGACCGCGGCGAGATTACAGGCGGCATCCTCGACGGGCCGCTTGCCTTCGACAACGCCGTATCAGCCGAGGCAGCCAAGATAAAACATATCGTTTCGCCTGTGGCAGGGCAGGCGGACATCCTGGTCGCGCCTGATCTCGAGGCCGGCAATATGCTGGGGAAGCAGCTCGAGTACCTAGTCGACGCGAGCGGCGCCGGGATCGTCGTCGGGGCGCAGGTTCCGATTATTCTGACCAGCCGCGCAGACTCGACGCTAAGCCGTATGGCGTCCTGCGCCGTAGCGCTGCTGCTCGCGCATTACCAACGCGAGCACAAGTGATCTATGACTGCGCTTTGATCCACCGTCCGATCTCAGGCCAGATATTCGCAAGCGTACGGGTTCCCATGAATAAGCCAATATGGCCGCCGGGCGCCACCTTCTTCACCACGGCTGACGACGGCGTGCCAATGAGCTTCTCGGCATTGAACACCTGTTCCTCGGTGGTGATGTCGTCGGAATCGCCGGCGAGAAGATAAGTCGGCGCCGTTATGTCCTTCAGGTCGAGCTTGCGGCCCAGGCCGACGAATTTGCCTTTGGCAAATCGGTTTTCCCTGAACAGGAGCTTGATCGCCTGAAGGTAATACACGCCGGGCAAGTCGATTGGGTTTTCATACCATCGCTCGAAACGCTCTGTCCGCTTGATATAGGACTTGTCCTCGATGTGGGCGAAGAGATCGATGTACTTGCCGAAGAACTGCTGGCCGGGATGCATATCCTTCCAGCCCGCAAGCATGGTCTTGCCGAGCATCCGGCCATCACCGATATCCACCATCGCCTCATACGTCTCGAGGGGGAGTGTGTGCGCGAGCTTCTTGATGGGACCATGGCCCGCGCTCGTGTCGATTGGCGCACCAGCTAGAACCAGGCTCTTCACCTTCTCAGGAAATCGGCTGGCGAACATGGCGCACATCCAGCCGCCTTGGCATAGGCCGATCAGGTGCACCTTGCCGGCAAGGTCGTCGACCACGACATTGATCTCCTCCAGATACTTGTCAATGTCGAAGTTCTTCATGGCCTCGGTGGCGGCCTTCCAGTCAGCGGCAAAAACGCGGTCGAGGCCGGCACCACGAAGCGTTTCGACTAGGCTCTGGCCCTTGGCATAGTCGGCAATATTGGAGCTGTGGCCGGCATAAGGTGGGTCGATGAACACCGGCACGCCGGACGCACCGGCCGTCGAGAAGTCTCTGAGCCGCATCGTATCAAGATCGAGAACGACTTCGTTCTCCGTCGCCCATGTCGAGCGCGGCGGCGCACTGATCTCTCCGGCCTCACCGACAAACTTGAGGTTCTCGCCAAAGATCTCGAGCCCCTCCGCGCCAAGCTCGATCGCGGCGGCGAAAGGCCAGAACCACGGCACCGAATGCTCGGCTCTCGGCTGGATTGGCAGATCATGACGCGTGCGGCGTTGAACTTTCGGCTGCGCAGTCATCCGGACCTCCTCTTGGACGCTGCTTCGAGAAGCGCCAAGGTATGCCTGGCAATCATGCGCTCCTCATCGGTCGGGATCACCAAGACGGAGACCGAACTTGAGGGCGCACTGATCCGCTCTGCGCCGCGATCATTCGCCGCTTCATCAAGCTCGATTCCGAGCCACGCCGCCTGGCCGCAGACGGCCGCGCGCACGGCAACGGCGTTTACGCCAATGCCTGCGGTAAAAACCAAAGCATCGAGACCACCGGCGGCGGCGGCAAGAGAGCCAAGCTCCCGGCAGATCCGATAATTGAAGAGGTCGACGGCCTGCTTGGCGTGCGGATCATCGCTAGTGAGCAGATCGCGCATGTCACTGCTAATGCCGGACACGCCTTTCAAGCCGCAGTCATGATAGAGCATCGACTCGACCGCCTTATCGTCCATCCCCTTGGCTTGCATCAGCCACAGCACAATCCCGGGATCGAGCTCGCCGGGCCGTGTCCCCATGACAAGCCCCGAGAGAGGGCCGAACCCCATGGTCGTCGCCACGCTGCGTCCGCCAACCATGGCGCACATGCTGGCTCCGCTGCCGAGATGAGCCACCACCGTGCGCCCCTTTGCTGCGCGTTCATCGACCTTGGGCAGAACGCCGGCAATGTATTCATACGACAAGCCATGGAAGCCGTAGCGCCGCGCGCCCTCTGCGGTCACTTTCCGGGGTAAGCCGTAGAGCTGGGCAATTTCGGGCATGGCCCGGTGGAAGGACGTGTCGAAGCAGGCGACCTGGGGGAGATCGGGGTTCAATTTGGCCAACGCTTCGATCGGTTCCAAGTTGCGCGGCTGGTGCACCGGCATGAGTGGTATGAGCGCGCGAAGCCGGTCCAGCACGGCGGCATCGATGAGAACCGGCGCGGTGTGTTCGAGCCCGCCGAGCACGACGCGATGACCTGCGGCCACGATCTTGCGGCCTTCGAGATGATGCTCGATCCAGTCGAGGAGGGCGTGCATCAGGTCATGAACCGAAGCCTTGGCCATGATCGCCTGCGGCCCGACGCACTCGGCGCCTTCGCCGTCGCGCGCATGAAAGCGAGGCTGCGTCCCGATTCCCTCGATCTCGCCTTGCATGAGGCGCTCAGCATCGCTCGCCGCGCCATATACGGCGAACTTTATGCTGGACGAGCCTGCATTGAGAACGAGCACGACGCCTTCGGTAGAGCCCGCGGTGCGCATCAGTCGGATCCATCTCTGCTCGGCCGAGGCCGGCGTTTTTGTCTGCTTTTATGCCTAAAGCAGGCGTCTTTGACATGCGATCTGATTCCGCACTCTCCCTGCTATGAATGAGCTTTTCGCTGCTCTTTAGGGCAGTGAGAAAGCCAACCAAGGTGTTGAGATGCTGAGACTTTCTGCAGGAAAAGTCGGCTGTCCTTTCCGAAAATTCCATCCGGCCTGGATTCGCATCGTAAGGCAGAATCATCGCATCGTTGAGAGCGATGTTTGCGATCCTGCACGTGCTTGGAATGTTCGTCGCCGACCTGTTCAAGTCGCGGTGCCGGCTTGAGGCCGAGAATGTACTTCTCCGCCACCAGCTAACCATCGCCATGCGGCAGGCACCACCTCGTCTTCGACTGCGTGGCAGTGATCGCGCGCTGCTCATCTGGATGACGCGGCTTTGGCCGGGCCTTCTTGGTGCGATGCGGGTGGTGCAGCCGGCGACCGTTCTGCGTTGGCATCGCGCTGGGTTCAAAATGTTTTGGCGTTGGAAATCGCGCAATAGGGCAGGGCGGCCGAGGATTGATCGCGGCCTGCGAGATCTGATTCGGCGAATGAGCAGGGAAAACCCACTTTGGGGCGCATCCCGGATCCATGGCGAATTGTTGATGCTCGGGTTTGAAGTCGCCCAGTCGACGGTCTCGAAATATATGGCACGACCGTCTAAGCCGCCGTCGCAAAGCTGGAAGACGTTTCTACGGAGTCATGCTGAGGCAATCGCCGCCATCGATATGTGCGTTGTGCCGGCGCTAAACTTTGATCTCTTGTTTGCGTTCCTGGTCCTGGGTCACGGCCGGCGACAGTTGTTGTGGTTAGAGGTGACGCGGCATCCGACAGCCGAGTGGCTGGCTCGACAGATCACCGAGGCGTTTCCTTGGGCCTCGGCGCCGACCTACCTGGTGCGCGACAACGACCATGCCTACGGACATGTCTTCACGTCTCGGGTGAGGGCGATGGGTATCCGAGACCGACCTATCTCTCCTGGATCTCCATGGCAAAATAGTTGTGCTGAACGGTTGATCGGCACATTGCGCCGCGAGTGCCTGGATCAAATGCTCATCTTCGGCGAGGGGCACCTGCGGCGAGTTCTTTCCGCCTATGCGGCGTATTACAATCAGGCGCGCACGCACTTGGCATTACAGAAAGATGCGCCCTCACATCGAGCAATTCAACGATCTGGCGCCATTGTCGCCATTCCGATCCTGGCTGGACTGCACCATCAATACGTCCGGATGTGATTTTCGGAAAGGACAGGTAAAGCAGACACTTCCCCAACGCTTCGACTGATGCTCATTTATGAGTACACGCCCTTCTTTCGCTGCAACTCGTTCCACTTGGTCGCCGTGATTGTGAGATGGTCATCCCCCGGATTTGTCTTCGGCAGCCGCCACATGGCGAAATGTCCGCTTTTAGGCGTAAAGCGGACATCGCTAATCCGCTCGTTGATGTCCGCTAACACGACGTTTGTGATAGTCTCTTGATGGTCTCGCTGCACGCGGCCTGAAGCCCAGGGTTGCCGGTCGCCACGGACCGCATTGACGTTTTAAGGACGCTCTCGCGCATGGATGAAGCGCTCAGATCGAGAATCCTTGAGGTATTGGGCCGTCAACACATCATGACGGTGGCGACCATTCGCCCTGACGGATACCCGCAAGCCACCACGGTCAACTACATCCACGACGATCTCATCCTGTACTTTGCGACCGCTGCGACCTCGCAAAAGGCCGGCAACATTAAGCTCAACAACAAAGTCTCGGTGGCGATCGTCGACCGGGCACAGGACTTCTACAAGCTTCGCGGTCTATCCATGTCGGGCATGGCGGCAAGGATGCAAGAGAAACAAAGGGCCGAAGAATTTGCTGTGCGACTATTTAGCAGGCTCCCGCAATCGAGGCGGTTCGTTCCAGAAGATCCAAAGGAGCTTGCAGTCTACGCGATCAGGCCCGTGGCTATTGCCCTGGTCGACTACGCGTCGGGCTTCGGAACGACACATTTAGTGGAGTTATGGCCTTAAGCGCCACTTGGCAAGGAATGTTGAGGGAAATCAAGGACGGTTCTCTTTGGTTGACATAACATCATGCATGCGGGACGAGCCCCCATGGCTGCTTTGTCCCTGGGTCCAGACTATCTCAGGATGCTCGGAAGTGCGCGCCTTCATGGGAAAGGAAGACACTGAGGTGTCCGATGAGGGTTCAAATCCAACCGATGACGAGATCCCGCCCTCGGCCTTTCTGAAAGACGGCGACGACCTAAGCCGCGAGGAGGTGATGGAAGGAGATCAGGGGGACTTGACCCGCGCCACAGGCCGAGCTCGTCGCCCTCATGTGGCGGGGGCGCGACGAGGGTGCGCCTGAGGAGTTCGGCGATCTCGTCCGGCAGGCGGCCGCGCGCCGCGAGGTGTTATGGGAGATATACGGCGCTTTCTGCCGCAGCTGACACGAGGAGCGCTTTCCCTCGCCTTCCTTTTTGTCGTGGCGGTGGCGACGGCCGGCATCTCCGGTCCGCTGTTTTTCGCCATCATGCTGTCGGCGGTCCTCGCTATCGCAGCGATCCAGGCGCTCTTCCCGGTGAACCGCCTCTTCTCCTTCGCCTTTGCCAATCTGATCGCGGTCTACGCCGCCATCTTTTCCCTCTTCGTGGAGGAGGTCTTTCGGGGCGTGGATCCTGCGCTACTCAGCATCGCCTTCTCACTCCCTATCTTCGCCTTCGTGGCCGGATGCTGGCACAGGCGCGATCAGGTGCGCGCTCTGGTTGACCATCCGACGATCCGCAGCGAGCGGCGCATGCTGGGCGCTTTCCTCTGGCTCTTTCCTACCTTCATTGTGGGCGGAACGCTGTTCCTGCTGTCCCACGTGGCCGAGCCCGCCGCCAACAGCGCTGGGGCGCTGCTCGGCGCCATGGTGCTGATCGGGCTGATCGTGTTCACCGTCAGCCGCGACGTGGCGATCTTGCTCGTCGACGCCGGCCTTCTATTCGAGGAGTTCTTCTTCCGTATCTCGCGGCTGGCGATCCCGGCCTTCGCCTTCCTCACCTTCTACTCGTTCCTCGTGATCCTGTTCGCGTCGGCCTACCGCATCCTTTCACAATTCACCTCTGGCGCGCATTTCTATGTCGGCGGCGCCCCGCGCCCTTTGAGCTTCTCTGAGTCAATCTATTTCTCCATCGTCAGCATCAGCACGGTCGGCTATGGCGACATCGTTCCGTATTCGAACCTTGCGCGGTTGCTTGCCTCGCTAGAAGTGATTTGCGGCTTCATGTTGCTGCTGTTCGGCGTGTCGGAACTGCTCGAATATACGCGCGAGCATCGCACGCGCCGCAGCCGCACGCGCCGGTAACAGGGCATATCAACTCATTGCAGTTTGGTTTGCAAACTGCTGTCGCGGGCCAAAGTCCGCTATTGATGCTGTGGACGGCTCCTCCACTGGCACGCGAGTGCCATGGATGTGGGCTGCGGTTAACGCTCCCACGATTCGGAGGAGCCAATCATGCAAACGTCACAACGATCGGTCTCGACATAGCGAAGTCGGTTTTTTCAGGTCCACGGCATCGACGCGGAAGGCAAGGTACTCCTCCGCCGTCAGCTGAAGCGCCGCCACGTCCTGGCGTTCTTTCAGAAGCTGCCACCGTGCTTGGCGCGTAGGGTGTGAAGCTGAACGTCCAGCCATTCCACGCGAGGATAGGCTCGAGCGTTTGAGGCTAAGGACCAGGGCGAGGTCTGCACTGAAGGTTGGGCCTACTGTCGCCAGCATACAGAGCAAAAGTGTCTGCAGGCCGATAACTCTGCGGTGAGGCATCATCTGTCCCCAACCCGGCAAACACCAACGCGAACGGCCGCTCCGACTGACAAGTCGAATGAGTTAGCCTAATTTAGCATTCGATCGCGGCGGAGGCTGTCGCCGGAGGATCGCGGCGGAGGCTGTCGCCGGAGGGATGTCATGGACGTCCTGATTGTTTATGGAACGACTGAAGGGCAGACACGGAAGATTGCCGAATGGACGGCCACGCATCTTCGCGAACGCGGGCATCAGGTGGAGCTCAGTGATAGCGCAGCGTTCGCATCCGATTTTGATGTTGGAACCTTTCACGCATTCGTTATTGCCGCATCGGTCCCCAAGAGCACCATCAAGAGACCGTCACAAACTTCGCGATTGCGCATCAGGAGCTGCTGAATGCCAGGCCTTCAGCCTTCGTTTCCGTCAGTCTGTCGGCGGTTCTGGAAGAGGCGAAGACAGAAGCACAAAAGTACGTCGATCGCTTTGTCGCTATGACGGGTTGGCAGCCGCGCATGACCCTTCTTCTCGGGGGTGCGTTGCGCTTATCCGAATATGACTACTTCCAGGAGCAGATCGTCAAATTCATCGTCATGAAGCGCGGAGGCGCCGCGAGCACGGAGCGTGATCGCGAGTTTACCGACTGGGGGGCTCTCGCCAGCTTTGTTGATGGGTTTCTTGCGACGGCCGCCTAGGAGGACTATGTCCGGATGGCGCGCTAATCAACCCAAGTCGGTCACGACCAATCATTGGCGGCGGGTGAGTAGGGGCTAAAAAGCGATCCAGCCGTAGAAGAACGTCGTGTTGTTGTCTTTAGCATCGCGGAAAGCCCCATTGTAGTTGCTGCCCGCGCCATTGAACTGATTGTAAAGTGTCCACGACACGCCGAACCGCCCGTTGAGCCAAGGCCAAATGGGTGGCCCCCCCTTACTAAAGGGGAGTAAAGCCACATCGAAAACCCAGCCGCTGGAGTTTGGCGACCCGAGCGCCGATGGCGATAGCGACTCTGAGTACAGCAATTGGTCGGCGTCGCCGTTGAGATTGAAGTAGCCCGCGGTAAGGCTCAGGGTGCTGTCGTACACGTAGGAGGCAGACGCCTTAAAGCTCTGCAGATCGTTACTTGCTTTCGAGGAAAGGCCTAGAGGTTGACTACCGTCTAGTTTCGCGTGTTCGAAGATGTAGGTGAGTCGCGTGGTCACTGCGTGGACGTCACCAATGTACTGGAACTGGGAATCAAAACCCACATCAGTAATCTGATCGGTCGGGGCGGACTGGTTGCCCAGCGGCGCGACGTTGGCAAACATGCCGAATGTCCCGACCATGAGCGAGTAGTCCCCCCAGTCCTTCTCGACGGCCGCGCGCCAGTAGGGCGCCAGACCATCGAAGCGGCTCGCGGGATCGGTCGGATCGAGCCCAAGTGCCTCCAAAGTCTGCGTGTCGAAAGTGCCGTAAGCAGTTGCTTCGAGATAAAACATGTCGTTCGCAAAGATGTAAGCGCCCGTGCCTGCGACGCGGCCCTCGAAGGTGCCTTCAATCATTGTGCCGGCGGCGGGA
>Ga0307426_1002663_pt1 | contig 10995 bp, 7 predicted proteins | sample SalMarWE160340MG_FD_202165 | JGI IMG/M metagenome (GOLD analysis project Ga0307426, IMG submission 202165) | Salt marsh sediment microbial communities from the Plum Island Ecosystem LTER, Massachusetts, United States - WE1603-40 | ecosystem: Environmental > Aquatic > Marine > Intertidal zone >... | reverse complement strand
TGGGGAGGCTGGGACAGAAACGGCGCGGATGAGGTAACCAGAGTACTCTACGTGCTCAAGAACCTCCAGAACAGGTGGCAGTGGAAAGGCTCAATGGTGCATCATGAAATCGAGAGGGTCTTGAAAGAGCTGGTCACGACCGGAAACCTTACTCCCTTTGACAAGTCAAGAAACAGGGTGACGGAGCTTATGAGAGAAGGGTTCAGAAACTCAAGAGACGGTCTTTACTGGGAGAAGAGCGGAAGCCTGAAGAACGATACGGCCCTGTTCGAGCATGAATACGACACGGGCACTCCCGATGAAATCTGGAAGAAGATGCACGACGAGGTAATAATATGTCTCGAGAACTTCTTCAAATCGGACGTCCTCGATGAGGTCCGGCAGCTGCCTAAGGACAAAATAATATCCATCGAAAGCATGTCCGTCACGCCCTTTTCATTTAATGAGGAGAGGTTTTTCGTGAAGCTTGACCTGGCTTACGAATCCGGAAACGGAATAAAGATAGTAGACTGGAAGACCGGCTCTGGAGAGTCGGACAAACTCCAGTTTATGGTCTACACGATTTACGCCCACGAAGAGTACGATGCGCCGCTAGATGAGATCATTCTGATAGAGTACAACCTGCTCGGAGCCGAGGCCGTAACACACAAGTTCAGCGCGGAAGAGCTCAACAGCGCCGTAGAGTATATAAACGGCAGCATCGATCAAATGAAAAGCCTGCTGACGGAGCCCGAAGAAAATCTCGCTCTAATGACCGATTTTCTGAGGACGGATAACGACAGAACCTGCGAGCTGTGTAATTTTAAAAAAATATGCTTTGAGCTTGATTAATTACAGCGCATATCTATACCACAACTTGATTATAACGAATTCTAAATTTAAAATGACACATGAAGTAGAATACGTGATTGCCTGTCATGACACAATAATTTAGCCGTGAAACTTGAACTCGGGAAATCCGGTGGTATGCATCGTATGTTTAGGTGTAAAATGATATTATATACAGGGCACTGACATGTCGGAATTTGTCAAAAAAATCAATTACTTCTTCACCCGTCAGCTCTGGCGTATAGATACAGATTCACTAGACGCCGGCAAATCCATGCTGGTGAATTTCGTAAGGTTAATATACATAACTCTAAGGGAATACACGCAAAATGAGCTGGCTCTGAGATCAATGAGCCTTGTCTATACGACCCTCCTCTCCATCGTGCCTCTTCTGGCCTTCTGTATTTCAATCCTGAAAGCCTTCGGGGTCGTGGATAACCAGCTTGAGCCCTTCCTCGTAAATTTCCTGGAGCCCCTCGGGGACAAGGGTATTGAGATTTCCAATAAAATTCTTGAGTTCATAGGCAAGATAAATTTCGGCGTTCTCGGCGTAGCGGGTCTGATAATGCTCATCTACACATCCGTATCCGTTATCAAAAAGATAGAAGACTCTCTAAACGTGATATGGAAGGTTCAGAAAGGCAGGAGCCTCGCCAGGAGGTTCAGCGACTATATAACAACGCTTCTGCTCGGCCCGGTGTTGATGTTCGCCGCTCTTGGTCTTACCGCCACGCTGTCGAGCAATACGATCGTCGGCAAGATTCTGGCTATCGAGCCTGTCGGCACCATAGTCTTCATAATCGGCAAGATTATCCCGTTCGTAATCGTTTTCCTCGTATTCACTTTTATTTACGTCATCATTCCCAACACAAAAGTAAACTTCAAGGCAGCGGCTATCGGAGGGGCAATTGCCGCCGTGGCCTGGCACATTGCGAGCTGGATATTCACGTTCTCGGTTGCTTCGTCTACCAAATACGCCGCGATATACTCGAGCCTGGCGGTGCTGATCATATTCATGATATGGCTGTACCTCAACTGGCTCATAATGCTCGTAGGAGCACAGATCACTTTCTGCGTACAAAATCTGAGGTTTCTTACTGTTAAGAAAGAGGTGTTTAATCTTAGTACGAAATTGCGAGAGAAACTGTCGTTAATGATCATGTATCTGATAGGATACAATTTCTATAACGACCTGCACCGCTGGACGCTTCATTCAATGACCGACTTCCTGCGGCTGCCACAGGAGCCTGTAGAGGAAGCCGTGAGCGAGCTCGAGAACCACAAGCTCCTGATTGAGACAGGAGACGACCCGCCCTACCTGGTGCCTTCACGGGCGCTTGACAAGATAACGCTCAAGGAAATCCTGGATGCGACTCGTACAAATTACGAGACGGATATGATTGAAAAAAAGTACCTTTCAATGCCAGAAGTAGACACGATTTCAAGCCGTGTGGATAACGCCATAACAGACGCTCTCGGGCAGATGTCTCTCAAGGACATTATTCAAAACACGGACAAACAGGAAACCCGAACCGAATGAATTCCTACCCCGGCTAATAAATACAGCTCAGTTGCACCTGAGCTGTCCTCTGTCGTTGTAAACTCCGTGATTACACTTTTTGTACTTGATGCTCGTGTGCGAATATTTTCCGTTCCGGTTAAGGCAATTCGCCTTTAGAACGTTCCCGTCCACATGGATATTCTTGCACGAACTTTTATAGCTCCCTTTGGGAAGCTTTCCGCTCTGGTTTTTATTTCCGCACGTGAGATTGCCGTTGTCGTTCCAAATATCCTTATTGCAGTTCTTGTAATTGATCGAGCTGCTTCTCCATCCGCCGTTCTTTTTCTCGCATTGCGCATAGAGTCTCTTACCCTCTGTGTAATAGTTCTTGCAGCTCCTCTTGTAGCTTCCCTTGGGTGCCGATTTCGACGTTTTCGTGTTGGTCTTTTGTTTGCATTTCAGCTTGCCGTTGTCGTTCCTTATATCACCCTCGCACATTGCGTATTGTAGTCTAGAATTCTGCCAAGTCCCGTCGATCTTCTGACACTGGGCTATCAGCGTACCGCCAACTACCTGTATCGTCCTGCAACTATCCTTGTAGCTTCCGTTCGGGACCGGCTTCTGGGCCATAGCTTCCGCACCTACGAATACAATAGAAATAAACAAAAGCATTGATAACAGACTGCGTTTGAATGTGATTATTTCTGACATTTTGCTCCTCCGCTATGGAATCTTAAAATAATGTGCATACAATTATAGCACGAAAATGCATTCGAATAAGGAAATGAATTCCATGATGGGTAAGGATTAAGCAGAATGTGATCAGTCAATAGAACGTGAACGACCCTGGACGAAGGTTGTTGCCGCGCGTAGCACCATCCTTAAAAAGTTACTTCCAGTTTCCATAGCGTGAAGATTCTGACATCGTCTAATCGAGACAGCTCGCCCCATCCGGTCAATCCAACAAGGCAATTAGATCAACTCTCATGAATTATAATTGCTTAGTTTGAATCATATATATTCTCAGCCGGAGAGAACTCTTAGTTCTCCTGAGTAATGTTGGCATAAAATTACATTTGGTTATAATAAGAGTCGCTTTATAATGTGCTTATAGAGGTATGTGAGGGTATGATCAAATATTTCACTACGGCCTTCGCCGGCCTTGTCGTACTTTTGGTACTTTCATGCGGAGGAGAAAACGGCCCAGCCAACTTACCTCCACCCGCGGTTCAGGTCTACGTTACCACCACGACCGACGTTCCGATTTACAGGGAATTTGTGGGCGAGACGCTCGGTGATACTAACGTGGAAATAACGGCCCGTGTCAAAGGTTTTCTCGAAGGCATGCATTTTGTAGAAGGCTCCCGCGTAAAGAAAGGTCAGCTTCTCTACACGATCGAGAGTCAGCCCTTTGAGGAAAAGGTCGCGCAGGCGCAGAGCATGCTTGCGGCGACTCAAATCGACATGGTAAACGCCGAAAGCGACCTCAGCAGAATAAAGCCGCTTGCCGCGGAAAACGCAATTAGCCAGATCGACCTCGATTCCGCTCAAGCCAAATATGACGCGTCCATCGAGGCCGTAAAAGCTGCTCAGGCTAATCTGCGTGCCGCTCAGCTGGAGCTGAGCTATACAAAAGTATATTCCCCCGTAGACGGGGTCATAGGGAAAACCAACGCGTACGTCGGAGATTTCGTCGGTGCCAGCCCGAACCCGGTAATCCTGACAACCGTCTCATATATAAACACAATGGCAGTGCGTTTCTTTCTAACTCAGGCTGAATATCTGGAGGCGGCCAGAAAGATCGCGGAAGACGAGAAAGCAGAGGAGAGTGGAAACACCGATGAGGCTGCCGACCTCCAGCTGATACTCGCGGACAAAACCGTATACCCGTATAAAGGAAGTTTTGATTTTATCGACAGAAACTTCGAGTCCTCAACCGGTGCGATACTTGTACAGGCGTCGTTCCCGAACCCCAAAGAGCTTCTCCGCCCCGGCCTGTTCGCGAAGGTGCGCGCCCAGGTTGATGAAGTCAAGAACGGGATACTCGTTCCGCAGAGATGCGTCGTCGAGCTCCAGGGCACATTCAGCGTTCTCGTTGTGGATGAAGAAAACAAAGTACAAAGCAGGAAAGTAAAGGTCGGGCCTACTATAAAACAGTTCTGGCTTATTACCGAAGGTCTCAAGCCCGGCGAGCGCGTGATATACGAAGGCCTGCAAAAGGTGAAAGAGGGGCAGACCGTGAACCCGCAGGTAGTAAATATAGAGATCCCGGACCTGAACAGCATCTAGGACAAAATGGGTAATTTCTTCGTTAACAGACCTATTGTAGCAATGGTGATCGCCATTGTAATGGTGATAGTGGGCTTTGTGTTCATGGGAGGGCTTCCCATCGAGCAGTATCCCGACATCACTCCCCCTATAGTTCAGGTCAGAGCCACCTATACCGGAGCCAACGCTATCAGCGTGGAGGAATCCGTAGCGACCCCGCTCGAGCAGCAGATAAACGGCGTCGACAACATGATCTACATGAAGTCGACCAACTCCAACGACGGCACGATGGCTATCGACGTGTCGTTCGAAGTTGGAACCGACCCCGATATCAACACCGTTTTCACTCAGAACAGAGTCTCCGCCGCTACGGCGAAGCTCCCCGAAGAGGTAACAAGGCTCGGGGTAACGACTGAAAAATCGCTTCCCAATATACTCATGCTGATTACTCTAACGTCAAAGGATGGAAGATACGATCAAAACTTTCTTGGCAACTATGCAATTATCAATCTTCAGGACACACTGGCACGTATCAAGGGTATAGGCCGCGTACAGGTCCTGGGCGCGAGTGATTACTCGATGCGTATCTGGATCAGACCCGACAGCATCGCGCAGCTCGACATCACCATTCCCGAAATAGTAGACGCCATTAGGCAGCAGAGCGTGATCGTTCCCGGAGGTAAATTCGGAGCCGAGCCCGCTCCGCCCGGAACCGAGTTTACGTATACAGTCCGTCTGCCCGAACGCCTGCACTCGCCGGAGCAGTTCGGAGAGATAGTGGTTAGGACGGGCGAAGGCGGCTCTCAGGTAAAGATCAAGGACGTAGCCCGGGTCGAGCTCGGAGTGGAAACCTATAATGCGTTTACGAGACTCGACGGGAAGGAATGCTCCATCATCGCCCTCTATCAGGCTCCCGGATCAAACGCGACCGAGCTTGCAAAAACGGTAAGGGCGACTGTTGCGGATATCTCCAAATCATTTCCCGAGAGTATGCAATACGATATTTCGCTCGACACGACGCTCGCCATTACCGCCGGCATTGAAGAAATCGTGATCACCCTTTTCGTGGCACTGGCCCTCGTAATATTCGTCGTTTATATATTCATACAGGACTGGCGGGCCGCACTCATACCAACGATCGCGATTCCGGTCTCGCTGGTCGCCGCATTCATCGTATTCCCCTTGATAGGTTTCACAATCAACGTGCTCTCGCTCCTGGGCCTCGTGCTGGCGATAGGAATCGTCGTGGACGACGCCATTGTCGTAGTGGAAGCTGTGCAGGTAAATATCGAGAACGGGATGTCGCCAAAGGACGCGACTGTAAAAGCGATGAGCGAGGTTACGGCTCCCGTTATAGCAACTACGCTAGTCCTCGTTGCGGTGTTCATTCCGGTTGCCGTTATGGCCGGCATTACCGGAAGGCTTTATCAACAGTTCGCAATAACAGTCGCTGTCTCGGTCGTTTTCTCCTCCATTAACGCTCTTACTCTTAGTCCCGCCTTGTGCTCGCTTCTGCTCAGAAAGAGGGAGCCGTCTAAAGGCCTACTCGGACGGTTCTTCGACAAATTCAACGCGGGATTCGATAAATTAACCGAGAAATACGTGAGTCTTACGCATAAAGCTACCGCTCACATCAAGCGTGGAATTATATTCATAGTCGTACTGGTTGCCGGGATTGTTCTACTTGGAAAGCTGGTTCCGGGCGGGTTCATGCCGGAAGAGGACATGGGTTATCTGATGGTCAATATACAGCTGCCTGATGCCGCCTCGCTCCAGAGATCAAACGAGGTGGCCAAACAGGCCGAAGCGATAATCGGCTCGTTCGATCAGGTCCAGTACGTGACGTCCGCCGTGGGGTTCAGCCTGCTGTCGGGCAGCTTTGCCTCAAACTCGGCTTTCATTTTCGTCTCACTTAAGGACTGGAGCGAGCGCGACGAGACCGCAAGCGAAATAGTCAATAAGCTGAATGCCGTCTTTTTTACCAAGATTAACGCGGCACAGGTGTTCGCCTTCGGACCGCCAGCTATCCCCGGTCTCGGTAGCGGCTCGGGATTTACCATGATGCTTCAGGACAGGGGCGGCAACACTCCCGAATACCTCGCGCAGCAAAGCGCGCAATTCATACAGGCGGCTATGAAAAGACCCGAAATCGGTTCGGTCTTCACGACGTTCCGGGCAACCGTTCCCCAGAGATATATGGACATCGATATTGATAACGCGCTCAAGGCCGGCATCCCGCTCGAGAATATATACAGCACCATAGGAGCGTTCCTGGGCGGCACCTATGTTAACGACTTTACCAGGTTCGGCAGATTGTACAGGGCGTATATTCAGGCAGAGCCCCAGTACAGACAAAACCAGGAACAGATTAACCTCTATTACGTAAGGAACTCACAGGGACAGAGTGTGCCGCTGGCCGGCTTCGTAAACATAAACGATATTACGGGCCCCGATTACACCACCCGTTTCAACCTGTACAGATCGGTCGAGCTCACGGGCGGCCCGGCGCCGGGATACACCTCGGCGGAGGTCTTAAACGCGCTCGAAGTGGTCGCTAACGAGGTCCTGCCCTCCGACATGGGTTATGCATGGAGCAATATGTCGTACCAGGAAAAAGCGGCTTCGGGCTCGGCCGCTGTTGTCTTCATCTTCGCACTTGTATTCGTATTTCTTATACTGGCGGCGCAGTACGAAAGCTGGACGCTGCCGTGGAGTATCCTGCTGGGAACCCCGTTCGCGGTGTTCGGCGCGTTTTTGGCCTTATTTGTCGCGCGACTCTTCAGCGAGAGCTACGAGCTCAATATTTTCGCGCAAATCGCCCTTGTCATGCTTATAGCAATGGCCGCCAAGAACGCGATTCTCATAGTCGAGTTCGCGAAGCTCGAATTCGACAAAGGTCTTTCGCTGTACGACGCGGCTATCAAGGCTGCAAGGCTTCGTTTCAGACCGATATTGATGACCGCTTTCTCGTTCATACTCGGAGTGTTCCCTCTGGTAGTTGCCTCGGGAGCAGGCGCGCAGGCCAGGGTCGTTATGGGTATGGCTCTTCTGGGCGGCATGTCCGTGGCGACATTTCTGGGAGTTTTCTTTTACCCGATGCTCTTTGTGATGATCGGAAAGATCGGCAAATACGAGCAGAAGAGGGATTTGCAGACTAGTTGAGAATTAATCAGATGAGCAGATCACGAACAGGCAAAACACTAACGGCCGTTTTATTATCAACCGTATTGTTGCTCACGGGCTGCATGGTAGGACCTGATTTTGAAGAGCCCGTAATCGAAAACCTGCCGCAGGAGTTCAGATTCGGAGACACTCAGCCCGACGAAATCGTAGACCTCAAATGGTGGGAGCTGTTCAACGACCCGGTTCTCGACTACCTGGTCGAGACCGCTCTCTATGAAAATAAAGACGTGCTCATAGCGGTAAGCAGAATAGAAGAGGCGCGCGCGTTTCTGGGCTTCACGATACCAAACGGCCTCCCGAGACTCGATCTTGAAGGCGGCGTGAACAGGGGCAACTTCGGAGGCGGCGTACTCACGGACGACCCGAGCAACGTTGCATTCATAACCCCCGTCGTAAACTGGGAAATAGATTTCTGGGGCAAGTTCCGGAGAGCGAATGAATCGGCGAGGGCTCAGCTTCTTGCGTCCGAATACGGCCTCAGAACGGTACAGATAAGCCTCATCTCGGACGTTGTGGGCACTTATTTCATGCTCCTCGATTTTCAGGAGAGGCTCGAGATCGCTAAAAAGACTCTCAAGTCCAGAGACGAATATCTGGAGATTATACAGAAACGCTTCGATAGGGGAGTGATTCCCGAAATAGACCTCAATCAGGCGCAGGTACAGCGTGAGATAGCGGCTGCGGCGGTCCCGTTATACGAGAGACTGATATACCAGACCGAGAACGCGCTCAGCATATTGCTCGGTAGGTTTCCCGAACCCATAAACACGGGGCTCGGACTATACGAGCAGGTTCTGCCGCCCGATATTCCTACCGGACTTCCCTCAACGCTTCTCCAGAGAAGGCCGGACATACAGCAGGCTCTATACCTGCTCCAGTCGCAGAACGCCCTCATAGGAGTAGCCGTCGCGCTAAGATTTCCGGCAATAGGCATTACGGGGGCTCTCGGAGCGGCGGTTAACGACAACGGCACTCTCAAGATAGACGGTTTCGCATGGTCTGCGGCGGCAGGACTGTTCGCGCCGATATTTAATTTCGGCCAGGACAAGAGCCGGGTAGAGATAGAGGAAGCGAGGACGGAGCAGGCGCTCCTTGGTTATGAGAACGTAGTGCTTAACGCATTCAGGGAGGTGTCGGACTCCCTTATAGAGATCGAGACATACAGGAATCAGATTGAGGCCCTCAGACGGCAGGTAACGGCGGCTGAAAACGCGAACAGGCTCTCCAAACTCCGCTACGACCAGGGATTCTCGAGCTATCTCGAAGTGCTCGACTCCGAGCGGGCGCTTTTTTCCGCTCAGCTCGACCTGTCTCAAGCGACGCAGGAATATTACAATTCGTACGTTAGATTATATAAAGCGCTCGGCGGCGGCTGGATTTCCGAGGAAGAAGAAGCCGAATACGGTAAGCCAGTCTATTAAGAATTGCAGTCAATTCAACGACTAATCGGCTGCGCCCGACACTGAAATCTCGGTTCTATTCCTTCTTCCCGAGACCTATCTCTTTTCCTTAATCTCCAGAACCAAAGGATCGGCGCAAAACGCCCAGGCTCTCGCCTGTATCTCCCCCGGCTCGGAATTGAGATTGGAGCACTCGACCACCCACGCCGCCTCATCCGACGCGGGAGCGCTCTTGGTCAAAGCGACTCTGCCGATCGTATTCATAAAACCATAGCACTCCCCTCCCCCGCCTATAACCCTCGTCCCCGCCGGACATTCGCTCTTTACCGATATTGATTTTCCCGAAGCCGCCGACACGTTGTCCGATTCCGTAGCCACCGTCGATACGCCTTCTCTGGAATGGGCGGTTGATAGGAATCCGGCCAATGCGACAACAATAACCAACACTGCCACGATGTTACGATACGTCATATCAATACCTCCGCTTGTCGTATGGATATTTAAAATCTAACATATTAACTACTTTGTCGGGAATAATGCCCGTCACATTAAATGCCGGGAGGCGTTTCGGGTTATAATTAAACGAGTTTCAGTTTCCGGAGCATGCTAATGAAACGCGTACAAATTATTTTACTGCTGTCGTCTTTTGTGTTAAGTCCGGCAGGTTCCGTTCTTGCGCAGACGGAAGCGGAGGACTCCGTGGAAGAAAATACAGAAAGCCAAAACCAGCAGGGATCGAGCCAAGATATTGTTACCATCGAGCAGCCCGCTTATGAATATTATTATTGGCCGGACGAAGACCTGAACAGCTTCGGTCTTTCTTCCATGGGCGGCGGCAAAAGCGGCACCACGCTCGGGACCGGAAGCGAAAGGACCAGTAACCTCGAGGTGAACCCGCCGAGTAAGCGTCATCGGGAGGATAAAGGAACCGAATTCGATGAAACCGGCGGGGACGGGCCGATTCCACCCGCAGAAGGGTATCCCGGAGCTTTCGGAGCGCCGATAGAAGCGCCTTCTTCAAACCCCGCGTCTAATAACCCTATATATAAATGGGTTGACGATGAAGGCAACTTGCATATTACCAATAATCTCGGAGAAGTTCCGGCGGAATATCAGGAGGAACTTTACAACAGGACCGTCAATAACCCGGAGTGATCGGAATGCTGAATAAACAGAGCGTAATCCAGTGCCCTGTTTTTATCTCGGACGGATTCTCCTCTCCGGTACGGATAGTAAGGGATACGAGCAGCCCCGTAGTACATTTTCTGTAGTATTTCCCCTGACTGCGTCCAGAAAGCCCTGGTATCCCTGTGTGGCCATGACTATCAGGTCCGCACTGACTTCATCCGCGGCCTCCTTGATCATATCCACCACATTGCCTTTTTTTCTCATATTCTTCCATACCCAGTCGCTGTGAGAAGGCGGTGTTATGTCGGGCATAGCCGCCGCTTCGCCCACGTATAAAAGCGTAAAAACACATCCGCTGCATTCGAGAAGCTGAGCGAATTTGAAAGCGGCATAGACCGATATCAGAGGGTCGGGCTCGACGTCGACCGGGATGAGGATATTTTTCAGGTTGATTTTGCCGTGATCCCTGGATACAAACCCCTCGTGACCGTCTTTCAGAAAAAGGGTCATCCCTCCCGTGCTCCTCGAGACCTTTTCCGCGACGGATTTTCGTATGAGCCTGTCCACACCTCCCCTTCGTTGGGCCGAAAGCACAATAATGTCCGAAGGGTGGTCGCGCAGATAGGCAAGTATGGAGCTCACGGCGTTATCGTGGTACCCGACGACCTTTTGGTAGAAAAACCCGAG
>Ga0307426_1002661_pt1 | contig 11002 bp, 7 predicted proteins | sample SalMarWE160340MG_FD_202165 | JGI IMG/M metagenome (GOLD analysis project Ga0307426, IMG submission 202165) | Salt marsh sediment microbial communities from the Plum Island Ecosystem LTER, Massachusetts, United States - WE1603-40 | ecosystem: Environmental > Aquatic > Marine > Intertidal zone >... | reverse complement strand
TTATTGTTCCTGACAGGATGCTGTCGTTAAGGAACAGGTCTGATGCTACGCCCTGAACGTCTGACAGTGTAAGGTTGGTGTTGCTGTTGAAGGCGCTGACCGTTACCATTCCTGTTGGCAAAGTCCAGTTCTTGTTCAGTGCAGCAGTCTGTGTAGCTGTCTGGTTACCAAGTATCAACCCCTCTGCCCTCACGAGTCCGTATATCGGGAACACGTCAGTTGAAAAGCCAACTGCTGTTGCGCTTGATCCTGTTCCCCAGGTTATCTGGACGGCCGTTGAGGTTGCGTTGATGTAGTATGCGTAACCGTCTATGTATGCTGTAGCGTTCGTGTAACCAGGTGCCTCCATGTTCACTGTTACCGTCTCGCTAGAGACCACGTCCTTCAAAACGACCTTTGCGTTTGATGTTGTGATGCTTGCTATGTCGTTTATCTGGAAGATGTGGGAGAAGTCTCCCTGCTTCACGATCACGTAATCCTTCTCTGCTGCCAACTCTCCCTCGACTACGTGGTATGCATATCCGTCAGAGTCTGAGAGAACCGGTGTGAAGGTTGTTGCACCCGTGTTTGAGTCATATGAGAACTCAATGGTCTTTGAGTAGCCTCTCCAGTCCATGAATGCGACTGTGGCCACGTCATCACCAGAGGTGTCAGCCGTGATGTGGTCTCTTGCAGCGTCGTCAAGCGCGGGCACTGAACCGCCGAATGCAACCTTGAATCCGCCGAAAAGCGGGTCCGTGTATGACAGGTCTGTTGACACGTGATCGTAGTCAGTGTCCTGTGCTGCAACGGCGATGTCAATCTTTGATATCCCTGTGTTCGTTCCTCCGGTTATTGTTACATAGGTGTTCTCGATTGTGTCACTGCTCTCACCTATCTCTACTGCTGAACCGGATGTCAGGGTTATCTTTGATGAACCAACGCTCAGCTTCACCTGGCTTATCTGCGTCTCCTTCGTGAAGTAGAACACAGAGTCTATGTATACCGTCACTCCGCTGATCGTGTATGAGCTGCCCTGATGGACTTCCTTTGAAACACCGTCAACAGATATGACAGCGATTGTTGAGCTGGAAACGCCTATGACGGAAACCGTGTGATCTGTCCCGCCAACGTTGATTGTCACTGACTCACCCTCGCTGACTGTCTGTGCGTTGGATGAACCGTATAGTATCAGTGCCGAGTTCGTTGAGCCGGAACCTATCGTGTATTCGTTTCCGAAAAAGGTTATCACGTTTCCCTGCACATCGCTACTGGATACGTTAAGCGGCTTTGTGAAGACCACCCTTGTCGTATAGAGAGGTGAACCGTATGATGTTCCCGCTGCTATGTATAGAGTGGGGTCCTCAATGTCGCTTCCTGAGTTGCCAAAGGTGATTACGCTGCTTCCAACGACTATATACTGGTCGTAGTTGTAGTTGGTTCCTGTGTCATCAGAAAAGACTCCTGATGCGAGGATTGTCGGAAGCTCACCCTTTGTAACCGTCTGCTTGGCAGTGTTTATTGCGTCTCCAAGGTAGAGCTTTGTGTTTGCTGTTGAGAGGTCAGCCCCGCCGCTTACGGAGATTGATGTCGCACCGCCTACTGCGACGTTCGTTGTTGCGTATCCAGCTACTGCGGCCGCTATGTCAGCTGCGCCAATAACGTCCTTTGCATATCCTGCGTTTGCCGGTGTTGCGGGTGTTCCGATCACGATCCATGGTGATGACAGTGCATTTCCTGAGACTGTTACGAAGTCACCAAGGGATGTGCTCTGAGCAAACGCGCCGAATGCTATTGTTGCCCCAGCTGCTACTGCAGCTAAACCGCCTGCTAGAATCTTTTTGATTTTCATTTAGATTCCTCCTTTAATTCCTCCTTCTTGAAATCCATGAAGAGGGCATAACGCCCCGGACATGGAAAAACCTGAAAGAAACTTTCAGGTTCATGATAAATGTATGTCCTTCCCTCGTATATATAAACAGCGTGAAACAGTTTCCCGGTCGTAAGTAATACCCAGTTCTTGGTATAAGAATGGTTATTTGTATCCTATTTATCACTATAATTGTTTCATGGACGTTTTTAGATGTTTTTAAATTATAATGAAAGTTTTTAGATGTTTTTATAGAAATCCCTATTCGAGCAGCTCTGAGGCGTCAATCACGCCGTCCCCGTCCATGTCATAGCCCCTGACCACCCTTGAAACGTATTTCCTGTTGTTTTTGTTTCCCTGCATTACCTTCTCAAGGTCCTTTATCAGGGATATGACGGCTGCCCTGGTTCCCTGGAACCTTTTTCCTGCTATGAGTAGTATCTTCTTCCCCCTTTCCCAGGGGTTGTCCGTGAGGACTATTATGCCGCAGTCATCGGACCTGTAGGACTTTCCAGAGAGGGTTGACTTTATGCTCCTCTCGCCCCTGAGCTCGAGCCTGACGGGAAGGCGGCTGTTTATCCTCCTCGTTACCATGTTGACCGCGGGGCCTCCTATAAGGATGAGATTCTCCCTGAGGTCTGATTCCCTGGCCTCGACGTCAAGCCTGTAGTTCGGTATGTCCACCCCGCCGGTGAATGAACCTAGGAACAGGGCGAGGTCTATCGCGCAGAATGAATCCGACCCCCTGGCCTTCCAGGGGCCGTGAGGGTCAGGAGAGCCTACTATTATCCTTGCGTTCAGCTTGCTATCCTTTATGAAGGGCTCGAGTAGACTCATCCCCGACGGGGACGATATGCTCACGTCCATGCCGTTTTGGACAGGACCCGCGCTCACGGCGAACAGGCTGTCCCTTGCCTGGTAGAACCTGGCTATGGTCCCGTGCCTCTGCTCAGAGCCGGCCTCCCTTATCATCCTGGCCTTCCTGAACCTGTTTATGTAATAATAGACCTTCTGCTCATGTATGCCGAGCCTCTTCGCTATGTCCATAGGGCAGGATGGCTCGGACATCTCCCTGTATATCCTCCATGCAAGCTCATTGGATAGGACTGAAAGGCTGGAGGGGGAGTCTATCATCCTTACCGGGTATGCAATACTCTGCTTTCCCTTCGTTCTTAGCAGGAAGTCTCCCATGTTCTCACCAAAAAATTTATAATATTATGAATAAGTTTATAATAACATTTATAAAGCTTTCTGTTCACTCAGGGTGCGATTGGGGTTTTTTTCTCAGTAAAGTGTTTATATAGCGGGGGCGAATTCTCTACAGGATAATATGTGCGGGATAATAGGTTACATAGGCAGGGGGGACTCATTCCCTGCAATAGACAATGGTCTGAGGAAGCTGGAATACAGGGGTTATGATTCTTTCGGGTTTGCAACTAGCTGCGAGGGGAAGCTGCATGTTGAGAAGTCTGTCGGGAAAATCAGCAGGTCAAAGCTGAAGCCGCTCCCGGGAAGGATTGGAATCGGCCACTCCAGGTGGGCAACCCATGGTGGAGTAACCGTGGAGAATTTTTATCCTCACACCGACTGCATGGAAAGGATAGCAATCGTTCATAATGGCATAATTGAGAACTACCAGTCCCTCAAGAGGGACCTTATAGAGACAGGCCATTTATTCAGGTCAGAGACTGACAGCGAGATAATCGCCCACCTCATCGAGGAGAACATGGAGCTCGGTTTTGAGGAGGCGGTAAAGGCCGCTGTCAGAAGGCTGCACGGAAGGTATGCTGTGGTCGCAATCAGCAGGGACGGTGACAAGCTCATCGGCGTCAGGAGGGGCTCACCTCTGATAGTTGGCGTCGGCGAAGGAGAGTTCTTCATGGCGTCTGACATACCCGCCTTCCTTGAGCGCACGAAGAGGGTGATGTACCTGGACGATGAGGAGATTGCCGTAATATCCGAAAGGCCAACCTTCCGTAGCCTGAAGGACGACAGGGTGATAGATAAGCGGGTCGTTGAGATTGAATGGGACGCGAAGCAGGCTGAGAAGGGGGAGTATCCCCATTTCATGATAAAGGAGATAATGGAGCAGAAGGAGACCATCCAGAGGGCGATAAACCAGGACGAGAAGGAGATAACGGACCTGGCAGGGAAGATAAACGGCGCGTATGGGACTTTCTTCACCGGATGCGGGACAGCGGGCAGGGTCTGCCTCGCAGGGGAGTATATGTTCTCGAGGGTCGCGAGGAAGCACGTGAACTTCGTCGTCTCCTCGGAGTTCCCGAACTATCAGCACTTCCTCACGGACAGGACGCTGGTTATAGCAATATCGCAGAGCGGGGAGACGGCTGACGTGCTGGAGGCCATGTCTGCGGCGAAGGAGAAAGGCTCCACGATAATATCCCTGGTGAACGTCATGGGCTCCAGCATAGAGAGGGAGTCAGACCATTCCCTGCTCACCAAGGCCGGCCCTGAGAAGGCCGTGGCTTCCACCAAGGCGACCACAGCGCAGCTCGCGCTCGTTACCCTCCTCGCGTATGCGAGCGCAGGGAGGCTCGATGAGGGTAAGAGATTGCTGGCAGAGACCGCGGCAAGGGTTAATGACATGCTCAACCCGAGATATGAGGACAGGATAAGGAAGCTCGCAGGGATTATAAAGGATAATGAGAACATCTACATAATAGGCAGGTCTCTGAACTACCCAATGGCGCTGGAAGCGGCGATAAAGATACAGGAGGTCTCCTACATCCATGCCGAGGGCTTTGCCGGCGGGGAGCTCAAGCACGGGCCGATAGCATTGATAGGAAAGGGAACCCCATGCATTGCGCTGGTTGCGAACGATGAAGTTAGAAGTGACATGATATCTAATATTATGGAAATCAAAGCGAGGGGCGGTTACATCATTGGCGTGGCCCCTGAGAACAACGAGGTGTTTGATTACTGGATAAAGGTCCCGGACGTCGGGAATGCCTCTCCTATAGTGAACATAATACCCGTCCAGATGCTCGCATATCATCTTGGTCTCCTCAGAGGATGTGACGTTGATTGCCCTCGCAACCTTGCCAAGTCGGTAGTGGTAAAGTGATGATTATGAAAGCGGTGATATTCGCGGCAGGGAAGTCAACGAGGACGTATCCTCTTACCGTTACCAGGCCCAAGGTTCTGCTGAAGCTTGCTAACAAGCCAATCATCCAGTATAACCTGGACAATCTCAGAGGGCTGGTTGACGAGGTCATAATGATAGTCGGTTACAGGAAGGAGATGATAAGGGAGGCTTTCGGTGACGATTATAAGGGGATGAAAATAAAGTACGTCGAGCAGGAGAATCAGCTGGGGACCGCTCATGCCCTTGCCACGGCGGAGCCGCATCTCGGCAAGGGAAGGTTCCTGGTGGTCATGGGCGATGATGTCTATTACAGGGAGAACATGAAGAGGCTGCTGGATTATGAGCTTTCCCTGCTCGTGCAGAAGGTCAAGGTCCCCCAGAGGTTCGGTGTCTGGGTGATAGAGGACGGGTTTGTGAAGGGCTTCGCAGAGAAACCCGAAAGATTCGTGTCGGACATGGCGAACTGCGGTCTTTACGTGCTCGATGAAAGGGTATTTCCATACATAAAGAAGCTGGAGAAGTCGGTGAGGGGGGAGTATGAGCTCAACGAGGCAGTCAATGAGCTCGCGAAGAAGGCGGGGGTGAAGGCGGTTGAGGCGAACAAGGGCTGGCTCTCCGTAGGTTATCCGTGGGACATAATAGACTCCAACCGGAGGATTCTGGAGGAGATAACCGAACCCTCGATAAGGGGCGAGGTCGAGGAGGGGGCGACCATAAAGGGCAACGTCATAATCGGCGAGGGCACATTGATAAGGAGCGGCTCCTACATAGACGGGCCCGTGGTGATAGGTAAGAACTGCGACATAGGGCCTAACTGCTTCATAAGGCCCTTCACCACCATAGGTGATAATTCAAGGATAGGGAATGCAGTGGAGATAAAGAACAGCGTCCTCATGGGCAAGGTCAGGATCGGCCACCTCTCCTATTTCGGTGACTCGGTCCTCGGGTTCGACATAAACATAGGGGCGGGGACCATAATAGCGAACCTGAGACATGACAACAGGGAAATAGAGACCTACATAAAGGGCGAGATCACCCCGACATACAGGAGGAAGTTCGGGACCGTCATGGGAGACGGCGTCCACACCGGGATAAACACCTCAATATATCCCGGAAGGAAGATATGGCCCCACAAGACCACCCTGCCGGGGGAGGTAGTGGAGAGGGATGTTGCTTGATTCTACAATAATTATTTGGATTTACTTGTATCGTGAATAGGGATAGGGTAACAACTCGTGTATTGAGGTTCTGATGATTTTTGTCTTATCTGTATTAGAGCTCAGTATGGTAAGGTCATTCCCTGTTATCTTGGTGATTTCAAAAAGGAATTGTCTGCAAACCCCGCAGGGCATTAAGGGTTCGTCATAATTCTTATGGTCGGATTTTCCGATGATTGCCAACAACTTAATATCTCTATGGCCCAATGAGTTTGCCGTTATTACGACTGAACGCTCTGCACAGATATTTACACTAGTCGAGGAATTACCGAAGCATGCTCCTGTAATTATTTTCCCGGTTTCTGTTAAAACGGCCGCTCCGACATATGACTTAGTATAGGGGTTATAAGCATTCTTCAAAGCATCTTCGGCAGAATCAACCAGTTTCTTTTCCTGTTCGTTAAGTTTATCATAATTTAGTATTTTCATATTATGAATTAATTATAGATACTATTTAAGTTTTGCTCCGAGCAATATTGCGCCTAAGCAAACATTTAAGCAATCCAGCCCAATAATATAGCATGGCGGATTTCGCGCTTCCCATTGACCTGGGTTCACTCAACACCATAGCCTCTGCTTCTGGTTTTGGTTACTGGATAAACCTCGCGATAGGGATGATACTCTCGACCATCATAGGGGGGATAGTGCTCATAGTCGTCCTGCAGATATTCAACAGGATTTACGGCGAGACTACCAACCCAAAGAACGCGTTCCTGGTGGTCCTGATAGCGAACATAATAAACTACTTCGGGATAATGGGAATCCTGCTTCCGTATCTTTACATGGTCCCGTTGATAGGCATCATCCTTCCGCTTCTGATATGGATACTCCTCATGAAGGTGTTCTTTGAGGACATGTCATTCCTGCACGTGGTCATAGTTGGCGTGGTTTTCTATGCGCTGACGCTGCTGCTGATACCCATGGTCGTCAGCATGGTGGCCGGCTTCATACCGAGCTTCTAGAATCTGGTTTATTTGATTTCTTCAACAACTATGCTGCACGGTGTCGGGAACTTGGCTGCTGCCCTCTTCAGGGCATTCTTGGCATCAGCGACCTTCTCTTTCCCGAACCTTACCTCAATCAGCCGCTGGTTTGGCCTTATCCTCGCCGCGAGTCCTATGGGCTTGCCGAACGACTTTCTCATGCCAGTGGAGAACCTGTCAGCTCCTGCCCCTGTCGCGACCGGGTTCTCCCTCATGACGTGGTGGGGAAAAATCAGAATCTTAGCGAAGAAGAGGTCCTTTCCTATCGTTTTCTCAAGGTGGCGATTGAGGGTTATCCTCGCTGCCTCCAGGGCGTTGTGCCTGACCTGGACTCCGTTCTCTGAAACCAGGTATGCCCTCATGGCGTATTTCTTCTTGGGGCTGCCCATCTCGAACTTGTGAATCTTCCTGTCAGGGACTCCCTTCACGTAGGAGCGCCTGGGCTTCCTCCTCGAGACCCTGGTGTTGGGCCTCTCAAGCTTCCTGTAGCATTTAGCCGGTCTTATTGATGCCATACTTAATCCTCACGACATATATAATGTGAGAATGTGCAATGCCGAACACCCTTCGGGGTCCGGCCGTCTGCTTAATCTCTCCGACTCACATTAATCATTGCGATATGTAGCTATTATGAGCTGTTAAGTATATAAACACCGAATATTTAAAGGTTTCTCAGCTTACGGACTTTCGCACCCAGTATTGATTATCTTGTCTCTTCCATTGCAATGTGGAAAAGAGACATCTCTGCAACGGTTATATTGGAGATGCAGATGTTGCTCCTGGGCTCGAAAAGCTGAGGAGCAACAGGCAAACTATTGAAATATTAATAAGCAAGGAGGAGAAACCTTTAACATGATTGACGTTCATGCGCATTTGTGCTTCCCCCCGTTCGACCCGTTCAGGGATAAGCTCATCGAGGTTGCAAGGAAGGAAATTGCAGGGATAGTTGGCTCCTCTGCAAGGCACGATGAGGGTATCTCCCTGCTGGAGCTTGCGGAGAGAAACAGCGACTTTATTTTTCCGACGCTCGGATACCATCCCACCGAGGGGAAGGGTTTGGAGGGTGTCTTCAAGCTCATAGAAGAAAACAAGGGAAGAGTCGTGGGGGTCGGTGAGGTCGGTCTTGATTACCACTGGGAGAAAAACCCAAAGAAGAGGGAGGGGCAGAAGGAAATATTCCAGAGATTCATAGAGCTTGCAGGGAAGCTTAAGAAACCAATTGTCATCCACAGCTGGGATGCAGAGCAGGACTGCTTCGAGATGGTGAAGGATTCCGGCCTCACGTGTGTGTTCCATTGTTATTCTGGGAGCAGGGAACTCGCCAGGGAGATAATCAGGAAAGGGTTCTACATATCTGTCTCAACGCAGGTCCTGTTCTCGAAGGGGATAAGGAAGATAGCGAAGGATGTTCCTCTGGGGCAGATTCTCCTCGAGACGGACGCCCCATTCCTGAGCCCGTTCAAGATGGGCTTCCAATGTCCGGAGGGCTATCCATTCCCTGCTGACATAAACGCGCCCTGGAACATAAAGCTCTCGGGTGCGAAGATTGCAGAGCTCAGGAAAATCCCAGCGGAAAGGATTCTGCAACACGCAAAGGAGAATGCGGTGAGGGTTTTCAGTCTGCCTCTGAAGTAACAATATAAGAACAGAGTGCAATAATTCCTTATGGACGCTCCGGATTCTGGACCAGGCATTGGGGAAGAGCCCCGGAAGGAAGAGGAGACTCAGGGAGCTGAACCTGGCGGAACCCAGACGGAGGTAGAGGAGGCGGAGCCTGAGAAGGCCCAGAAAACGGGGAACGCTGGGAAGAAGGAGATGGCTTCGCTGGATGTCAGGTTCCTGGTGAAGGAGCTGAGGTCCCTCCTCACTGGCGGGGTTTTCAGGAAGATATACCAGTATGGCAAGTCAAAGTCAAGGCAGTTCCTGATTGAGGTGTTCGTGCCGGGCAAGGGCTCGTTCTGGCTTTACATTGACAGCAACAAGATGTTCCTGACCAGGTTCAAGAAGGCGGTCCCTGAGGAGCCGCCCATGTTCTGCATGTTCCTGAGGAAGCACCTCATGGGCAAGAGGATAAAGGAAATAAGGCAGCACGAGTTCGACAGGATAATCGAGATACATACGGATGACCACATCCTTATCGTGGAGATGTTCGGGAGCGGGAATCTAATCCTTTGCGATACCACCCTCATGATAATAATGCCCCTCGAGGTCCAGAGGTGGAAGACAAGAGAGATAAGGCCCAAGACCGTTTATAAGTATCCTCCGAGGGCGACGAACCCGTTCAGGGTGGATTTCGATGACTTCAGGAAGGAATTGTCATATTCGGAAAGGAACCTGGTCGCCTACCTCGCGACCAACCTGGGATTCGGGCCCGAGTACGCGGAGGAGGTCTGCACCAGAGCAGGAGTGGACGGGAGGATGGTCACGAAAGAGATTGACTCGGCTGACGCGCTGAAGGTCCACAAGGCAATCGAATCCCTCGGTTCAGAGAAGCCGGAGCCCACCCTGTATGATGGTTTCGTTTCCCCCTTCCCGATGGTGATGCTCAAGGAGAAGGGAAAGCCCGCGGAGAATCTTTCATCGGCGTTCGATGAGTTCTTCTCGAAGCAGGAGATAGAGGTCAAGAAGGATGAGGCCACGAAGGAGGCGAAGGGTGAGGTAGGCAAGGCAGAGAGGATTGTGAAGCAGCAGGAAGAGGGAATGGAGAAGTGGAAGAGGATAGAGTCAGAATCAAAGGAAACCGCTGACATCATATATACCAATTATTCGACCGTCCAGGCTGCACTGGAAGGTTTAAGGAGGGCCAGGGAGATGGGGCTTGAGTGGAAGGAGATAAAGGAGAGGATAAGCTCAGAGGACACCCCGGAGGCAGGGGCGATAAAGGAGATAAGGGAGGGCGACGGCATCATAGTCATGGAGCTGGACGGGAGAAGGATAGAGATAGACATAAGGAAGAGCGTCGAAGAGAACGCAGCTAACTATTACGAGGATTCCAAGTGGGCAAGGAAGAAGCATGGAGGGATAGAGGAAGTCAGGGAGGGGTTCGAGAAGAGGCTCGAGGACGCGAAGGGCAAGGAGGAGAAGGTCCTCGGGGAGGACTTCAGGAAGATGATGTTTCCAAAGGAAAAAACGGAAACAAACGAGCAGGCAGAGGAAGAGGTAGAGGAGCCAGCGGAGACTGCGGAAACAGATGAACGGGCAAAAGAGATCGTCAAGAAGACTAAGAGGAGGAAGTGGTTTGAGAAGTTCAAGTGGTTCTTCTCCACGGACGGGTTCCTGGTAGTGGCGGGCAGGGATGCCAGCTCGAATGACATGCTGATAAAGAAGCACAGCCAGGATGATGACGTGGTCTTCCATGCGGACATCCATGGCGCGGCTTTCGTTGTGATAAAGTCCCAGGGAATGGAGGTCCCTGACGAGACCAGGAAGGAGGCTGCGGAGTTCGCTGCCGCCAACTCCAAGGCGTGGAGCAGGGGGCTGGGGGCGATAGACATATACTCTGTCAGGAGGAGCATGGTCTCTAACACCGCGCCCTCGGGGCAGAACCTGCCCAAGGGAAGCTTCATGATAAACGGTGAGAGGGAGTGGTTCAGGAACCTGGAACTCAAGCTTGCGGTTGGCATGAAGATAGACCAGGAGAGCAGGGAGGTCTCGGTGGTTTCAGGCCCTGTCATGCCCACCAGGAAGAACTCGGATTATTTCGTTACCATAAAGCCCGGATTCAAGAAGAGCCTCGAGCTCGCAGCGGCGATAAAGAACAAGATACTGATAAAGGCAAGGCCCGAGCACAAGTACCTGATAGAGAAGCTCCCCCTCGATGAGATACAGGTCATCATTCCTTCGGGGA
>Ga0307426_1002660_pt1 | contig 11007 bp, 12 predicted proteins | sample SalMarWE160340MG_FD_202165 | JGI IMG/M metagenome (GOLD analysis project Ga0307426, IMG submission 202165) | Salt marsh sediment microbial communities from the Plum Island Ecosystem LTER, Massachusetts, United States - WE1603-40 | ecosystem: Environmental > Aquatic > Marine > Intertidal zone >... | reverse complement strand
AAAGCGCGAAAGGGGGCCTACGATACGAACTGGCTTCCTGCCTAAAGGAGGCGCAGCAAATATCCGCAAGCGTAGGCGCCGCCAGCGGCGATCAACGCATTGCCAAAGCTCCGCAGCGCCGTGTAGCGCAAGGCATCAAAGTGACCCAGCTCTTGTCCGCGACGGTAAAGCGCAAAGTGCTCCGCGTAGGACAGCGACGCCAACGCGATCGCGCAGGCGGCAACCGCCCACACGCCGATGCCGCCAAAGCCAGAAAGAGCGGCCGCGAAAATTGCCAGGAAGCCGAACATGTCGGACCTCGGTCCGGCCGCGACGCGCACCGAGGCAGCAGCCCAAGCCGTGATCGGCGATTCGGAGGTCACAAGGCTAGCGTGTCGAAGACTTCCCATGGTCAAAAGCTGGGGACGCGCTCGCGGAAAGCAATGTTTTCAAAGGACTGGAAGATGCTGCGCCGCCTGCTTCCTCGCCTTCGCGCACCTCGCCAGCAACTCCCTGAAGTACGCGCCCGTGTAACTCTTCTCGACGCGCGCCACGTCCTCGGGCGTGCGGGCCTCCACGATGCGTCCCCGCCGGCATCGCAGCGCGTAGAGTTGTTGCAATTCTGACATTGTGTTAGCTTGCGGCCGATTTATTTTTTCTGACTTACAGCTCTGAAGGACGCGCCGGTGCGTCCTGCTCTTAATTGCCGGGATGGCTAAGCCCGGATCAGCGGACACCCTGACGGATATCAGCATGTTTCTTAAAGCGTTGGGCATCCTAGCGATGGTGGCAACAGTAGTCTCCGCCGTCTACGGTTATAAAGCTTACCAACTGAGCGCATCACAGAAGGATCTACGCGACGACGTCACAAATGAGAGTGGCGCCACGAAGCCGACGACTCCACTTAGCCGCGATGCTGGCAATAGACGATTAAATCAAGCCGAGCCCGTCCTTACGGCCCAGAATTGTAATGCAACAGTACATGCAGGACGCGACTCAGGCCCTGTAACACTTAATTGTCCAAACAATGCGGGAGGGGGCAGCATTCCGCGCGAGACGAGCAGCCCGGGCGGGCCCGGTGGGCACTGGCGCGGCGGTGATTTTATCCCAATTTGCCCGCCAGGGATGGGCTACAGTCTCGAACACCGGCAATGCGTTTTGGCTCAGTACATCGGTGGCGTGATTCCTTGCAGCGCGGATGATGCGCCTAACTGCGGGCCCTACGTTAGCAGTAGATAAGGTCTCTACTCCGTTGCGCGTCTTTTCCTTGCGCTGAAGATTCACGTCCTCGGTTCCCTCAGACGATATCCTTGCTCGCCTTCGGCAAGACCGGAGCGCTGAGCAATCGCTTTCCCCCTCTCTGACGTCATCCCCACGAAGGTGTGGACCCAGTCATGCTTCAGCGGGCGCGACGCTTAGGGAGATCGATGTGCTTGACGCGAACTCCGCTACGGCTCGCTCAATCGGCAACTAGGCTCTTGTGGAACGGTGTCCTGGGTTCCCGCCTGCGCGGGAATGACGGGGGAAGACGTGCTTACGCGCGCGCCTCCCCATGCTCGAGCTGCTCGGCAATGACGCGTAGGGCCAGAACCTCGGCCTTGGCCATGGCCTCGTCGCGGGTGGCGCCGTAGGCGAGCACACCAGCAAGCTGGGGCACCTCGGCGATCCAGCGGCCGTCCACTTCCTGCTCGGTCTCGATCTTCAGTTTCATGGCGTTACACTAGCAGACGGCGCGTCTCTGCGTAACGGTGCCCGCGACTGCGCCCCTGGATGTCATCCTCGGCTTTATGCCGAGGACCCACCTCGACGGGCGGCGTGTGGCTGGCTGGGTCCTCGGGACGCATCGGCCTTCGCCGAGGGCAGGCAAGTCCGAGGATGACAAAGGAGGCCCCCACGGCACCTACTCCGCCGCCTGTCGCTTCGCCTTTCCTTTGCGCTGCCGATTCACGTCCTCGCTACGCTCGGACGATCGGAGCGCCGGCGCCGGCTAATTGTCGCCGTAACGTCGTTCGAAGCCACGGCCTCTGCGACCGTCGACGGCTTGGAACTGTCGGTCGGGCTTGCGCCCGGCGATGGCCTTGACGGAGTCATCGAGCCAATGTGGAGAGTGCAGGTCGACCCCGCAGGCGGCTGCGAATTCCGTCCACCATTGTTGCGCCACTGGTGACAACTGGGTGGGGCTCAAGATACCTGGCGGCAGATAGACTTTGACCGAGGGGCTGAATGTGACTGCCCCGACAATGCGCGTGCCCTCGGCGGCGACGGGCTTCCATAAGAGGTGTGCCGATCCCCATTGCGTGGGGCGTAGGACGAGGAACACCTTGCCAGGTTCATCGATTTCGATCGTCTTCAGCAGCGGGCTGCTGTCGCAAATGTCGGAGCAGGTCGATTCGACGCTGGGCACGACAGGTACTTGCCCATCGGCTCCTTCTCCTCCCGAGCTCACGGCGATGATCTTCACGTCGGGATCGAGCGCAACCGAAGGACACTGCACGTCCGCGCGTTTCTCTTGCGTCCCTGCGCGCAGATCGGTGGTCGAGGCGGTCAGGCCGAGACCCAAAAAAGCCGTCAGCGCCGCAACCGAGAAAGCACATCGGCGAATTCGAAACATGACACCCTTGATTAATTTGCAAAATGACGATGGGTCGACAAATACCAGAGATACGCGGCAGCGTGGCAATCAATGTGTGTGGGCGCGCCAATTGGTGAAGAAATCACTCCGCCGCCTGCCGTTTGGTGGCTTTCGCGCGTCTGCCCAGCAGCTCCCGCAAATACCCCCCCGTGTAGCTCTCCTTGACGCGCGCCACGTCCTCCGGCGTGCCCGCCGCAATAATCCGCCCGCCGCCGTCGCCGCCCTCGGGGCCCAGGTCGATCACCCAGTCGGCGGTCTTGATGACCTCCAGATTGTGCTCGATGACGACGACGGTATTGCCGGCGTCGGCCAGCTCGTGCAGCACCTCGAGCAATTTCGCCACGTCGTGGAAGTGCAAGCCCGTCGTCGGCTCATCCAATATGTAGAGCGTGCGCCCGGTCGCGCGCTTCGACAGTTCCTTCGACAGCTTGATGCGCTGCGCCTCGCCGCCCGACAGCGTGGTCGCCTGCTGGCCGATGTGGATGTAGCCCAGCCCGACGCGCGCCAAGGTCTCTAATTTATCGCGGATCGACGGCACCGCCTTGAAGAACTGGGCGCCTTCCTCAACGGTCATGTCGAGGACATCGGCGATCGACTTGTCCCTGAAGCGCACCTCCAGCGTCTCGCGGTTGTAGCGCTTGCCCTTGCACTCGTCGCAGGTGACGTAGACGTCGGGCAGGAAGTGCATCTCGATGCGGATGACGCCGTCGCCCTGGCAGGCCTCGCAGCGCCCGCCTTTCACGTTGAAGGAGAAGCGGCCAGGCGCGTAGCCGCGCGCCTTGGCCTCGGGCAGGCCGGCGAACCACTCGCGGATGGGCGTGAAGGCGCCGGTGTAGGTGGCGGGGTTGGAGCGCGGCGTGCGCCCGATGGGCGACTGGTCGATGTCGATCACCTTGTCGAGGTCGTCGAGGCCCTCGAGCGCAGCATAGGCGCCGGGGTGCCCGCGCGCGTTGTTGAGCTTGCGCGCGGTCGCCGCGTACAGCGTGTCGATGGTGAGCGTCGACTTGCCCGAGCCCGACACGCCGGTGATGCAGGTGAGGAGCCCGAGCGGGATCTCGGCGGTCACGTCCTTGAGGTTGTTCTCGGAGGCACCGATGATTTTCAGCGCCTTGCCCTTGGTCGGCGCGCGGCGCTTGGCGGGCAGCGGGATCTGGCGCGCGCCGGAAAGATATTGCCCGGTGAGGCTTGCCGGCGCCGCCATGATGTCGGCGGGCGTGCCTTGGGCGACGATCTCGCCGCCGTGGATGCCCGCACCCGGGCCGATGTCGACCACGTGGTCGGCGGTGAGGATCGCCTCCTCGTCGTGCTCGACCACGATCACGGTGTTGCCGATGTCGCGCAAATGTTTGAGCGTGCCGAGCAGGCGCGCGTTGTCGCGCTGATGCAACCCGATGGAGGGCTCGTCCAGCACGTAGAGCACGCCGGTGAGGCCGGAGCCGATCTGCGAGGCCAGCCGGATGCGCTGGGACTCGCCGCCCGACAGGGTGCCGGAGGCCCGGGATAGAGTGAGGTATTCGAGCCCGACGTCGTTCAGGAACTGCAGGCGCTCGCGGATCTCTTTCAAGATGCGCGTGGCGATCTCGCTCTGCTTCTTGGTGAAGGTCTTCGGCAGCTCGGCGAACCAGGCATTCGCCGCCTTGATCGACAGGTCGCCCACCTCGCCGATGTGCTTGGCGCCGACCTTGACGGCCAGTGCCTGCGGTTTCAGCCGGTAGCCGCCGCACGCCTCGCACGGGTGCGAGCCCTGGTAGCGCGACAATTCCTCGCGCACCCAGTCGGACTCGGTCTCGCGCCAGCGCCGCTCGATGTTGCCGATCACGCCCTCGAACGGCTTGACGGTCTTGTAGTTGCGCACGCCGTCCCAGTAGGTGAACGTGATCTCCTCGTCGTCGGAGCCGTAGAGCAGGGCCAGCTGCACGTGCTTGGGCAGCCGCTCCCACGCGGTATTCATCGACACCTTGTAGTGCCTGGCCAGCGCCTGCAGCGTCTGCTCGTAGTAGGGCGAGGAGGCGCCGGTGCGGGCCCAGGGATAGATCGCGCCCTCGGCCAGGCTGAGGGCGGGGTCGGGCACCACGAGGTCGGGCTCGAACTGCAATTCGGTGCCGAGCCCGTCGCAGGTGGGGCAGGCGCCGGCGGGCGCGTTGAACGAGAACAGGCGCGGCTCGATCTCGTCGATGGTAAAGCCCGAGACCGGGCAGGCGAAGCGCGCGGAGAAGATGACGCGCTCGTGCGTGTCGTTCTTCGACTTGTTGGCGCCCTTGGTCTCCTTGGCCGGCAGCGGCTTGTCGGCGAGCTCGGCGATGGCGATGCCGTCGGCCAGCCCGAGCGCGGTCTCGAAGCTGTCGGCGAGGCGCGTCATGATGGCGCCGCGCGCCTCGTCATCGCCCGCCTTGGGCAGCACCAGGCGGTCGACTACCACGTCGATGTCGTGCTTGAACTTCTTGTCGAGCTTGGGCGCGTCGGCGATCTCGTAGAACGTCCCGTCGATCTTGACGCGCTGGAAGCCTTTTTTCTGGAACTCGGCCAGCTCCTTGCGGAACTCGCCCTTGCGCCCGCGCGCGATGGGGGCGAGCAGGTAAAGCCGCGTGCCTTCCGGCAAGGCGAGGACGCGGTCGACCATCTGCGACACGGTCTGGCTCTCGATCGGCAGGCCGGTGGCCGGCGAGTAGGGCACGCCGACGCGCGCGAACAGCAGGCGCAGGTAGTCGTAGATCTCGGTGACGGTGCCGACGGTGGAGCGCGGGTTCTTGGAGGTGGTCTTCTGCTCGATCGAGATGGCGGGCGACAGGCCGTCGATGTGGTCGACGTCCGGCTTCTGCATCATCTCCAGGAACTGGCGCGCATACGCCGACAGGCTCTCCACGTAGCGGCGCTGGCCCTCGGCATAGATGGTGTCGAAGGCGAGCGAGGACTTGCCCGAGCCCGACAGGCCGGTGAACACCACGAGCGCGTCGCGCGGGATCTCCAGGTCGACGTCCTTGAGGTTGTGCTCGCGCGCCCCGCGGACGTGAATCGTCTTGTGGGCGCCGCCCATCTTGTTGTTGTGGGCTTCGCCCACGGGGGAGCGGGCTTTGCGGGTGGAAGTCACGGGTACGGCCTTGCGATCCCGCGCGGACGCCGCGCGACGGTTGTTGGATGACATGCGTATCCTGCTCAGCGGGCGCGCTGGCTCAGCCAGCGGCGTAGCGATTGATCGCTCTCAGATGACGGCCGCCCCGCGATCAGTCCCTCGACGCTGATGTCCTCGTCGACGGCCGGCCAGCGGATTCCCTCGCCCTTGCCGATCAGCCTCCAATCGAGGCGTTCATTCGGAGTTGCGTGGAGCAGGCGCGGGAACCAGGCAAGCGGCACCGCAAGTTTGCGCCCATCGCTCAGCTCGACACTCAGCGTGTCGTCCGTAAGCGTCAGCCCAAACGCCGACGGCACCCGAATCTCACCCGCCGAAATAGTCATTCCTGGCCTCCAGCAAAGGACTTTGATGCCGCCAAACGGACGGGATCGAGCCACAGCTTGGCGACGTGCTCGTCCCGCTCGACGTGGATATGGGGCGGCTCGCCGCCGTCGCCAGAGTAGAAGAAGAACCTGTAAGGGCCAACTCTCAGGACCGTGGGCATCGGCTTTGAGCCCTTTTTCAGCCCTTAGGTAGCGAAGGCGCGCCTTCGCGGCAATGGCGCCTGCCGCCGCGTCCCCTGGCGGACCGCGCCGGCAATGGAGTGAGCCCCAAAACACCGGCCCCGACGGCGGCACGACCAGCCCTGGCTCAAGGCTAACGCCTGGAGATCAGCGGCCCCAGTCGAGCTTGTAGACGATCTGGCTGGTCGCGGTCCCCACGACGGGATCGAAGTTCACGTTAAAAAGCGGCGTGATCCCGGTCTCCGTGCGCACGCGGTTGCCGTAGTCCGCATAGCGCACCTCGCTGCGCCAGAACCATCCGCCGTGCATGGCCACCTCCAGGCCGCCTCCGAGGAACCAGCCGCCGGCGTCGTAGCTTTGCAAACGGGCAGGCGGCACCAGCAGCGCGCCGGTAAAGGCGTTGTGCAGGCTCGCGCCGGAGAAGTGCGTCTGCGTGTAGCCGACGCTCAAATAGTTGAGGACGTCCGGCGTCATCAGCCAGCCGGCGCGGGCGCCGACGAACCAGGCCCTGTCGTTGCTGGTGGTGCCGGTCGTGAACACCGCATCGCTGGTTCTTCCGCGCATGTCGGAGAGGTCGTAGTTGAACAGCACGCCGCCCACGATCCTGTCGGTGAACCGGTAGTCGTAGCCGAGACCGACCTCGCCCAGCCAACCCCTGCCGGCGTGATCCGTCGTTGCGCAGGAGACGCAGCCTCTGGCCGGGTCGACGGTCGTCGTCCCGGCACCCCACAGGCCGTAGCCGAACCCGGCGTTGGCGTAGAAGCCGGTCCATAAAGACGCGACGGGCGCGGCTGTGACGACAGGCTCGTAGCCGTCTGCGCGAGCCGCCGCGGCTGCAAAGACCAAAAACGACGCGATAGCGATCGCGCGCAGGTGCCGGCGCATGAAGGCCTCCAATCAAGGCCTCAAGTCGGTGGAGGGATTCGATCCGCTTGTCGAGGAATGCGGCTGGGAAACGTGTCCGGGAGGATACGGCCGCATTGGTTCTCGAGCGCGGCGTCGCACGGGATCTCCAGGTCGACGTCGTTGAGGTTGTGCTCTATGGAGACTGCCTTTGAACCCAGAGAAGGCGCCAGCGGCGAGGGAGAATGAAGCCTTTTCTTATCTTGCAGCTGAGACCCGAGCCCGAGGCCGCGGACAACGAGCTCGATGCCATCCTTGCCAAAGGTCGGCTGGCCCGGTCGCAGGCCGTCACGATCCGACTCGACCGCGAGCCGATGCGTGCCGACTTCGATCTTGGTGACTACGCCGGAATCATTGTCGGAGGCGGCCCGGGATGCGTGAGCGATCCTGTCGATCAAAAAACGGAGGTCGAAAAATGCATCGAGGCCTCGATCTTGAAGCTGATGCCCACAATCGATGCCGCCGACTTCCCGTTCCTTGGATGCTGCTATGGGATCGGCATCCTAGCGCAGCACCTTGGCGCGAAGGTCGGCAAGGAGCGCTACGGCGAGGATGTGGGCGCGGTGGAGTGCAGTGTGACGGGTGACGGAGCCCTCGATCCCCTCGTCAAGGATCTGCCAAAGAAGTTCTTGGCCTTCGTTGGCCACAAGGAGGCTGTGCAGGAGCTGCCTGCGGGTTGCTCTCTTCTCCTCACCTCCGAGCCGTGCCCTTTCCAGATGATCCGATACAAGAGCAACATCTATGCGACCCAGTTTCATCCGGAGGCCGACAGCCACGTCTTCGAGCTGCGCATAAACATCTACAAGGACAAGGGCTATTTCCCGCCCGAGCAAGCCCAAGAGCTCATCGCGAAATGCCACCAGCAGCACGTGCACGTCCCGGAGGCCATCCTCAAAAACTTTGTTTGCCGATATCAGTGAAGGAGCGAGCTGCCGGTGGGGCGGCAAACTCGGGGAAGTACTGCGTCATCAGGCGGTCGTTGTAGGCGACGAGGTTGGGCCGCTGCGCGGCGCGCGTGCGAAGCCCCGTGTCGAAGTGCGGGCACAGGGCGTGGGCGATCATCGGGAAGACGGCGGCGTCGGCGCCGCACGGGGCCTCGCCCATGAGATAGGCCTTCTGGCTGAGCACGTCGGCGATGGCGTCGATGTCCGGGGCAACGAGCGCTTCCATCTCAGCCACAGTGTGCCGGCCCATGCCGTGCCCCCAGAGGTTGCGGCGGAACTGCCGCCGCGCCATGAGCACAACCAGCGGCCGCAACGGGGCCGGCGCCGCATCGAAAAACTGGCGCGGGCCCTTGTCGAAATTCTCGTCGATCATCCAGCGCGCGTGCAGCCCCGCCCAATAGAGATGGTCCTCGCACATCTTCTCGATGGCCCAGGCGATGCCGCGATCCTTTCGCGACAGGCGATCGTCGAAGTCGAAGCCGTATTTCCTCTCGATGTGCAGGCGGATGAGCGTGGAGTCGGCGATGATCTCGCCGTCGTCGGCGATGTAGGGAAGCTTGCCCTTGGGCGCCTTGGGATAACCGCCGGTGTCGGTCTTGAACGGCAGGTCCGCCATTTTGAGCAGAACCTCCGCCTTCATCACGAAGGGGCTGGCGTCGGGCAGGCCGAAGTAGGGTCCGAAGGTGTAGAGGGTGATCACCGGCTATCTCCACAATCTCCTAGAGACTTTAGCGGGCGAACCTGAAAGAAGGTTTGATCAGATAGGCGACGGTTTCCCGCCTGGGATGAGCGGAAACGCCAAAAAAGGGGGCCAGGCGTCTTATATGCGTTTGCCAGGCGTTTCGAAGGATGACGAGGCTGAGGCCTTCATCTTCATCAAGCGGAATTAAACGGGTGTTCTCGCACCGCGCCGCTCTGCCGGTCGGGTAGACTGCGCAAGAACCCTGGAGCAGGGTTCCTGGAGAGGCCTGGGCGGCTAGCACCGCTTGCGGGCTAGACGCCACAGACCGCGCAGCCCACCGAAAGAAGGTTACCATGATCACTGATACACAAAGCAAGTTCCTCTTGCTTCTGGCGCCGCTCTTTCCCAAAGGTGCCAGTCTTCGATTTCTCGAAGGTACGGAGCCCGACGCGTTTGGGGCTGAGCTCCATCGCATACGCATCGACTCTGCCATGGATGCGATCAACTTGCGCATTCCGCGAACGTTCGTCGACGACCATCGAGACGGTCCCGTCAGTCGAAAAAGCGAGCTTGAAGAGCGTCTGACACGGTTTGTGACGGATAAGCTGCGCGCCTTCGCACCGAACCCGGGGCCGCGCCTCCGGCCGGTGATTGCATGGACATTTGTGCAGGACGATCAAGCAGAGCCGGCACCTTGATGACAGCCGGGCGCACAACGCAAACCGTTATGGGTCTAGCGCGGGCTGACTAAGTCTTGATCGCGCCCCTTGAAAATTGCAGGACGCTGGGCTTGCGCATTCGGCCTGGCATCACCATTTATAATCTATCGAGTTTTCGGCCGAACGACTTGGCCTGGCCGCGGAAAGCGCGCCTGACTGATGACCTTCCAACAAACCTCGAGTTAGCTGGCCACGCTACCGGCGCGGCTGAAACGTATGCTTTTTAAAGGAATGATTCGCATGACTACCGGAACCGTGAAGTGGTTCAACAGCCAAAAGGGCTTCGGCTTCATTCAGCCTGAGAATGCCGACAAGGATGTCTTTGTTCATATCAGTGCGGTGGAACGCGCCGGCATGGACACTCTGACGGAGGGGCAAAAGGTCTCTTTCGACATCGTCGCCGATGGCCAAACCGGCAAGTCTGCCGCTGAAAATCTGCAGGCAGTCTAAGCGCCGACCAAGGAATAGTCATATCGCTTTGACCACGGATGTACTGGCAAAGCTTATGGCCGGAGCCCCGCGACTGCACCCAGTCGCGGGCTCTTTCGTCGACCGCCAATGCTTTGCTGGAGGACGAGAGACAAAGGTCTCCTGATCCTCCCATGACCGTGGAGATAGACCGATGACAATGGCCTCAAGTCCCACTGCACAGCGCAGCTCGGCTGCTGAATTGAAAGAGCAGCGTGCGCGCGACGCCGCGCAGGCGATGCGCGATCACGAGGCAAAAAGGGTTGCCGTTCTCGCGAAAACCGCACGACTGCGGGCAATCCGGCTGGCGAAGGAGGCCGAGGCCGGCACCTCGGCGCCCAAGAAGACGAGATCGCCCAAGAAGGCAAGATAACGAATGAGCAGGGGGACCGCGCACGCGGCGTCTGCTTTTGGTCGATTCCCGAGTACGAGCTCGCAAGCCGACGAAGACCGCAGTTGACTGCATTGCGGACGCTACGCCGGGAAGGGTTCGCCCTTCTTCTGGATGGTCGCGCCGTTGCACTTTCCTTGAACGGCACAAAAAAAGGCCGCAGGGGACGGGTGCCCTGTCAGGCAGGTCAGACCCTCCGGGTCTGACCCTATTTTATGGGTTCCTGACGGTGTCAGACCCGGAGGGTCAGACACCGCTTGTGTGCGCTACTTGGTGCGGAACTGGTTTCGCAAGGCTAGCAACTGAGTTTGTCTCTAATGGGAGTTCCTTACTGGGACCCCCTGCGCAGTTGTCCAAGCATTCAGGCCGTCTCCGAGCGCGATGTAAGCTTGAGTAAGAGCATCATATTCGTCCATGTCGGCGCTGTATTCTCTCCATCCATATTTGCGACCCGCAGCCTTTTGTGCGAGCTTGCTACAAATATCGTGCAGCTTTTCGACAGTCGCGCGCAGGTTCTCCGTGTATCTGATGGGAATATTAGCGTCGGGAAGGGACTTGTGAGAGAACCAGAGGCGGACCGCATCAAGCTTCTTGGATATCTCGCTCAGGGCGATCGCGTGCTGTGAAAAATTGATTCGGGAAAAAAGGCGACCACC
>Ga0307426_1002659_pt1 | contig 11019 bp, 11 predicted proteins | sample SalMarWE160340MG_FD_202165 | JGI IMG/M metagenome (GOLD analysis project Ga0307426, IMG submission 202165) | Salt marsh sediment microbial communities from the Plum Island Ecosystem LTER, Massachusetts, United States - WE1603-40 | ecosystem: Environmental > Aquatic > Marine > Intertidal zone >... | reverse complement strand
GATCGGGTTTATGATCAACTGCGTGCTGCCCGCCCGTCTGGGTGAAGTGGCCCGCCCGGTGATACTGCAAAAAAAGGAAAAAGTACCCTTTGCCACAGGCCTGGCAACCGTCGTGGCGGAGAGAATGTTTGACATATTTCTTTTGCTGCTCCTATTTATATTAACGGCCGGCGTTCTAAAAATAGATCCCGACCTCAATGTAGCCTTTGGAAAATATCAACTGAACCGGGAAACCCTGCAAGCCGTATTCGACGGCATGTTAAAGCTGGGAGTCGTGTTGATTGCGGGGATCGTTTTGTTCAGCATTGGCAAGTTCCGTGAATTTATTTACGCTATGATCAGGTCTACGCCGGCATTGTTTTTCTTTGCGGGGCAGCGGTTCAAAGCGTCGTATAGAAAAAAAGTTTGTGAGCCCGTGATCAATATCCTCAAAAATATCGCACAGGGTTTTACCCTGGTCAGATATCCGAAAAAAATCATCATCTGTCTCGTCTATTCGATACTGATCTGGGGACTGCAAGCGCTCTCATATTATCTGTTTTCGCTCGGCAGTCCGGGTATTAACCTGACATATTATGAAATGACTGCTGTTATGGTTATCATCTGCTTCTTTATCGCATTGCCCTCGGCACCGGGCTTTTGGGGGCTTTGGGAAGCAGGCGGTGTGTTTGCGCTGTCGCTATTTGGTGTTTCCGCCAAAGATGCCGCCGGCTTCACCCTGGCAAATCATGCGATTCAAGTTATTCCGGTGATTGTAGCCGGTTTTGCATCCGCCATGATTCTCAGCGTGAATATCCGCCAGTTGACCTATACGAGCCAAGAGTACCAGCGGCACCAGCCGACGGTGAAACCGGATTGATTATGTCCAAACTTGAAATTTTAACATATCCGAATAAATTTCTGGGGGAACCGACCAAACCACTGGAAAATATCGACGGCAAGGTTCAGGAAATGGTGGACCGGATGGCCGCCACCATGTATGATGCGCCGGGCATCGGGTTGGCGGCGATCCAGGTGGGTTGGGATAAGAGTCTGTTGATCTATGATATTTCTCCCAGAGATGAAAACCGTGCCCTGCATGTACTGATCAATCCCAAAATTGTTACCAAAGAGGGTGAGATAGTGTCTGAAAACGAAGGCTGCCTGAGTGTACCCGATTTCAGGGCTGACGTGAAACGTGCCGCCAACATAACTGTTGAAGGCCATGATCGGGAGGGTAAACCCATCCGAATGGACGCCGAAGGAATGTTGGCAATTGTGCTGCAGCATGAAATCGACCATTTAAACGGGACCTTGTTTATTGAACGCATCAGTTCCCTGAAGCGGCAAATGTACCGACGCCGGGTGAAAAAGCAAATGAAGGGGAAATGAAAAAAGTGTACAAAGTTATTTTTATGGGTACCCCCCAGTTTTCCGTCCCCGGGCTGAAGGCCCTGCATCACAACGGATATGATGTTGTCCTGGTTGTAACCCAACCGGACCGTCCCAGGGGAAGGGGCCGCAAAGTCACACCGTCTGCGGTAAAAGCAACGGCAATGAATCTGGGAATTCAGGTCATTCAGCCTGCATCTATTAAGACCGCAGATTTTGCCGATCAAATCAAATCCTATAAACCGGATTTTCAGGTCGTCATAGCTTATGGAAAAATTCTTCCCGAAAATGTGCTGGCCATACCCCGCGTGGGGACCCTTAACATTCATGCCTCACTGCTGCCGAAACTGCGCGGACCCGCCCCCATCCAATGGGCTGTTATCAATGGTGAGAAGGAAACCGGCGTGTGCTCAATGCTGATGGATAAGGGCATGGATACCGGGGACATTTTACTCACCGCGCCGGAGCCGGTTAAACCGGAAGATACGGCCGGCACGCTGCATGACCGTTTGGCCGCCAAAGGGGCAACGGTCCTGATAGACACCTTAAAAAAATATGCAGACCACACGATTCGTCCTATACCCCAGGATCACAGTCGTGCAACGTACGCACCCATGCTCACCAAGGACGACGGTCTGATCAATTGGAACAAATCCGCGACATCGCTTGAACGCTTTATCCGGGGAGTGACGCCATGGCCCGGGGCATATACTTTTTTGGGTGAGACACGTCTGAAGATTTTTAAATCCGCCCCCCTTGCAATAGAAACCACAGAATCTCCCGGTACCGTGCAGCAGGGGTTTCCGGATGAATTGCGGGTGACTACCGGCACCGGCGTACTTTCCATCCTGGAAATCCAGGGTGCTTCGGGTAAACGCATGGTCATTAAAGAATTTCTGCGAGGGCATAATATACCACCGGGGACTGTGCTCAGCTAATGCCCCATCTCAAAAATTTTCTTTCTCTGAAAGCCAATTTGGATGTTTGCGCCGGTAAATCCATCCATACCGATCGCCTGAGAACAGGAAATCCGAAATTCCAAGCACGAAACCCGAAACAAATCCAAATATCAAATGTTTCAATGATCAAAACTCATGGTCTTGGAAAAAGACCCCGAACCGTCATGGCGGATTGAACTACACCGTCATTCAGAGTGAGAAGGCTTTGTTAATACTAAGAGAGACGTTTTGAATTTTGAAAATTCGGATTTTGATATTGTTTCGAGATTCGAATTTCGATATTCGGATTTTAAGACGCGAACATCTGGTTTTGAATAATATAATTTCATGAGTGATTCATAATACCGTGCAAATCCGGGAATAACACCCATGTCCTTCGATACTCGCAAAAGTGCTTTAGACATGTTAAATGCCCTGGATAGAGGGCAACAAACCCTGGATTCGCTGCTGGAGAACTTTTCCGCTGACAATATCGATGTGCCTAAACGGGAACAATCCCTGCTGCGAGCGCTGGTTTTCGGGGTACTGCGCTGGAGAGGCCGTCTGGACTATGTCATCTCGCATTTTTCGCGCACCCGCTTTGATAAAATCAATCCAATAGTTTTAAATGTCCTCCGTCTGGCTCTTTTTCAAATAATCTACCTGGATCGTATACCTGATTCCGCAGCGGTGAACACGGCTGTTGAATTGGCCAAAGCATGCGGTGCAACCTGGGTGGTCGGTTATGTGAATGCGCTGCTGCGCAAAGCTGCCCGTGAATATCAAAGCGTGTCTTGGCCGGATGTCGCGCAAGCTCCGGTTGCAGCCCTGGCAGTCGACAAGTCATTTCCCGAATGGATTATCCGTAAATGGCTGCAGCGCTACGGCCTGGCAAATACCGCCAATCTGTGCGACAGCATAAATACCATTGCGCCTATTACCGTTCGCACAAATACCCTGAGGGTATCGCCCGCCCTGCTGTCGGAAAAGCTCGCTAATGAAGCGGTGCAGGTACAGGGGACGTCGTTTGCACCGGATGGTATCGCGATGGTCAACCCGGCCGCATCGATTCCAGAGCTCGATGCATTCAAATCAGGCTGCTTTCAAGTTCAGGATGAAGCCGCCCAGCTGGTTTCGCTGCTATTGGATCCGCGGCCCGGTGAAACCGTGCTGGATGCCTGCGCGGGATTGGGCGGCAAAACCGGCCATATCGCTCAGCTTATGAAAAATGCGGGCAAGATCGTGGCCCTGGATGTAAACGCAAGCAAACTTCAGCGACTTGAATTTGAGATGCAGCGGTTGGGTATATCAATCGTTTCAACCTATTGTGAAAATATAGAAAAGGGAGCACCTCAGGGGCAAGTCAACGGGTTCGACCGCGTTTTGTTGGACGCCCCCTGCTCGGGCCTTGGCGTAATGCGACGCAACCCGGATATAAAATGGCGAACATCCAAAGGAAACCTTGCGAAATATAAAACCAGACAAATCCGTCTTCTTGAAAATATTTCCCACCTTGTCAAGCCGTCCGGCATTCTGGTATATGCCGTGTGCAGCCCGGAACCCGAAGAAAATGAAATGGTTATTAAGGAGTTTTTGAAAAAACACCCCGAGTTTGTTATAAATAAAGAGTTTGGAAAACTCCCGGATAAACTTTGCACAATGGCGGATTCTCCAGGCGTTTTCAAAAATTATCCGCTTTTAAATCAGATGGACGGCTTTTTTGCGATACGCCTTCAACAACATCCATGATCACAAAATTTGCTAAAATAAGCGCTTTATGCCTGGCTTTTTTGCTGGTTGCCGGGGTTAGTGCGTATTTAACGCTGACATTCATCATAAAAAGTGAAGACACGGTTATTGTTCCGGATCTCGTAGGAAAAGATGTGGTTTCGGCACTGGAGATTTTAACAGACCTGCGATTAAATACCAAAGTAAGCGGATCGGAATACAGTCCGCAATTCCCAAAAAATTATGTTGCTTTTCAGGAACCCGAAGCAGGCTCGGAAATAAAGAAAGATCGTGATGTCAGAATTATCATATCCAAAGGCCCTCAGAATATACTGATGCCCAATCTGATTACCCTGTCGGAGCAGCAGGCACGCATGATCATTGAGGAAAACGGCATTTCCCGCGGCCATTTATCCCACACTTACAACAGCAGTGTGGAAGAAGATCATGTAATTGCGCAGGTTCCAGCGGCCGGTTCCATGATCACCCGCGGCGTCAAGGTAGATATGCTGGTGAGTTTGGGGCCGCATCCTGTTAAATATCTAATGCCGGATCTGTCCGGGATTTCACTGGATCAAGCCGTGTTGTTGATCGAAAAAGCCAATCTGAGGGTTGGTGATATACGATCACAATTGGATATACAAAAAACCCGCAATGCTGTTCTGCGCCAAGAGCCGCCGGCGGGCTATCCGGCAGCTGAAAGCAGCCCGGTTCACCTGGTCATCAATCGTGAATCTGCGGACAATCGCCTGCATCGTCCGTTATACGGCAGTCTGCTGCAACACCGCATCAAAAGCGGGTTCTTAAAAAAACACGTTCGGGTGGAATTAGAGAATATGAAATCCACAACGGATTTATTCGACGACTACATGAAACCCGGCGAGACAATATGGGTGCTCGTTCCCCGGGATCAGGATGCAACGGTATTTGTTTTCGAAGATGATGAACTGGTAGAAACGCGAATTTATAAGGCGTGGTAGAGAAGCTCGAAGCGGGGGAGCTTGGAGGCGAGGAGGCTGGGAAGGTGGGAAGGTGAGACGCTGGAAGGCTTGGAAGCCTGGATGCCAGAAGGCTGGTGAGTTCGTGAGTTGGAAAATCTGCATTCCACCCAATCAACTCAACAAACTCAATGAACTCAATAAACTTAAAATCGAAGGTTTTCAACGGACAACCGACAACAGACAACTGACGAAACCGGAGGTTTCTATGAAACGGATTGCACCTTCAATTTTATCGGCTGATTTCGCCGGACTCGGCGATGAGATCAAAGCGGTTGAAGCAGCGGGCGCGGATTGGATTCATGCCGATGTCATGGACGGTCATTTTGTGCCGAATATTACCTTTGGGCCGCTGGTTGTGCAGGCGGTGCGGCGGGTGACGGCACTTCCGATCGATGTGCACTTGATGATTGAAAACCCAGACAATTACATCGCCGAGTTTGCAAGCGCGGGGGCTTCTTATATTTCAGTGCAGATCGAAGCCTGTGTCCACCTGAACCGGAGCGTGCAATTGATCCGGGAATGCGGCGCCAAGCCGGGGGTTGTAATCAATCCAGCAACGCCACCGCGATCCCTTGACTGGATATTGGAAGATGTCGACTATGTGCTTATTATGAGCGTTAATCCGGGTTTCGGCGGACAAAAGTTTATCCCAAGCAGTCTCGATAAAATACGGGAGTTGCGCCGGACAATTCAAAGCCGAAACCTGAACACCCTGATTGAAATCGATGGCGGCGTCAATGAAGATACGATAGCTGATATTGCAGCCGCCGGTGTGGACATATTCGTGGCGGGTTCCGCCATTTTCGGCAGCCGGGATTATAAAAAGACCATTAACAGCTTCCGGGAAAGGATCGGTGGCTAAAGCGCAGAAAGCATAGGACAGAAGGTGAGAAACTGAGAAGATGAGAAGGCGCAAGGATGAGAACCGGGGAAACGGTGAAACGGCGGGAGGCTGAAAAGTCGGGAAGGTGGGAGGCTGAGAAGTTGGGGACTCTAAATCGAGGATGCGATCCCAACGATCATAACGAACATCAACAAACTCAATCAACTTTTACCCCGTTAAATATATCGAAGATATCCAGCGCAGCGAATTTAACCGGGGCAATCAACTTAATCAACTCATTCAACTTAGGCACTAATAAATTGAACTTTCTGGGATTCTTTGATATATTGAGTCTATACAATTAACTGACTGAATATGACCATCATGTATAAAATCATCAAAGAAGAGATATGACCGAAAAAATAAATATGTACCGACGAACACTTTGGGGACTGTTTACCGCAGGGTTAGCCTTTGCTTTTGTCACGCTGATGGGCCAGCAGAGTGTGTCATCCGACGAGTTGACGGATGCGGTTAAACGCCAAAAGGTCGAAAGCCTGTACAACGGATACCATACCAAATTTCCCGAAGTACTGGATGTTTCACCGCAACAGGCGATGAACCTTATAGCCGATCAAAAATCAGTTTTTATCGATATACGCGAACAATACGAACAGCAGGTCTCCATGCTGCCCGGTGCAATTACTGAAAAAGAATTCATGGACAATTTTAAAAGTTATCAGGACTACGTTAAAATCGCATACTGCACCGTAAGTTATCGGAGCGGAAAGTTCGTACAAAAACTGCAAAAAGAGGGAATCCCTGTTTACAACCTACAAGGGGGTATTTTAGCCTGGGTGCATGATGGCGGGAAAGTTTACGACCAGAATGGCGAAACCCAACGTATTCATGTGTACGATAGCGAATGGAATTTGCTGCCGGCTCGTTATGAGGCTGTTTGGTGAGTTAGTTGATGCAGATTAGTTATAATAAATTTCATAATAATTTCTCAGAGACCCAGCAACTTTTCCCCAACGACGTTCGACCATGTACCGGGTGAAAAGATAAAACACCTTCAGGAGGCTGACCGCAAATCGGTTGCCGTTCCAGCGTCTATCAGAAACCACAATTCCATCAGGCAAAAATACAAGCCGGCCGAGCTCTTTTAACCGTAAAGACAGTTCAACATCTTCCATCAACATCATCGACGGGAAACCTCCCATACGCTCGAGTGCCTCTTTTCTGAAAAATTGGGCCTGATCGCCAAAGGATACCCCTGTGAGGATCGTGCGCATATTGTTGAGAAATGCGATAAACTGCGTTTTTGGGGTATTGGGTTTAAATTGCATCCTGCAAGCACCTCCCACGACATGGGGATCGGATTCAAGTGATTTTATTACGCGTTCAAATACGCCTTCGGCCGCCGCACAGTCCGCATGCAAAATCAGGATCACATCACCCGAGGCCGCGTGTATCCCTTCTTTAATTTGAGCCCCCCTGCCCTGCGGGCTTTCGATCACCCGGACTTTCTGTTCTGCGGCGACGGATCTGGTTTTATCTATTGAACCGCCATCGGCCACAATTATTTCTTGCAGTGCGGTGCGGTTCTCTAATGATTCAAGGCATCGACCAATATTATATTCCTCATTTAGAGCCGGAATAATGGCAGAAATGCTCTGCGGTTTTTTATACGAGCGGTCTCGAAGAATATAGCCGTCACGTAACAGTCCCCAGATAAGGAAACCATAGAAAGGAATGTATTCAAAAAATTTCAACCATGAAATTTCCTGGAAAATTCCGGTCTTCGTTTCAATAGCTATCGCAGGAAATGTAAAAACGACCGCGGCTTGAAGATAGAGCCAGGCTCGCGAAGGAAAGAAAACCAGAAACGGGGCAATTAAAACCAGATACCAGGGGTGCAGCGTGGGGAGAAATATCAGCAGGCAGCCCAGGGCCAGATAAACACTGCGCAACTGGTCATGGACATACAAATACACCCAGATAAGACAAATCATCAGGAAAAATGCGGTTGCCAATAAATGCCGATCACCGAAAAACAACCTGAGCAACATTGCTATGGAATCGTTATAGTGAAAATTGTTCGCGAATGTTCCCAGAGATTGAAATAGTCCCAGGCCGGCGTCCGTAAAAGGGGTATACAGAATCAAGGGTATGAAAACGGCAAGGCTCTTCCACCGATTTTTAGCATTGACCAGAAAAGGCCAGGCAGCTATTGCAAAATATTTGGATAGGACGGCGATACCCAGCATCAGAAAGCCTGATAACTGGAATTTTTGGTAAAGGATAAGATATAATGCCAGACACAAAAAAAATACCTGCACGACGTCCTGGTGCCCTTCCCCGGCGATATAGACAATCACCAGCGGATTGGCGGCGTAAAGCAACAGCCTGGACGGCTTTAATCCCTGCCGGTGGATCATCAGCATTAATATGATCATCACACCGATGTCGAAAACCGCCATAACAGTTTTAAAAAAGAAGGGCGCAGGATTTAAGCCGGCAAGAATTCTAAACAGCAGTAAACTAGCCGGTGGATAGGCAGCGGAAAATTCCGGATGATTGATCTGCTGCCAGACGGGGTAAAGCCCGCCCCGGGCGAATTCACTCAGAGCCGGGCTCAGGGGAGCATAAACATAAGGATTGATTCCCTGATGCTGAATATATCCCTCCCATACATATCTAAAGACATCGTTTCCCGCCGGATAGGGCAGAAAAATTAGTCTGGCGGCTACCCCCAGAATGAAAATAAGGATGACCGCCTTCCTGTTCGTCAGACCCACCGGAAACTGAAGCACCATCAGGATCATAAAAATGTGCCCCAGGCAGTACAATATGGAAAAGGCAAGTGTATGTCTGCCGATAGGACCCAGGGCCGCCAAGGCGGTCATATCAGCCAGCCAGAGGAGGCAAAATAGATAAAAATGAGTCTTTTTCATAATAAATAAGGCAGGGTATGAGACAGCCCTGCCTCCATATATTGTTTAGCACCAATAAATTCAGCCCAATATTATTATTTTTTAACTATTCTTCGTCCTGTTGTTTATGCAATGTTAGGAGGGTTAAGTTTGGCAGAGCCCTTATGGGCTCTGCCGTCGTGTTTAGTGCCCTAACGCTGACAGACGTCTGGAATAAAGGCACGTATGAAACGCAATCTTTATGCCACGGAAGCCCTAAACACATCTCTATTCTATTATACCAATGAAGATAAGGTCAAGCCCAACATACTCAGGGCTTGGTTCTAATTTATCTCAAGGTGTGAAAAAAAAGCCATAACTTTAAGAAAAAAATCTCCCATTTTCATATTTAAAAATTTGTTGTTCTCTTTTAACAGTTCGTTTTTATTATAAAAAAAATTTTGCGTTCTTTTGCACAAAAATTGCATGCTGCGAAAGCTAAGGGGATTTAATCTTTAAATAATATTCTAATTAATCCCTGCCCTCCAAAGCTAACTGCAAAAAATTTCGAAAATGTTCCAAATTGTTGTTAACCCGATGGTTAAAAGGGTTGTCACCGCCTGTTGCATTACACCAATTAAAAGTAATTCCAGATCCACAAACGCTGTCCCTTTTAGGGCGTAAGTCTAAAACCAAATTTTGTACAAATAGGTCTGAAAAAGTAGCTGATGATATACATTAGAGAAAATATTTAATTGTTTATGGATATTGAGATTTATTCACTGGGGCGTTTTTCCATCGTTAAGAAGGGTCAACCGATTCCTTTGACATTGAAGGGGCAATCCAAACCCCTTTTGGTTCTTAAAGCGTTGATTGCTTTCGGAGGACTTGAAGTCAAAAAAGAAAAAATCTCCGATGTTATATGGCCGGATACAGATGGGGATATGGCCAATCAATCGCTGGCGACCACCTTATATAGACTTCGTAAGATCCTGGAAGTGGATGAGGCCATCACTCTCGCCGGCGGCACCATGACGTTGAATTCAAACATTTGCTGGTTTGATGTATGGGAGTTTGAAAGACTCTGCACTCAATCAGATAACATGTGGTCTCGCAATTCACATAAAAATATTTTTGAAAATATCAACATAATCCTTCAGGCGGTTAGTTTGTATAAAGGGCCTTTTCTGCCCGATGAAGGGGATCAACCTTGGACGGTGTTTTTAAGAGAAAAATTACGAAGCAAATATCTACGGGCTATAGGAAAGATCGGCCATTACTATGAAAAATCCGGTATGACGCAAAAGGCCGTCGAATGCTTCCAACGTACCCTGGAAATCGATCATCTGGATGAAGAATCCTATCGACGTCTTATGGCATGCTATTTCAGAATGGGCGAAAAATCAAAGGCTCTTTCTGTCTATAACAGCTGTAAAAAGGTTCTGTGTGAAGGGTTAGGTGTTGAACCATCGCGAGAGACTGAAATTTTAAGAAGATCGATTTTAATGTCTGATCAATGAAGCTCCCTGCAGCAAGCAGCGGGGTATCAAAGCGGAATTGCGCCGAAGCCGGACCGCCTTCGCTCTGCGATCTTCGCCGCGGTCAGCCCGCAATTCATCCTCCAGCAAGCTGCAGGGTATGATGGCGAAGGCGAATAAATTTGAAAATTTTCGTTTTTTGTAAGCAATTTGTAATCGGTAAAGTGATATGGGATGGCCAACTTCTGAAATAATAGCAGAGTTGGCAAAAATGCCTGTACTGACTGAAAGAAGAAAATTTGTGCGCTATATGCTTCCTTATGGAATGCTGTATGTCTTTGATCATTACTCCGCCAGAGTAGGATGGGTAAGGGATGTGGGTATGGGCGGTTTGTCCTGCGAATTTAATCATGAGGGCAAAATTGAAAACATTTCCGATGTTATAGATATTTTTGCTTATGACCAAGATCAATTCTATCTTCCGTCTATAGTCTGTAAAAAAACCTTTCTACTATCTTTGGGGGGAAGGCGCTCTTTCAACCGTCATCTTCGTACTACACGTTGTGGTCAGCATTTTGTATCGCTTAAGCCGCAGCAGAAAAGCAGATGGCAGAAATTGATTGAGAATTTTTCAAAATTTTCAGATTTATTCGCGCCTGTTTATGATCCTTTCACTTAATATCGGAGAGGCTAATCCATCTACACGCGGATGCGATGACTTTGAGCGCCGAATTAAATAAGGGATGAAAGGGGGTGATAATTCAG
>Ga0307426_1002657_pt1 | contig 11025 bp, 7 predicted proteins | sample SalMarWE160340MG_FD_202165 | JGI IMG/M metagenome (GOLD analysis project Ga0307426, IMG submission 202165) | Salt marsh sediment microbial communities from the Plum Island Ecosystem LTER, Massachusetts, United States - WE1603-40 | ecosystem: Environmental > Aquatic > Marine > Intertidal zone >... | reverse complement strand
CCACATTTACCCCGACATGTTTCATCGAAGCCATAGCTCTTACCCCACAGATTGAAGCGGCCAGGGCGACCTCAAAGGCTACCTTCTCATTGGTTGACCACTCGACGTACATGTCCAGCTCTTTGGCCACCCCGGCCAGGGTTTCGGTTATCTCGCTGGAGGGAGTACCGGGGTAGGCGGCAGCAACCTGAACGCCAGCTTCAATCGCCCCCCTGGCTATTGCCTCATTGCCCAGGACAAAAAGCCGCTGGCCGGGTGCGTCGGAGCTTATGGTGAGTTCTTTCAAGATTAGCCTCCTAAATGAGCGTATGGGATGTCATGCAATAGATGAGCCATAGGTAGTATATCTGATGCTTGAGATGTAATCAAGGATTCACAGCCAAACTTGTTGTGCTTGGGGGCAGATGGTAAAATTTAATGGTAGAAGGGTGTAAGTAAAAAGTGTTGTTAGATAGTATTGTCGTTAAAGGGGCTCGTGAGCACAACCTTAAGAATATAGACGTGGTTATTCCACGGGATAAGCTGGTGGTTATCACCGGTGTCTCCGGTTCAGGGAAGAGCTCGCTGGCATTTGATACCATCTACGCCGAGGGGCAGCGCCGTTATGTTGAATCTCTATCGGCTTATGCCCGCCAGTTTTTAGGCAGGATGGAAAAGCCCGAGGTTGACTATATTGAGGGCTTGAGCCCGGCTATCTCTATTGACCAGAAGGGTCCCAGTAAAAATCCGCGCTCCACGGTGGGTACGGTAACCGAGACCTATGATTACCTGAGGCTGCTTTTTGCCCGTGTAGGTCATCCCCACTGCCCCAAGTGCGGGCGGGAGATTACGGCGCAGACGGTGCAGCAGATTGTTGACGCCATTCAAAATCTCCCAGCTGGCAGCCGTATTATGGTCCTGGCGCCGCTGATAAGAGACCGCAAGGGTGAGTACCAGACGGTTTTTAATGACCTGCGCAAGGAGGGTTATGTGCGCGTTAGGGTTGACGGCGAGATTCATGAACTGTCCGAGGAGTTCCAGCTTGATAAATATAAGAAGCATTCCATCGAAGCGGTGGTGGATAGGCTGGTGGTGGGGCAATCGGGGAGCCAGAGCCGTATTGCCGACTCGGTGGAGACTGCCCTGAAGCTGGGGGCGGGGGTGGTGCTGGTGTCTATTGCCGATGGCGAGGAGCTGCTCTTCTCGGAGCACTTTGCCTGTGTGCACTGCGGCATCAGTTTGGGGGAGATTGCCCCCCGGACATTTAGCTTTAATAGTCCTCATGGTGCCTGCCGTGCCTGCTCCGGTTTGGGGTTTAAACAGGAGATAGACCCGGAGCTGGTGTTAAATAAAGATCTCTCCATCACGCAGGGCGCTATCCGTCCCTGGCAGTTCCATACCTGGTACTTTTACCGGCTGGAGCCTATGGCCAAGGCTCACGGCATTTCGCTGGATAAACCCCTGAAAGAATTAAACCCCGAGCAACTTAACCTGCTGCTCTATGGGGAGGGGGGTGAGGCGAAGTATTACCGCAACCGCTTCGGCCGGCTGAGGCGGTATGGTGACGGCTTTGAGGGCATTATCCCCACCATGGAAAGGCATTACCGGGAGACGGAATCGGATAATTCGCGGGCTAACATTGAGCGCTATATGGTGCTGACCCCCTGCCCGTCGTGTCAGGGTAAACGGTTGAAACCGGAGTCTCTGGCCGTGACCATAGGAGGCAGGAATATCATGGATGTCAGCGCCCTGCCGGTCGTCCAGGTGCTGGACTGGATTGGCGCCATTGGCGGCAACGGCAGGAAAGCAGTGCTTAATAAGCGGGAGAAGCTCATAGCCCAACAGATTATTAAGGAGATTCAATCCCGCCTCGGGTTCCTCAAGGATGTGGGCCTGGACTACCTTACCCTTAACCGCACCTCGGCTACCCTTGCCGGCGGTGAGGCACAGCGCATCCGGCTGGCAACCCAGATTGGCAGCGGGCTTATGGGGGTGCTCTATATCTGCGATGAGCCGACCATAGGTCTGCATCCCGCCGACGACTTCCGCTTGATTGAGACATTAAAACGGCTGAGAGAACTGGGTAATACCATACTGGTGGTGGAGCACGACGAGGCTATGATGAGGGCGGCCGACCATGTTATCGATATGGGGCCGGGGGCGGGGGAGCACGGGGGGTGGGTTGTGGCTACCGGCACCCTGGCGGATATTATGAATTGTCCCGAATCCAAAACCGGGCAATACTTAAGTGGCGCCAAACAGATTCCCTTGCCCACCACACGCCGCCCCGGCTCAGGTGATGAGCTTGTAATCAAGGGGGCGAGGGAGAATAACCTTAAAGGTATAGATGTCCGCATTCCCTTGGGCAAGTTCGTCTGCATCACCGGTGTTTCCGGCAGTGGCAAGAGCACCCTCATTGACGATATTTTATATAAAAGGCTGGCGCAGCTATTCTACCGATCGCGGGAGCGGGCGGGCGAATGCGATGACATCACCGGCATTGAAAACATTGATAAGGTGGTAAATATTGACCAGTCTCCAATAGGGCGCACCCCCCGCAGCAACCCGGCCACCTATACCGGCACCTTTACCCCCATCCGCGAGCTGTTTGCCACCGTACCCGAGGCCCGGATGAGGGGCTACGGGCCGGGGCGGTTTTCGTTTAATGTTAAGGGCGGGCGCTGTGAGGCCTGCCGCGGGGAGGGGTATATTCAGATTGAGATGCAGTTCCTGCCCGATGTCACTGTCCCCTGCGAGGTGTGCAAGGGGAAGCGTTATAACCGGGAGGCTCTGGAAATCAGGTTTAAGGGCAAGAACATCGCCGAAGTACTGGATATGACTGTGGAGCGGGCGCTTGCCTTCTTTGGCCATTTCCCCAAGATAAAAAATAAACTGGCTACGATACGGGATGTGGGGCTAGGCTATATCCGCCTCGGCCAGCCGGCGCCGACGCTATCCGGCGGTGAGGCTCAGCGGGTAAAGCTGGCCACCGAGCTGTCAAAGAGGTCCACCGGCCGGACGCTCTATATCCTTGACGAGCCCACCACCGGCCTTTCCTTTGAGGATGTGGCCGCGCTGCTAACGGTGCTGCAGCGCCTGGTGGATAACGGTAATACAGTGGTGGTCATTGAGCACCACCTGGACGTGATTAAGAACGCTGATTATATTGTTGACCTGGGGCCGGGGGCGGGGGACAAGGGTGGCTGTATAGTCGCCACCGGCACCCCGGAGGAGATTGCCGCCCGTAAGTCTTCGGCCACCGGCCACTATCTGCGCCGGGTGTTGCCTAAAGATGGTGATATGAAGTATGCTGTGACCAGTTGATTGTGGTATTTCGGTTGTGTTGATCGCTTACTAGAATTGAGCTTGTTATGCCTGAACGGGGAGTCCCTAATGTGACCACTGCCAAGAAGCCGGGCTTTTTCTATGGCTATGTTATCGTTTTTATTTGCTTCGTTAACATGCTGTTGATGTTCGGAACTTTTTACAGCTTTGGTGTCTTTTTCAAACCGCTGGCTGCTGACTTTGGCTGGACGCGGGCCACAACTTCAGGGGCCTACTCGCTGGGTATGTTTTTGAGCGGCCTTCTGGCTATTGTGATGGGTAAGCTTACCGACCGGTTCGGCCCCCGCATCGTGCTGACAATCAGCGGCTTCCTTTTCGGCCTGGGCTTTCTGTTAATGTCCCGGGTTAGTACCATCTGGCAGCTATATCTCTTCTATGGGGTGGTGGTAGGTGTGGGCTTAAGCGGCGGCTTTGTCCCTCCGTTATCTACGGTAGCCCGGTGGTTTGTCAAAAGGAGAGGGATAATGACCGGTTTTGTGGTCGCCGGCATCGGTGTCGGCACCCTGATTATCCCGCCGGTGGCTACCTGGCTCATTGCAAGCTGGGACTGGAGTACCGCTTACCTCGTCATCGGTGCGGTGGTCTTTGTCTTGATTATACTGTCGGCCCAGTTCTTAAAGTTTGACCCCAGGCGAATGGGGCTGCTGCCCGACGGGGAGAGCGAGGAGGCGGCGGGCGGGAATTTACACGCCAGGGGGTCTTCTTTCCATCAGGCGATGGGCAGCTGGCAGTTATGGGTGCTTTTCTCTATACTCTTCTGCTTCGGCTACTGTTTGCATAACGTAATTGCCCATATTGCCAACCATGTTACCGATCTGGGGTATTCGGCTGCGGTTGGCGCCGCTGTTCTGTCGGTTGTCGGGGGTTTGAGCATTGCCGGCAGAATAGCCACCGGTAGCATTACCGACCGGCTGGGGAGCAAGCCGCCGCTTATCGTCAACCTTATCCTGATGGCGGCCGCTTTCTTCTGGCTTTTGGCGGCCGGAGAGCTGTGGATGTTTTACCTGTTTGCCGTTGTTTTAGGTTTCGCTTACGGCGGTCTGGCGGCGATGGAATCGCCGATAGTTGCCGAGCTGTTTGGCTTGAGCTCGCACGGGGTCATTATGGGGGTTGCTTCGTTTGGCTACACCTTGGGCGGGGCGGTTGGGCCGCTGGTGGCGGGCGGTATATTTGATGCATTTGGTGACTACCAGATAGCCTTCCTGGTTTGCGCTGTGGTGGCTGTTTTAGGTATTATACTGGCGTGGCGGTTAAAACCGCCGCTTGGCCAAGGGGGTTAGAGTGACCCGAGAAGAAGCGCTGGACTCAATCAAAGCTAATATCGAGAATAAAAACCTGATAAAGCATATGCTGGCTACCGAGGCTATTATGCGGGCTTTAGCCAGGCGCTTCGGCGAGGATGAGGAGGAGTGGGGGCTTACCGGACTACTGCATGATATAGACATGGAGCTTACCGAGGGGGATATGAGCACCCACAGCCGGCTGGGGGCTGACCTGGCCCGGGAGCTGGGCGCCAGCGAGGCGATGGCTCACGCCATCCTCTGCCATAATGAGGCCCACGGCATTCCCGTGGAGAACAATCTGGATAAAGCCCTGTTTTGCGCCGACCCGCTGACCGGTTTAATCATTGCCGCCGCTCTGGTGCGTCCCGATAAAAAGCTGGCCGGGGTTGAGGTAAAGTCGGTGGGGAAGAAGTTTAAGGAAAAAAGTTTTGCCGCCGGGGCCAACCGGGAGCAGATTGCCAAGTGTGCCGAGCTTGGCATTGAGCTTGATGAGTTTCTTGCCCTGGGGCTGGAGGCAATGAAGGGGATTGCCCCAAGCCTGGGGCTTTAGGTTAATTCACCTCAATCGTTGAACCATCAGCGGTCTTGATGACGTCAATGCGGTTGGGGAAGGCGTCCCGCATCTCCTCCATGTGGGTAATGACCAGTATCTTTTCAAAATCGTCCTGAATTGAGTTGATTGCCTCTTTGACCTTTTCGATGCCGACGACATCCTGGGTGCCGAAGCCTTCGTCTATAATAAGGGTGGGCAGCGGCGCTCCGGCTCTCCGGGCTAATAGCTTGGACAGGGCGATACGAACGGCAAAGTTGATGCGAAAGGCCTCGCCGCCGCTGAACATCTCGTAGTTACGTGTTCCCAGTTCGTCAGCGATTTTTATATCCAGGGTCTCTTGCAGGTCTCCCTTCTTGGTCTCTCTCTGGGTTTCAATCTTGACGTGCATTCGGTTATCGGTCATTCGTCCCAGCAGGCGATTGGCTTCAGCTTCAATTTCGGGCAGGGCTATCTCGATGAGCAGGGCCTGTATCCCCTTTTTGCCGAAGGCCTGGGCCAGGTCCTTGTATATTTTCTCCTCCCGTGACGCTTCACCCAGCAGTTTACCCTTTTCCTTCTGTTGTGCCTCCAGTTCTGCACAGCGCTCCAGTTTTGACTTCACCTGCCACGCTAGCTCCTGGGCTTGCTTTTGCCGGGCGGACAGCGTCTGGTATTCCGTCTCTGCCTGAATTAAGTCGCTGGTTAATTGGGGGAGGGCTTCCAGTTCCTTGTTCAAGCTTTGCCTTTTTTTATGGTCAGCCTCCAGCCTCTGGCGTAGCTCCCGACTGGCCTCCCCGGCTTTTTGGGCCGCCTCTCTTTCCTGACTCAAGAGCTTATCGGCTTCTTCCAGTTTTCGCTTGGGGTTTTCGTACTGCTCCAGCTCGGTGAGGCGGTGGCGCACCTGCTCGTGTTGCTCTGAGTTGTAGTCAAGACGTGTTGTTTCCTCCTCAACCCGGGCTAAAGCCTCCTGCTCGGTAGCGGCGAAGTCCTTGCCGGCCAGGCGCTGTTCGATTTCATTAATACTCTCTTTTGCCTGGCTTAGCTGATTTTCTATGGCCTGGGCTTCGTTAATGCCCTGCTTTAGGAGGCTGACCCGGCTCTGCGCCGAGGTTTTAGCCTGATTTAGCCTGGTTTCCAGCGGGGCTATCTCGCCTTCCAGTGCCTCAAGCTCTGTTCTTTTGCTGGCCAGTTCAGTCTGTTTTGATTTCAGGGAATTAGCTTTGCCGTCCCGGTCGGTGGTGTACTTGGCTTCAATCCGTTGTAAGCCGTCTGCGCCCACCTCGGTTTCGCACAGGGGGCAGGTAGCTCCCTCCTGATGGGAGAGCAAATTGAGCTTTTCCTCTATCTCCTTTATCTCTTTTTCCAGGCGGGTCTGGCCGGACTCCAGATAGTTTAGCTGCTTCCGCAGCTCCTGGCCGGCCTGCTTTTTCCGGCCTAGCTCCGCTTCCTGTTCCGCCAGCTGGTGTAACCGGGCTTCCGCCTGCTGTAGCTCGGTTCTTAGCTGTGGAAGCTTTGCCGACCTGGCCTCCAGCTCGGTGATTTTGCTCTGGGCTAATTTATGTTCGGTAATCAGGTTTGCCTGCGCCCGCTCGATGGCCATCTCCAGCTGGCTCTTTTTCTCCCTTAATTTGACCAGCAATCCCAGCTTCTGGTTCAGCTCCTCGCTTTGCCGGCGGGCTTCGGCAAGCTTAGTATAGCCCTCTTCTATAGACGGGCGTTGGGCGATAAGCGCCTCGCGCTCTTTAATGCGCTCCTGGTATTCCTTGACCTCCTGCTCGCGGCGCTCCAGCTCTCTCTGGGTGGCGGCGGTATGCTCCTCAAGCTGGGCAAGTTGCTGCTTCTTGTTTTCCAGAGCCTCCTTTTGCTGTCTGAGGCCGTTTAGGTGAGACTGGTGGCCGGTTATGAGCCGGTCGGCTTCGGCCAGGGCCGCCTGCGCCTGCTCCACCTCGGCCTCATAGACGGGCTTTCGGGCTAATTCACTGGTTATGTCCTCAATGGCGCGGTCAAGCTGCTCTTTTTCCGTCTCCTGCTGTCTGGCGCGGTCTTTAGCCGCCTCCTCAAGCTGGTCATAGAGGGAAAGCCCCAGTATATTGCCCAGTACCTCCTTGCGCCGGGTGGGGGGCTGGTTGGTGAACTCGTCGGCGTGGCCCTGCCTGAGGAAGGCGCTGTTGATGAAGGTGGCGTAGTCCATGTGCAGGGTATCAATAATCTTCTGCTGGGTCCGGGTTATGCTTTCGGCGCTGATTGACTTGAAGTTGCCGTCGCTGGCTACCTGAAAATCCAGGATGGTCTTTCCTGAGGCTGCCCTGCGCTTGGGCTTGGAGTGCTTGCGGATGATGCGGTAGGGCTGCCCGCCGACGGCGAAGTCGAACTCTACCTCCATCTCAGTAACATACTGACTTGAATAAATAAGGTCGTCATCGCTCTTGGCCCTGGTCTTGCCCCAGAGCGCCCAGGTCATGGCGTCAATCAAGGCTGATTTGCCGTTGCCGTTGTCCCCGGCGATGCAGGCGGTGTGGATGCCGTTGAAGTTTAGCGGGGGCACGTTGTCCCGGTAGGGCATAAAGTTGCGCATGGCCAGCCTGACGGGAATCATGGGGTTATTTTAACACAAGTGGGGGGAGAAAAAACGACACGTTAAAAAAATTTTGGGGAAACAATTCAATCGTGGGGGAGAGTGGGGATTGTTTTTAGCGTTATGGTAAGTTGAGAGTGCTTGGTCTGATTTTTAGGGGTCGTTTTGCGTCCCACCCTCCCACCCAATAGAGGTGAGACCCCTTTTAAGTTATTTTTTTGGGGATGGGGAGAAGCCCCGTTAGGGGCGTACCTTAAAAGGGCGGCGGGCGGGAAAAGATATAAAAATGGGTGGGGGCTATTTTTGGGGTTTATCTGCCCTGGTGTACTGGCCGCTGGCTACTATGGTAAAGTGGAAGATAGGCCGGTCGACGCGCCTAATTATCAGGGGGCAGTGTTTCATCCCCGCCGGGATAAAGAGAAGACAGCTCCTGGTGAGGATGTGTTTTTCATCTTCCAGCCATATCTCTATTTCTCCGCCCAGGTCATAGGGGTCCTGGGGGTTATTACCGTAAAAGCCGATAATCTCATCGGAATCATGCGCATGCGGCTCGTTTTCCGTGGTGGTGGAGGCTTTAAGAAACCAGGAAGTGTTCATGTGAAAAGCCCCCTCGACCACATCATCGTCCATCCATAAGATTCTTCTGGCATAGGTGGCATAAAATTCGGCGATTTTTTTCTTGGATTCGGGGACTTTGAGCTCGGTTACGATATATTTACCGTATTTTGATTCTGCCATTCTGTGTGACCTCCGCTAAGGCTGTTTTTATTATCGTGGACGCCTAGTATTATAACACCTTTTTGTGCTTACCGATAAAGTTGGGGCAGGAAGCTTTAAGCGGGGGGAATAATCCCTTTTCTCTGGGGGGAGGGGTTAAAGAAGTGCCGGAAGCGCAGCTTATATGGGTGGGTATGGGAAGAATAACTCTTCTAGGCCAGGCCGCTTAGGATTTTAGCCCCCATCATGCCCAGCATGAAGCCGAGGGTGGCGCCGGTGGCCGGAGTCCAGTGGTTGCGGAGCTTGGCCATCGGGGCTATGTCCTGGAAGACCAGATAGAGGATGGCGCCGGCGGCAAAGACCATCAGGCCGGCCACCAGGTGAGGCTGCCCGGACAGGAACGAGTAGCCGGCCACGGCGGCGGCCACGCCGGCCAGGCTGAATGGGACCAGAACCAATAAAGCCCGGTTGGGGGAAAAGCCGCTGCGGCGCAGGTCGCCGAAGGAGTTATAAGATTCGGGGAGGTTCTGCAGCCCGATAAGCAGCGCCAGCAGCAGGCCGGTCTTGCGGTCGGTGGAGAAAATCGCCCCCAATGCGATAGCTTCCGGGATGAAGTCAAGAAGCATGGTCATGAACTGGGCGGCCCTACCGCCGCGCCGGGCGATGAATCTGTCCAGAAACAGGAAGCTTATTGCGCCGAGAAAGAAGAGCAGGGTAAGCGGCAGCAGGGAGAGCGTCTGTATCCCTTTGGGGATGAGGGCGAAGGCCACCGCCGCCACCAGCGCCCCGCCGCCGAAGGCGATGACGCCGTGGGAGATTTCACTGCCCAGCTCGTTCCTGGGTACTACCTTAAGCCTTGCCAGAGAGCCGCCGAGGATGACCGCCACCCCGGAGGCCAGCGAGTACAGGATTATCTGCAGGATGTCCGACATGGCTATCAGTATAGCACAGGTGGAGGAGAGCGGGAGGATAATCTAATGGGGTGTTTAAGAGGGGCGATAGCCCCTCTTCTTAGAAAAAAATAATTCCCCTTCCCCTTAGTAAGGGGAAGGGGATAAAGGGGATAGGGTTCCCTTAAATTACATTCAAAAAGGGCGGCGGGCGGGTAAAGATATAAAGAGGGGGGAAAAATCGGCTTGACGCTTAATGCTCTATCCCCTTAGAATGAACTTACCATGTTTGAGATATTGACCGAAAAGCTGAGCGAGGTCTTCCGCAGGCTGGGCAGCCGGGGGAAGCTTACCGAGAAGGACATCGACGAGGCGCTGCGCCAGGTGCGCCTGGCCCTGCTGGAAGCCGACGTCAACTTTAAGGTGGTCAAGGAGTTTACCGCACGGGTGAGGGAGCGCTCGCTGGGGGCGCAGGTGTTGGAGAGCCTGACCCCCGCCCAGCAGATAGTAAAAATCGTCAACGAGGAGCTGGTGAGGATACTGGGGGAGGGGGAGAGCCGCCTGGAGGCCTCTGCCCGTTCTCCATCGGTAATAATGCTGGCCGGCCTGCAGGGTTCGGGCAAGACCACCACCGCCGCCAAGCTGGCCTTAAATCTAAAGCATTCTGGGCACAAGCCGCTACTGGTTGCCGCCGACAACCGCCGTCCGGCGGCCATCGAGCAGCTGGTGACGCTGGGCGGGCAGATTGATATTCCAGTTTATCACGAGTCGGTCAAGTCAAAGAGCCGGGATGTCTGCGCCCACTCCCTGAAAAAAGCCAGAGAGCTTGGGGCTAACTGGGTTATCGCCGACACCGCCGGGCGGATGCACATCGACGAAGAGCTGATGGCCGAGCTGGCCGAGGTCAAGAAGGAGCTAAAGCCGGCCGAGGTGATGCTGGTGGTGGACGCCATGACCGGGCAGGACGCGGTGCGGATGGCCGACGAGTTCAACTCCCGGCTGGGGCTGACCGGGCTGATTCTGACCAAGATGGACGGGGACGCCCGGGGCGGGGCGGCCTTATCTATACGCTGGGTGAGCGGGGTGCCGATAAAGTTTATGGGGGTGGGGGAAAAAGTCGGCGACTTTGAGCCTTTCTACCCCGACCGGCTGGCATCGCGCATCCTGGGCATGGGCGACATGCTGAGCTTCATCGAGAAGGCGGAGAAGAACTTTGATGAGAAGAGGGTCAAAGAGCTGGAGAAGAAGGTCAAAGACGCCAGTTTTGACCTGGAGGACTTTCTGGGCCAGCTGGGGGAAATCCAGAAGATGGGGCCGGTGGCCCAGCTGATGGAGATGCTGCCCGGGGCGTCAAAGCTGGCCAGGGGAATGCCCGACGGCATGCAGGAGAAGCAGCTAAAGAAAGTGGAGGCGATGATACGCTCCATGACGCCGGGGGAGAGGCAGAACCCCAATCTCATTGACGGGAGCCGAAGGCGGCGCATCGCCAGGGGGAGCGGGGCAACGACTACGGACGTTAATCAGTTATTGAACCAGTTCCGGCAGATGCAGAAGCTAATGAAGCTGGGCGCCAAGGGTAAATTGCCCTCTAATTTGAAGGGGCTTTTCGGGTAGGGCTATTCTTTTTTTATCCGTTTATTCCTGTAACGGCAATCCAGTTCTTGTTTTCAAGCACTTCGATTTGTATTGAGGAATAGCCCGCAT
>Ga0307426_1002654_pt1 | contig 11038 bp, 9 predicted proteins | sample SalMarWE160340MG_FD_202165 | JGI IMG/M metagenome (GOLD analysis project Ga0307426, IMG submission 202165) | Salt marsh sediment microbial communities from the Plum Island Ecosystem LTER, Massachusetts, United States - WE1603-40 | ecosystem: Environmental > Aquatic > Marine > Intertidal zone >... | reverse complement strand
TCGAAGTTGATATTTTCTACATCGACATCCGTGCATTCGGAAAGGGATTCGAACAGTTTTATCAGCGGGCATTGCAAGAGGGCAAAATAAACTTTATCCGTGGAAAGCCATCACGCCTGGAGGAGGACCCGAAAACCGGAGATCTGATCATACTGGGTGAAAATGTGGAAACCGGAAAGACTGGACGTCTGCGAACCGGGATGGTTATACTGTCAGAAGCCATTGTGCCCGCCGCCAATTCTCATGGTTTGGCCGAGGTTTTAAATGTCAAAACTGATCACCGTGGTTTTTTCCTTCCCAAGGATTCATGTGGCGACCCGATTACCTCTACCAAAGAAGGAATATATCTGTGCGGCTGTTCCACCGGGCCAAAGGATATTACCGATTCCATTGCTGAAGCATCTGGAGCAGCGGTAAGGGTCGCTCAATACCTGACGCCGCACAAATTACCGGAAGAGAAGGAAGAGATCCCGGAATACGACTTTAGTGGACCATTGCGTATCGGAGTATTTGTCTGCCATTGCGGATCGAACATTGCCGGTGTTCTGGATACCGAACTATTAAAAGTTTATGCCCAGGGAATACCCGATGTGGTATTTGCTGATGATCTGTTATTCGCCTGTGCGGAAAGTACCCAGCGTCTGATTCAGGAAAAGATTGTTGAGAATAAATTAAACCGGGTGGTTATTGCCGCCTGTACACCCCGTACCCATGAACCCATTTTCCGGGAAACGATCAGAAAAGTCGGTTTGAATCCATACCTGCTGGAGATGGCCAATATCCGGGATCATTGCTCCTGGGTGCATCAACACGATCCGGATTCTGCCACGGCAAAGGCCCGGGATCTGATCCGCATGGCCGTCGCTAGAGCTAGGAATCTGGAACCTCTGGAATCCCAGGAAATGGAAATTGGACATAACGTGCTGGTAATCGGTGGCGGAATTTCCGGTTTGGAAACCGCAATTCAACTGTCAAAAAGAGATTATAAAGTTTATCTGGTCGAAAAAGACCAGGAACTGGGAGGCTGGGTCAGTCAATTATCTGTTTTATATCCCAGCGGGATGTCCGGAAAGGATTTAATCGCCTCCAAAATAAAAGAAATTGATGAAAATAAAATAACCGTATTTACCCAAACAGCCATTAAAGAAATATCTGGGTTTGTGGGAAATTTTGAAGTCAAATTGCAGTCGATGAATGGACAGCCTGACCAGAAACCAATCAAAGTGGGCGCTATTGTCATTGCCACCGGATTTGATCTTTACCAGCCATCTAAAGGTGAATTTGCGTATCAGAAGAGTTCCAATGTGTTGACCAATATGGAACTGGAACCCTTGCTGGGAAAGAAAGATCAGTTGATCTTCAACAAAAAGCCGGTAAAGCAGGTTTCCTTTATTCAATGTGTCGGTTCACGCGGACCGAATGGGTTACCGGAGTGCTCCAGATATTGCTGCCAGGCGGCAATCAAGCAGGCCATTGCCTTGAAGAAAATGGGGATCCGGGTTACCATCTTTAACCGGGATATCCGGGTTTATCACCATGAAGCGGAGACCATGTACCGCGAAGCGCGGCAGGCTGGGGTTACTTTCATCCGTTATACGCCGGAGAAGCTACCCAAACTGGTGGGTGACAAGGAGATTAAATCCATTCAATTTACCGAATCGGTTTTGAAGAAAGAGATCGAGGTTCCCACGGATTTGGTGGTTTTATCGGTTGGCATGCGTCCGGCAGAAAAATCGATTCATGATATTCAACAATTCATTAAAGTCCCCGTGGGAATGGACGGTTTCCTGCTGGAAAAACATCCGAAATTCGGGCCGGTGGAAACCAATATCGAAGGTGTATTTATCTGTGGCTGTATTCAGGGACCGAAAGATATTTCCGATTCGATCGGGCAGGCGAATGCGGTTGCCGCAAAAGTCGATGCGCTACTTGCCAGATCTACTATCCTGATGGAACCGATTACTTCGGTGGTAAACGAACAGCTCTGCCGGGGTTGTGGTACCTGTGTGGACGTTTGTGAATTTGGTGCCATCTCTTTGCAGGAGAATGTGAACACTTTTATTGCCCATGTCAATGAAGCACTTTGTAAGGGATGTGGCACCTGTGCGACATACTGCCCCACCAATGCCATTGATATTCGCCACTTCCGGGATCAGCAGATCGAATCGATGCTGAAGGCTTTTTTGTTAGAAGAAGCTTAGAAAAAGTTAGAAGGAGCGATAAGGGAAGAGAGAAGAGCGAAGAGTGAGCTTATGAAGAGTGATTTTGATAAAGATAAAAGGATTAAAAATTATACTGATTTGAAAGTATATCGACTTGCTTTCGAATCCGCAATGAGAATATTCGAATATTCAAAAAAATGGCCAGCTGAAGAACGGTACTCGTTAACTGATCAAATTAGGAGGTCTTCCAGATCAGTCTGTGGAAATATAGCCGAAGCCTGGAGGAAACGTCGTTATTCGGCATATTTTGTAAGCAAATTAAGTGATTCAGATACCGAAGCTGCAGAGACAGATGTTTGGCTCGATTTTGCTTTTAAATGCGAATATTTAGAAAAAGAAGTGCATTCAGACTTAAAAGAAAATTATGATCACATATGTAGAATGTTAATGAGAATGATGAACAAACCTCAAGAATGGTGTGTTGCGGAAAAGTTGAGGAGTAAATGAAAAATATAATTAAGAAAGCGCTCATCTCTCATCGCTTTTCGTTATTTAGATAAAATAATTGAGAAATTGATTAATGAAGAAAAATCAACAAAAGAGCTTCCAGCCCCGCATCGTAGTATTTGCCTGCAACTGGTGCAGTTATCCCGCGGCGGATTCGGCCGGTATTAACCGGATGCAGTATCCGCCCAATGTACGCATTATCCGCACCATGTGTATGGGGCGGGTTAATCCCGGCCATGTGCTCAAAGCCTTTGAAATGGGGGCGGATGGCGTGCTGGTCTCCGGGTGCCACTTTGAAGATTGTCACTATAGCTTTGGGGCCCGGAAAGCCGCGGAACAATATAAAAAGCTTGAGAAAATTGTCAAACTACTGGGATTCGAAAAGGAAAGAATGCGCCAGGAATTCATCTCCGCTGCAGAATTTCCCAAGTTTGTTCAGGTGGTCAAAGAAATGGTGGAGCAGGTGAAAAAACTTGGCCCCACACCTTTAAAACCGGTTAAACCGGAAAAGATGGATGCCAAATTGGAAGCGGCGGTTGAGGCAGTTTAACTATTGGAATCAAATAAACGAAAAGAGAAAAAATGGAATTAGATTTAGTTAAAATTCGTGAAACCAACGCGTTGAGTTGTTTGGAGTGTGGCAAGTGCACCGGGGTCTGTCCGGTTTCACGATATTCGAAAACGTTCTCACCCCGATCCATTCTTATAAAATCAATTCGAAATTCCCACCCCGATGCCTTAAAAGGTGCCGATTTATGGTCGTGCCTGACCTGTCAGCAATGCGATACTATTTGTCCTTCCAATATAAAATATATCGATTTTATCCAGCTGATCCGTCAATTTGTGGGTGTAGAAAACCGGGAGGGGACCTGTTCCCATGGCGGTATTTTGGATTCCATCCTGAAAATTATGACTTCACCCAATCTGAAACAGCAGCGGTTGGATTGGTTGAGTAAAGACTATCAGACCTCTACTTCCGGAGAATATCTCTACTTTATGGGCTGCCTGCCTTATTATGATGTTCTCTTCACTGAGCTGGATGTGCAGCCGCTCAATATTGCCCGAAGCACCCTGAAGATTTTCAATTATTTTGATATCAAGCCACAAATGCTGCCCAATGAAAAATGCTGTGGACATGATTTTTTCTGGAATGGAGATCTGGAGAATTTTAATAAGCTGGCAAAAATGAATATCGAGCAGATCAAAAAATCCGGCGCCAAATACGTGGTCACGGCTTGCCCGGAATGTTTCCGGACCTTAAAGGTTGACTATCCCAATTTCTTCGGTAACCAACCCTTCGAGGTGATCCACATAACTGAATTTCTTTCCCAGCGTTTGAATGATAAAAATATTAAAATTAAATCGGAACCTCATAAAGCCACATTTCATGATCCATGCCGGTTAGGGCGTCATTTGGGTATTTACGATCCACCTCGTCAGGCCATTTCCCATCTGTCGGATTTTGAATTTAAAGAAATGGCGCATCATCATAAACGGGCCACCTGCTGCGGCGTTACCAGCTGGATGAATTGTTCCCAGATCTCCAAGCAGATTCAGACACAGCGTCTGCGTGAGGCCAATGCCACCGGTTCGGATACGCTGATTACCGCCTGTCCCAAATGCCAGATCCATTTTCAGTGCGCCCTGCTGGATAAACAATTGAAGGAAGAAGTGAAGTTTAAAATAAAGGATTTTACCGAAGTTTTTGCGGAGAATCTGAATTAACCATTGTTTTAGTTCAATTGAGAATGCCGTCTGATGAAAGGGCGGCGGTTAAAGACTAAATGCAGGAGAAGATTATGACCTTAAATGATCGCCTTGAAAATGTGGCAATCATCGGCGCAGCCGGTAAAATGGGAAGTGGTATTGCCCTTCTTATGGCTCAGGAAATGGCGCTCCAGAAATTACAACCGGAAAATCAAAAGAAAACCTACGTTCTGAATCTGATCGATGTGAGTGAAGCGGCTCTGGTAGGACTCTTGAAATATCTGAAAACGCAGTCGGTAAAGCTGGCTGAAAAAAATATTGTCAATCTTCGACAGTTATACGGCGATCGCCAAGATTTGGTTGAGAATCAGGACATTATCAACCAATTCGTAGACGATTTGAATCTTAATCTTCGTACCGGTACGGATTTGAATATTGCCAAAGATTCCCATATGGTTTTTGAGGCCATTGTGGAGAATGCCGATACCAAAGTCAGCGTTTTGAAAAAACTAAATGAAATTTGTAAGCCGGATACTTTTTACTTTACCAATACCTCCTCCATACCCATCAAACTACTGAATGATAAGGTCGGTTTGAAGGGCAGAATCATCGGGTACCACTTTTACAATCCACCGGCGGTGCAAAAATTGGTGGAGCTTATCCTGCCCAAAGGGATAAATCCCCAACTTAAGGATGCTGCACTGGAGTTGGGCAAACGCCTGCGCAAAACGCTGATTCCTTCGAACGATATCGCCGGATTTATTGGAAATGGCCATTTCATGCGGGATGGACTCCATGCCATCAGCGAAGTTGAAAAATTGGAAAAAGAGGTCAGTCAGGTTCAGGCAATCTATATGCTGAATAAAATAAGTCAGGATTTTCTGATACGCCCCATGGGTATTTTCCAGCTCATCGATTATGTGGGTATCGACGTCTTCCAGCTGATCCTGAAAACCATGAATCCGTATTTCCCGAAAGAGAATCTGCACAGCGATCTGATCGACAAAATGGTAGCAAAGAAGGTCCTGGGCGGACAGAATCCGGATGGCAGTCAGAAAGACGGTTTTTTAAAGTATGAAAAAAACCGCCCGGTCGGGGTGTATGATCTTAAGAAATCGGCATACCAGATGTTGGATTCGGGTAACTGGGTGAAGGAAGCGGAGAAAAAACTGGGCGATCTGCCGGAAGGTTTCATCCCCTGGCGGGGGCTTCTGCAGGATCCGCAGAAAGCTGATAAATTAAAAACATTTTTTAAGAAGGTGAAAACCGGTAAAACTTTGGGCACTCAACTGGCCCAGAACTATCTAAAGGAAAGTAAAGCCATTGGAGAAAAGTTGGTCTCGGAGGGTGTTGCTCATTCTCCGAATGATGTCAATGGTGTTTTGTTAAACGGCTTTTTCCATTTGTATGGGCCGATAAATGACTATGTTTAAGTCGATTGCATGATTTGATCTGAAATTTTGGAGGAAATAAATATGACTCAGTTAGCAAAACCTGTTTATTTGGCTGCAGGATATCATACAATATTTTTAGGGACGGGCCGAAAGGAATTTCATCCCAAGAAACCCAGACCGGGAATTGACCACTATATCATCGAAGCTGGAAAGGGGGCCATCTCCCAGATTAATGATGCCGGAAATATCGATGAAGGAGTTGTTTCAAACTTTATGGCGGCACGGTTCAACCGGCAGGGAAATTTGGCCGCTTTTATTCCCTCAATTGATCCAGCCCTGCTTTATAAGCCATGTTCCCGGGTGGAAGGTGCCTGCGGTTCTGGTGGCCTTGGCGTATTCACTGCCATAAAAAGTGTTCTGGCCGGTGTCTCCGATACTGTACTGACCATCGGAGTGGAAGTACAAAATTCAGTCAAGGCAGTTTATGGTGCGGATTACCTGGCGGGTGCAGGCTATTACGATGGTGAGAGAAAAAACGGACATGCTCACTTTTTCCCGGACAAATTCTCGGAACGAGCTGGAGCCTGCTTCAAAAAATATGGTCAGGAATCTATTCGAACGGCAATGGCACGCTGGTACGAGCAGGCCATATTAAATGCCCGTAAAAATCCGAAGGCGCAGGAGTATCATAATGGCATCGGTGATTTATATGCCCTGGGGATGACCCCACCTAATCCAAAAGTGTTTGTGGAGAACCTGAATGTCTTCGATTGTTCCAAGGTGACTGATGGTGCCTCTGCCGCAATTGTTGCCTCGGCTGAGGGATTGAAAAAGTTGGGTATCGATAAGAAAGATGCAGTTGAGCTGGTTGGATTTGGAATAAGCGTGGACGATCTCAAACAACCACCAAAGGATTTGACAAAATTAGTGACCACCCAGAAGGCGGTTGAAAAAGCATATCAGATGAGCGGACTTAAACCTACGGATCTGGGATTTCTGGAACTTCATGATTGTTTCACCATAACTGCCCTGCTCGCGCTGGAGGCGGCCTGTATTGTCAAAGAAGGTGAAGGTGCGGATTATGTGCGGGAGGGCAAAACGCATCAAGATGGGGAACTGCCGACCAACGCGACTGGTGGTCTTATTGGTTTCGGTCACCCGACCGGCGGTACAGGCGTGAGGCAGGCTGTAGATATCTGGCAGCAACTGACCGGAAAGGCCGGGGATTGCCAACTCAAGATAAAATCGAAGAAGCCATATGGCATGATGATTAATATGGGTGGCAATGACAAAACCGTGGCGGTCATGATTTTCAAGCCGGCGGTTGCTTAAGAGTTTGGTGTAAAACCAAATATTATGAAACGAAAAAATTTAAGAAGGAAGAAATTCTGCACAGAATTTGAAGGAGCGCATAATGGTTGGAATTGTTGGTTACGGAAGCTATATCCCGAAATACCGGATAAAAGTTGAAGCGATTGCCAAACAATGGGGTGCCGATGCTGACAGCTATCGAAAAGGATTGCTGGTGGAGGAAAAATCCGTACCGGCCCCGGATCAGGATACTATAACCATGTCCGTGGAAGCAACTCACCGGGCATTGGCCCGGGCTGGTATTGATCCCCGGAAGATTGGTGCAGTTTATGTCGGATCCGAATCCCATCCTTATGCGGTAAAACCCAGCGGGACTACCCTGGCTGAGGCCATTGGGGCAACACCGGATGTGCATTGTGCAGATTTCGAATTTGCCTGCAAGGCCGGTTCCGAAGCTATGTTTGTCGCTTTGCAATTGGTTCAGGCCGGAAGCATGGAATATGCTTTGGGTGTTGGGGCAGATACCTCGCAGGGAGCGCCGGGTGATGCTTTGGAATACACCGCCTCTGCCGGGGCCGCAGCATTTATAATGGGTAAGAAAAACATTATCGCAAGCTGCGAACACTCATTCTCCTACATGTCAGATACTCCTGATTTTTGGCGCCGGGAACATCAGTTTTATCCTCAGCACGGGGGACGATTTACCGGCGAACCGGCATATTTCAAACATGTGGTTGGTTGCGGCCAGGCTTTGATGGAAAAGGCTAAACTGAAACCTTCTGATTTTACTTATGCGGTTTTTCATCAGCCCAATGGAAAATTCCCACTTAAAGCCGGTAAAATTCTGGGCTTCAAAAAAGAACAGCTTACCCAGGGTTTGCTCTGTCCGAAAATCGGTAATACTTATTCAGGAGCATCTCCTTTAGGATTGACTGCTATCCTGGATGTGGCAAAAAAGGGAGATTTGATCCTCATGGTCTCTTACGGATCAGGCGCCGGGAGTGATGGCTTTGTCTGGCGAGTAACCGAAAGAATTGATGAAGTGAGGAACGTGACCTTTAAAACATGGGATGTGATTAACGGCGATAAAGTTTATCTGGATTATGGCCTGTATTCAAAGTATCGCAGAAAAATTATTATGAATAAATAACTTAAATTTTCTGATAATGACAATGTAGTTAAATGACATTTTTTCTGAAAATAGGAGGAAACTGTGGCGCGCGATGTAGCAATTATTGGTGTGGGATTAAGCAAATGGGGAGAATTATGGGAACAGTCCCTGCGTGATATTTATGTTGAAGCGGCTCTGGCTGCCATAAAAGATGCAGGTGTGGATAAAATCGATTCCATGTATGTGGGAAATATGAGTGCCGGTCTTTTTACCGGACAGGAGCACCTGGCATCGCTGATGGCAGATTACCTGGGCGTTGCGTCCATACCCTCTGCGCGGGTAGAATCTGCCTGTGCCTCCGGTGGACTTGCTGTAAAAATGGGATATATGGAAGTGGCCCTGGGTATGAGTGATGTGGTTCTGGTCGGTGGTGTTGAAAAAATGACCGATGTTGGAACGGATGAAGCGACTTTTGCGCTGGCTACTGCGGCTGACCAGGATTATGAAGTATATCAGGGAATTACCTTCCCGGGTTTATATGCAATGATGGCCCGTGCCCATATGGAAAAATATGGCACTACCCGCGAACAGTTGGCCCATGTGGCGGTCAAAAATCATGAACATGGTTCGATGAATCCGGTGGCCCAATATCCCCAAAAGATTACCGTTGAGAATGTGATAAACTCGGTCATGATTGCCGATCCCCTGCGAATATTAGATTGCTCACCAATTACCGATGGAGCAGCTGCAATAATTTTATGTCCCGTGGAATTAGCAAAAAAAATAAGCAAAAAGCCTCCGGTAAAAATTATCGGTTTGGGTCATGCTACGGATAGTATTGCACTTCATTCAAGAAAAGATTTAACCAGTTTACCCGCCACCGCAAAAGCCGCAAAAGCTGCTTATAAGATGGCCAAGGTTAATATTGATAAAATAGACCTGGTTGAGGTACACGATTGTTTTACCATTGCGGAAATCATCGTGATCGAAGAGCTGGGTATTGTGAAAAAGGGGAAGGGGGGTAGCGCTGCAGAATCCGGAATGACCAGATTGGGTGGAAAAATTCCGGTGAATACCAGTGGAGGTTTAAAGTCGAAGGGGCATCCGGTGGGCGCCACCGGTGTGGCACAAGTGGTGGAAATTGTAAAACAACTGCGGGGTGAAGCGGGTCCGCGGCAGGTTAAAAATGCCCGGATCGGAATGACCCAGAATATGGGTGGAAGTGGCGGAAGTACGGTAGTTCACATTATGGAGGTAGCGTGATGTCTGTTTCAAAATACTGGCGTGAAATTCCTCATCGATACCGTTTGGAAGCGGGGAAATGCGAAAAATGTGGGAATATATATTTCCCCAAACGATTGGTTTGCGGGGAATGTGGTAATTCCAAATTTAAAAGCATACATCTGGATCGTCAGGGCAAATTGATATCCTATACGGTTATTCATGTTGCACCCAGCAAATTTTACAGCCAGGCACCCTATGCAGTTGGGGTGGTTGAGTTGAAAGATGGAGTAAGATTACTTGCCCAAATTGCCGACTGCGATTTAAAGAAAATAAAAACCGGTATGCCGCTCCGGGTCGAATTTCGCCGGGTTTCGGAAGAAGGCGATGCCGGAATTATAAATTATGGATATAAATGCGTCCCGGTCTAGGGAGAGAATGTTTATTTAAGGATAAAAAGAAGCGATGGCAGAAAAATTAATGAATTCTAATCCTTTTAATCTGAATGGGGAAAGATCCAATAGTATTATTCCAATTGTTGAACAGATAAAGTCTTTGGAAAAAGAGATTAAAAAGAAACCGGCTGACATCTCTCTCTTACATGATCTGGGTCACCTGTATTATCTGCAGGGGAATTTAAAGCAGGCAATTAAAACTTTTGAGAAATTACTACAATTGAAACCAAATCACCCTTTAACGCTTTACCACCTGGGATTATCATATTTCCGGGCAGCAGATCTGGCCAAAGCCATCCGGGCTTTGCACCGGGTTATTGAATTGGATACGGGTTTTACCATGGCTTATTACTGGCTTGGCTTGATTAATTATCGGGCGGGAAACACCCATCAGGCAATCGAATCCCTTCTGAATTGTTTAAAAAGAGATCCCGAATCGCTTATTGCCCTGTACGATCTGGCGATAATCTACTTAACCATTGGTAATAATAAGGAAGCGGTAAAAGTTCTTCAGAAATTGATCAAAGCCTATCCGGATCATGAAGCAGCTTATTATCATCTGGGTAAAGCTTTCAATAATTTAGAGAGATACCACGAAGCCCTGTTCAATTTTAATAAGGCAGTAGAATTGAATCCGCGTGACAAACGAGCACGCAGAATGATTGAATCTATCAAAGATTTTACCCGGTATCCGGAGGGCCCAATTTAAAAAGAATTATGGAAGTCATTAATTCATTCATAGATGGATGATCGATATTCGTTTTATCTAATTTGAGGGATAACCCATGAATGGAGAAAAATTAAGAATTGGTGTCTTTGTCTGCGATTGCGGTCTGAACATCGCCGGCACGGTGGACTGTAAGGCAGTGGCCGAGTTCGCCGAAACGCTGGATGATGTGGTAGCTGTGATTCGCAACAAATACACCTGCGCGGATCCCGGTCAGAACGAGATCAAAAAAGCCATTATCGAGCACAAGTTGAACCGGGTGGTGGTTGCCTCGTGTACACCAAAAATCCATGAGCCTACTTTTCGGCAATGTGTGGCCGATGCCGGTTTGAATCCGTATTTGTATGAAATGGCAAATATCCGCGAGCATTGCAGCTGGGTTCATCAGAACGAAAAAGAAAAGGCGACCGAGAAGGCAAAGGGACTGGTGAAGAGTGCTGTTG
>Ga0307426_1002653_pt1 | contig 11041 bp, 8 predicted proteins | sample SalMarWE160340MG_FD_202165 | JGI IMG/M metagenome (GOLD analysis project Ga0307426, IMG submission 202165) | Salt marsh sediment microbial communities from the Plum Island Ecosystem LTER, Massachusetts, United States - WE1603-40 | ecosystem: Environmental > Aquatic > Marine > Intertidal zone >... | reverse complement strand
TGATCCGTGCCTTTCCAGGTGTGGTTGAGGGTAAAGTGTTTTTCGATCACCCTGGCTCCCAGCATGTAAGCTGCCACTGCCATGGCAATGCCGTTGTCATGCGAAGACAGACCGACGGTTGTGTTGGGAAACCTTTCGCGGAAGGTTGTGATTACCCGCAGGTTCAGTTCGTTGAATTCCGCCGGATAACCGGCTGTGCACTGGAGGATACACAGTTGTTGATTGATCGGCATGATGGCATCATAGGCGCGGTTGACATCCTCTATGGTGCCCCCGCCGGTGCTGAGAATTATCGGTTTTTGAAATTCGGCAATGTGGGTGAGCAATGGAATGTTTTTCAGATCGCCGGATGCGATTTTATATATCGGAATATCGAGTTTTTCCAAAAAATCGGCGCTGTTAAAATCAAAAGCGGTGGAAAACATCGTAATTCCGATTTCATTGGAGTAATCCAGGAGTTCTTTGTATTCGATCCAGCCGAACTCTAAATACTCACGATGTTCGCCGTAAGTTTCACCGTAGCTGTTGGGATTGTCATAGGGTTTGTTGTATCCGGCTTCTGTATACAGCGAACGATTATCTCTTTTCTGCAGTTTGACCGCGTCAGCCCCGCATTCCTTGGCTACCCGGTACATTTCCTTGGCGGTTTCGAGTTTGCCTTGATGGTTGTGTCCGATCTCGGCGATCACATAGCAATCACTGTTATCCTGAATGACTTTGCCGTCCAGAGTAAGTTTGCGCATTTTTACCTCCCCGTAGTATTTATTTTAGCTGCCTTGCATTTTATCAAATTAAATCTATATTGAGCTTCTTCACTATCTCCCAATAATTGAAGATTGAAGATTGAAGATTGAATAATTAAGGAATTCTGTCTTTTTTATTCTTGTCATTGTTTTTTTCATGAAGAAGGTCAAAATAAATTAGATAGAATACCACAAATATTCAATCTTCAATCTTCAATCCTTTTGGTGCGAGTACGCGTTCGAACAAATCACAAACCTCCCTTACCGCACCATGACCGCCTGGATTTTTCGTCTGATAGAGTGCGGTCGACACGACATCCTGATGTGCATCCTGAACCACCATGGGCAGGGCAACGCACTCCAGACAGGGGCGATCGTTAATATCGTTGCCAACGAAAGCAACCTCGGTTAAGCCAATACCCTGTTCTTGAGCTATTTTTTCCAACACAGCACGTTTATCCCGGCAGTCCTGCACACAGCGAATTTTCAATTTGCGTGCCCGGGCAGATACCACCGGGTTTGCCTCGGTGGAAATAATGATTGTTTCAATTCCCAAGTTTTTCATCTTTTGCAGACCGATGCCATCGCTTCGAAAACAGCGCACGGCCTCGGATCCATCTTCAAAAACATAAACCATATTGTCGGTAAACACCCCGTCGAAATCAAAGGCGACCAGACGAATACGGCGAATGACTTCTTCAATACGAGCTAGCTTGCTTTCTGGTAGCATTTTGAATTTTCAGGCCCTATATTCTTTCAGCAATTGAAAGTCCGGTTGAAAATTTGGGTCACCGGGATTTGCCGGATTTGAACGCTGCTTGTCGAGCGGGTTCAGGCTGAATATCAGCAACTTCCATTATAGGGTGTTTTCCATGGCTATTTTCGATTTTTAAAATCTTTCCATTCTCGATTCGGTAGGTTTTATCTGCCAGCTCAACCAAAGCCGGCTGGTGCGAAATAACCAGGATGGTCAGTTCCCCGCGCAAATGCTGCAGGGTCTCACATACGGCTGCCTCGCTTTTGGGATCGAGCGCACTGGTTGCTTCATCGAGGATGAGTAGCCTGGGCCTGTGCACAATTGCCCGCGCGATAGCGATCCGTTGCCGTTGTCCGCCCGACAGCTTACCGCCACGTTCACCGACGACGCTTTGCAATCCCTGGGGCATCGATTGGACGAATTGCAAGGCACCGGCTGCGCCCAGGGCGTCAACAGCATCAGTCTCACCGAGTTCCGGGTCTCCAAGCGTAATATTGTTCAAAACTGTATCGTGCAATAAAATCGGTTCCTGGGGAACGTAGCCAATCTGATGTCGCCACATTTTGAGATCCAGTTCGGCCAGGGGCGCTTCATCGATCCAGACTTCACCTTTTTGCGGTCGCAGCAGACCGCTGACCAGGTCCACGATGGTTGTTTTTCCGGATCCTGAGGGGCCCAGGATTGCAGTAATACAGCCTACCGGGAAAACAAGCGATACATCCTGCAACACATAATGATTATCATAGGCAAAGCTCACGTGATCCAAGCGGATTGATTTTTTCAACTCCGGTTTGCGGTTGCCTGTCAGAATTTCACGTTCCAGTTTCATCGCATCAATCGAATTTTTCATGGACCAGTAGGCACTTTCTAAAATCACCATTTCCTGATATTTCGTTTGAACTTTGTTTAACTGTTTGAGCAATTTTGAAGCCAATAAAATAAAGACGATAATGCTGGGCAGCTCCATCTTCCAGTAAACAAACATAAAAAAAAGGCCGGCAACCAGGACAATGGTGACCATCTGCTCCTGAAAGGCTTTCAATATTTCCTTATTCAGCACCTGCTTTTGCATGGCGCGGTTAAGACGGTTGGTCCTCTTTTCCAGCAGGAAGTCGGACTGACTTTCCCGGCCCATGGCCTTTAAAGGCTTTATGGATTGCAGCGTGTCCGTCAATAGTGCCAGTAATGATTTTAAAAGCTCGGTTTGACGCGAACCGGCGCGGCGCGCCTTGTGGACAAAATGTTTTAAGCCACTCAGGATTGCCAGCCCGGCAACCATTGCAATTATAGTCAGTTTCCAGGATACCAGAAACGCAATAACCCCATATACAAAGACCTGAATAAATTCAGTCGTCATGATGACGCCACGCATATAAGCATTGGAGGCCCGGTTTGATTCGGTTGCCATGGAATTTGCCAGGTGGCCAATGGGTTGCTTGAGAAAAAACTGCCAGCGGCTGCCGAGCAGAGCCTGCAGCATCTCCAGCCGCAAATCGGTAGCCACACGTGCGACCGTGTACCCCACCTGCTTGTTCGCCACCAGCATCATTACACTCTTCAGCGTAAGGGCCACGATCAAGACCAGCAGCAAGGTGCTGACTGTCGGAGAGATGCCTAAAGTTGAGAATCCAGCGTTTACTAACCGTTCGATAGCCGGGTCGGCAGCACCGCCGGACTGCTTTCCCGCCGCAATGCTCAGCAACGGCAGCAGCATGGATAGTCCGATGCCTTCCAAAACTCCGGAGAACAATAATGCGAGCACCATCACCGAGCTGTGAAATGGGTAACGACGGGCAAATATTAGTAATAACCGCATAATCCTATTTTCTCAAACTGCTTGAGGCACTGCAGTTAATTCTCTCACGGCTGTAAATGCCTGGCAAATGCGCTCCATCTGCTCCGGAGTGTGTCCGGCACTTACGCTGCAGCGCAGCAGGCAGTTGCCGTCCGGGGTGGCCGGCGGCAAAACCAGGTTGACATATACGCCGTGCTCCAGCAATCCGCTCCAGAGGGCAAAGGCTTCGGCTTTGCCTTTCAGTCTGACGGCCACAATCGGACTTGGCTCCGGTCCCACCAAGAAATTGAGGTTTTGCATTTTTTGATACAGCATGTTGGCATTTTCCCAGAGGCGTTGACGCAATTCAGTTCGTGTTTTCAGAAGCTGCAAGGCCTTGCGGGTGGAGGCGATCACCGATGGCGACGAAGACGCCGTGAAAACGTAAGGACGGCTGGCATAGCGGACCAGGTTGAGCTCGGGATGATTGCTGACGCAAAAACCGCCAATCGCCCCCAGGCTTTTGCTGAAGGTGCCGACGACAAAATCTACCTCGTCTTCCACTCCGGCTTCCTCGGCCAGTCCGCGTCCGTTGGCACCCAGCACACCCAGGGAATGCGCCTCATCCACCAGCAGATAAGCGCCATATTTCTCTTTGACGGCGACAATGTCCGCCAGCGGCGCACGGTCTCCCATCATGCTGTAAAGACCTTCGACAACCACCAGGATGTTGGTGTTGCGCTTTTCAAGCCGTCGCAGCCGCTTTTCCAGATCCTGTGGGTCGTTGTGCCGGAAGCGATGGACTTCGGCGCCTGCCAGGCGGCAGCCGTCATAAATACTGGCATGGCAATCGGCATCCAGCAGGATAATTTCTCCGGGGCCGACCAGGGTGGACAGCATGGCCAGATTGGCAATATAGCCGGTTGAAAAAACAATGGCACCTTGGCGTTTGAAAAATTCCGCCAGTTCCCGTTCCAGGGCCACGTGGCCTGAGAATGTTCCATTGGCCATCCTTGATCCGGTGGTTCCGGTACCTTCTTTGCGGGCGGCTTCGCAAGCGGCTTCAATACAGCCGGAATCAAATGAAAGACCCAGATAGTTGTTGCTTCCGGCCAGAATCGTGGGGCGACCGTTCACAACGGCCTCGGTGCCCGAAATGATCTCCTCCATAACGATATTGAAGAAACTATTGCAGTTTTGCGCTATTTCTTTGCGGGCTGCGGCCAACTGCTGAAATTTATCAAATATAGCCATCGTCATTGATTCCCGTTTATTTTTTGAATTTGCAAGGCAAAGTCTTTGACCGTACGAACGTCCGGCAGTACATTGAGTGGAATTGAGATGTCAAAGCTGTCTTCCACCGATTCTATGATTTTCATTACCTTCAACGAATCAAGCCCCAGATCCGCAACCATATCCGTATCTTCGTTGATCGCCTGTCCCAGGGGAACGAACGGTTTAAGTATCCGGTTGAGCTCTTGTAAAATATTTTCGTATCCCTGCATATGCCTTAACTACCCTTTCTTAACCTAAGGTAAGCCGCAATCCCTCCGGCAACGAGATTCGAGGCGTCCAACCGGTGGCGCTGTTCAGCGCGGTATTGTTTCCGGCCCAGTTTAAATGACACAATTCGCGAACTTTTCCGGGGGTCAACATGGGTGCATATCCAATGCTGCGGGCGGCTAAAAGATTACACGCCGCGATCAGTTTTACCGCGACCAGCGGTATTTTTATGCGAACAACAGACCTGGCACGCAGTAGTTTGACCGCATCGATAACCTCATACCATGAATAGCCCCCCGGGTGTCCATCGTGCAATTCATAGGTGCTGTATCCGCAGCAATTGCAATCCAGCCATTGCGCGCTCGCTTCCGCCAGATCTTCGACATAAAGCATCGAAAAGCGTCCATTACCGGACCCGATGATCGGTGCGATCCCTTTGGCCATCCAGCGAAAGAGCGGCAGGATTTCCCTGTCTCCCGGACCGTACACGGCACATGGCCGATAAATGGTCCAGGGCAGCTGGTCGTAAATTCCGGCCAGCAACTTCTCTCCCTGGCGTTTGCTGGCAGCATAATACGACAGGTGCGGTTCCCGGGCTGCCAATGATGATATCAATAAAAAACGCGGCGCGGGTTTTTGGGCGGCCGCTGCCTGGGCCAGCCGCGCCAGACCATCGGCATTGACACGATTGAACTGTTCACGCGAAGCACCGCGAACCGCTCCGGCGCAGTGTATCACCGCATCCGCACCGTCAACGAGGCGATGCAGGCTTGCCAAGTTTTCAAGATCGCCCTTGATCCAGGTGGCCGCAACGCCAGTCGGTCGTTTATGCCCGGATGCCGGGCGAATCAGCGCTTTGATCCGGTGACCGGCGGCTGTCAGCCGACGGGCAAGAGCAGTGCCAACAAAACCCGTCGCGCCTGTCAAGGCGACCGTCTCAGACATTCAACGCTTCCAGTCGCACCCTATTCTTTATCGGATCTATAACCAAAATAAATTTATCCATTTTCCTTTTTACAAAGACCTCGCGTCACTATAATCCCGGCTAAACCGCAGTCAGGGTGTCATGGCTGCCCGATTTCGGCAAACACTCTTCCCGTACCGATCAGTCGCATCGAGTTGATCAGAATATAATGCATGATCATATGGTTTCTTGGTAATAAAATCCAGGTTAGACGGCTCGCTGACGGAGCGCAGCGGTGTAAAGATCATCGTCGGATTCATTGGCTTGTTCAGCAGCGACCCGTTTCAGATATTCTTTGCGTGCACCGGAGCGCGATAACTTTCCAGACGTCGTTCTAGGCAAGGTGTTTCGAGGTACCAATTCAATCAGGCAGTCAATGCCAAATTCCTCTCGGATCAGGCTGTGTAATCGCTCACGCAAGTCGGCACGCTTTTCGTGGTCGGATTCACGGCATTGGACCATCATGATGGCCCGCTCTTCGCCACTGGCATCGGGCACCGAAAAGGACGATGCATCTCCCGTGCGCACCTCAGGTTGCTGTTCAGCGAGAAACTCCAGGTCCTGTGGCCAGATATTGCGGCCGTTGATGATAATCAGGTCCTTTTCGCGCCCCGTAATTACGATGCCGTTTCCAACGCGATACGCCAGATCTCCCGTGTTTAACCAGCCGTCGGGAGACAAAACCTGCCGGGTGGACTTCAGGTCTCCAAAATAGCCGGACATGATGCTGGGTCCCCGCACATAGAGGGTCCCACAATGTCTTTCCGGCAACACCTGGCCGCGCGCATTTCTGACTTCAACTTCATACCCCGGCAGCGGCGCGCCGCAGTTGGTAAAACTAGTTGAGCGTTTGGCGGCACCGGATTGTTTGGGATGCAGCGGCACGGCCTTTTGCTCTTCAGCCAGTGCGGTGATATCCACCTGGTCCAAATCAGCCCCTTGTCCCAACGGCGCGAAGCTCACCGCCAGGGAACACTCCGCCATGCCGTAACACGGCACAAATGAACGCCGGTCAAACCCGGTGGGTGCCAGAAGATCGGCAAACTTAAATAGAGGTTCAGTGCGTATCGGCTCGGCACCGACACCGGCAACCCGCCAGTTGCTGAGGTCAAAATTTTGGACCTCCTCCTTGCGTATGCGTCTTGCGGCCAATTCGTAGCCGAACGGCGGGCTGAAGGACAGCGTTGCCTGATTTTGTGTCATCAGCGTCAGCCACAGCCGAGGTCGCATCGCAAAATCCCGGGTACTCAAGTAATCCACGGATATTTGAGCCGCCATGGGGGCCAGCACCAGACCGACAAGGCCCATATCATGAAAATAGGGAAGCCAGGATACGCCCCGATCATTCGATCGAATCTGGATACCATATTTAAGGATGGCAAATAGGTTGCTCAACACCGCTTTCTGGGTAATCATCACCCCTCTCGGAAAACGGGTGCTGCCGGAAGTATACTGCAGGTAGGCGATTTCATTTGGCTCCGAGGGTCGCAAATGGATGCTGGGTATCGGAAGATCGTAAAAATCCTGCGGACTGCCCAGGAATCGTAAGTTCAACTCTCTGGCGGCTTCCGTCAGATAGGGGAGATAGCCATCGGGTGCCATGGCTATTTCAGCCTGGCAGATTGAAAGCAGTCTTTCCAACTGCGAAACGTATGCCTGTCGGCCGCCCAGATGAACTGAGGCCGGCAGCGGCACGGGAATCAAACCTGCATACTGGCAGGCGAAAAAAAATCGCATGAAATCGGGATGTGTGTCTGCCACGATAGCAACCCGCGAGCCGCGGCTTGCTCCAAGATCGATGAGACGTCGGGCCAGAGCCTGAGCATCTTCTCTAAGTTCCTTGTAGGGCAGGCTGGCATATAAATTGACGCCTCCGGTATAAAAATTATACCCGGTTTTTCCCTGGGCTGCGTAATCGAGCGCATCTGCTATCGTAGAGAAATCTGCAATACGCAAGGGCAGATTATTCGCTGCAGGTGTAGCATCCATAGCAACTAGAGCCTCCTTGGTCCGATCAAGTCAGGTCAGCGATTCCCTCCCCGGAATTTCCGCCTCAACCTAACATCTGCAATGCACCTCTGATTTTTTGAATCTTTGCCAGTTAAGACAGAGGATTGTGCCGATGTAGCTATTACCTGAATTAATTTGAAATGTCAAATACCTGACATGTTTTTTTTTAATTATTCAATCGAATTATCCAAAAGCCTAACACGTATTTTAAAAACTGTAAAGCAACAGCAATAATTATGCCGAAAATATTTAACCTAGTAATATAATTTGACTATCCCAATGTTATGCATTCGAGCATCCTGAATTATTCATTCTGGGTTTAAATAGTTCAAAAAGTTGATTCCACTATAATTCGATCAATTCAGAATGTCAAGATTTTAATATAAAAATATTTTCGCAGCAGTCTTATTTAAAAAATAAAATATTTAAAAATATACAATATTTAAAAAATAAATATTTCGATTATTGAAATGTTATATTTCCTCAAATTATAGGCGCATATTTATGCTTGTCAAGGGTTTTAAAAAGAATATTTTAATAAATGAAATATTAATATACTAACATAATTTGTATCACAAACTATTTACATTTAATTAATTTTTAATTATAAACAGTTAAAAAAAATTGAGTGGGGTGCCATGGAGAACGAGATGAAAGAAGTTACTGAAATGATAATTTATAACTTGGCTTTCAGGGTTCGCCTGTATATTGCGTCAAAGCTGTCGGAAGAAAATCGCGTCAACGATTTAAGCGACCGTGAGGCTCTTCTGCTGGAGCTTATCGATACCAAAGGCAGCATGAGCATATCTGAAATCAGCCATTTTTACCCGAAGGTAAGCAACAGCACGATCTCCACAACCATTTCCAAGCTATGGAAAGAAAAAAAGCTGGTTGACAAGAATATCCTTCCGGAAAACCAGAGGATCACCGCGGTTAATTTGACCGATGAGGGCCGCAAGGTAGTAGGCCAGATAAAGCAGAATCAGTCCGATGTTTTTAAAACTGTGGCCAAATCTCTGGGTTTATCGGCTGAAAAGAATGAATCCTTTCAGCAGGTTCTTGAAAACTCCATCGAATTTTTCGATGAGTTGCTCGGCCTGGGGCTTGATACGCAGAACGTACCCAGCGCTTAAGGAATTATACCATTTGGCTTCGCTTGGTCCATAATTCGTCACTCCTCATTTGCCGTTCGCCAATTTTTTGTCGGCCACAATCCGTTCTACCAGATTCCAGTCTTCAATCGAGTCAACATCCACGGCTGCTTCGGCAAAAGGCATGATAACGGCGCCCGCCTTAAATCCAAGACGGCGCGATAGCCGCTTCAAGGCTTTATCCAGAGAAAGCCTTCCCATCAGATAGCGTGAAACTGCTACCCAGCCCAGAACTCGAATCATGCGCAGGGGGTTTTTGCGCTGGGTTTCGACCCGGCGCCAGAAGTCGGCTGCCAGGCGGGCACGGGGAGTCAGAAAAGCAAACAGATTGCAGCCGCAGTAAGCACCGTCTGCCAGATGCGTAGCGGTTCTGCGGGTTTGGGGGTAGGCTTTTGTCACCAACTCATGAGGGGCAACGCCCACAACCACATCACATCCGGTGGCTCTTGCTTCGCTGCAAAAATAGTCTACCATCCGGGCGCTTAGCATGGCGTGATCAGCGGTCGTTAACAAGACCGGGACTTCGTGCGGCAGGGTCTGTAGAACATGATAGGCACTTGAACTTGGAGTTGCCTGATTGGCATACCATTTAACTTTGCCGGATGCGATCAGGTCAGCCAGTTCAGTCTTTTGATTCACAATGGATTCAGGCGGACCGCACAAATTAATCGCCTCAACTTCCTCAGATGCATCCAGGGCATTTACCACACGGAAGACCATCGGGATGCCGCCGATCGGAGTCAAGGATTTGCACGGCACACCGGCTGCTCTGGCGACCGGATCATCCGGTCCGCGGTCGGCTGCCAGAACGATGGCGGCAAATTTAGGTTGGGGATTTGTCATCGCGCTGTTTAAAGGTCTCAGGTTTCGGGTGTCAGATAAAAAAGTTCATAGCTGATAGCTCATAGTTCATAGTTAAAAGATGCCCCAGAATTTCGAATTCGTTCATCTCTGTCCGCTGGTCTCCGTGAAGCTTATAGATTGGTAAACTGTGCTCTTTTTTTAAGATTCCGACTTCCGCCTTCCGACTCCAAACACCTCTGTCTTCTGCCCTCTGTTGCCTGACACCTGACACCTGACACCGTTATTTAAGTTCCTTGCTGTAGATCCGATAGGTTTTATAGGCCCGGCCGCTGATGCTTTCGACAATATTGCGCATTCCCTTGTTGTCTTCAAGGATCCAGGACAGCTCCAGTTCCTTTATACCGTGCCGAATGGCAGGCTGCTGCAATGCCACAATCACCGAAAAGGCAAGCGCGGCGCCCAGCATGCTGTCATGGAAGCGGCAGCGCACGCCCATTAAGGGAATCCTTGCGGTTTGAGGGTATTTCACTTTAAGACCCCAAAGGAGTTTGAGCCATCCAAAAGGCAACAACCTTCCGTTAAGGTCCCGGATAATCTCGTTGATATTGGGCAATACGACCATAAAGGCTGCCGGCTCGCCGTCCACTGAGGCGATTGCTATGAGATCTTCATCCACCAGCATTTTCAGGTCTTTGCCCAGATGTTGGAATTCCGGGTCTGTGAAGGGGCTAAATCCCCAGTTTTGCGACCAGGCGTCATTGAAAAGGTCTCGAATAATTTTTAATTCTTCTTTGAAATCAGATTTACGCAGGGATCTCGTTTTAACGCGATTTTTTGCCCTGGCCAAAATCGCCTGCATTGCACGTGGGTGCTTGAAATTGGCGTCGATGATGTAAGCCAGCAGGTCTTTTTCCTTGCGATACCCATTTTCCTCGATGCGTTCGGCATAATAGGGAAGGGCGTGCCCCATCATGACAACGGGTGGGGTTTCAAAACCCTCTACAAGCATTCCCAGTTCCTGGTTAATGGAAAGGTTAAAGGGGCCGGCAACGCGTCGCATTCCTTTTTCGCGCAACCAGTTTTCGGCTGTGGCCAAAAGGGCCTGAAAAGTCTCGGAATTGTCTTCTGCTTCCAGCATTCCGTAAAAGCCCGTGGCGTCCTGGTGTTGCTCAATGTGAAGTTGGTCAACTTGAGCACTGATCCGTCCCACCGGTTTGCCGTGCCGGTATGTTATCCAGGAACAAAATTCGGCATGTTCAAAATACGGATTTTTCGGGGAAAGGTGCATGCGACGTTCAAGCAGCAGGGGAGGAACCCAAATCGGATCTTCAGCGT
>Ga0307426_1002652_pt1 | contig 11047 bp, 9 predicted proteins | sample SalMarWE160340MG_FD_202165 | JGI IMG/M metagenome (GOLD analysis project Ga0307426, IMG submission 202165) | Salt marsh sediment microbial communities from the Plum Island Ecosystem LTER, Massachusetts, United States - WE1603-40 | ecosystem: Environmental > Aquatic > Marine > Intertidal zone >... | reverse complement strand
GAGTAATGAGTACAGTCTTACCTTCTAGCCCGTAACGCCTCAACAAGTCTTGTTTTTTTGGCCCCACGCCATATCTTTCTTTATGTATTGCGTTAGGAAGAATAAATCCTTTTTCTGCCGGAACCTTAGACCAGGCCAGAAATCGCTGCAGGGTGATCTTGCTAATGGAAATAAAAGCATCCACCTTTCTAACCAATAAGTTCGTTATGTGGTTGCTTGTTGGCTGCCATGCATCTATACCATAAATTTCTAACAAAACCGGCGCCCTCAACCATGTACGAAGGAACATTGCAACGGGGATCAAATTTATATGTCCGCAGACGATTAAGTCGAACCGAGGATTTTGTAGAACCTTCCAGAATACGGTTCTAATATATCTTGATTTGCTATGCAACCCGTCTGTAACATAAGTTAACTTTGCCAGCTGGGCTTTACTCTCGCCTGGGTTTTTCACTAGTCGTGGAATTGCGACAACTTCGTTACAGTTAGGGTGGCTACATAAGGCAGTCAACATATCCCTATTGTAGAGGGCAATCCCTCCATACCCCCCAAAAGCATCGCTTATCAGAACAAGAATCCTCACATTTCTTTCCTTTCACGATGAAGATTTTCAGCCTGAACCATCATTTTTACCACGTCGTTCATATCGTAACGAGCCTGCCATCCAAGTACATCGCGAGCTTTTGTCGGATTAGCCCTCACAGTCATAATATCTGAAGGACGCAGGAGAGACGGATCACTTACGACATGATCTCTCCAATCAAGACCGTATGCCTCGAATGTCGCTGAGATAAACTCGTGCAACGAGAAGGTTTTTCCTGTAGCGATAACAAAGTCGTCAGCTATTTTATGCTGTAGAATGCGCCATATAGCATCTACATAATCAGGCGCCCATCCCCAGTCACGCTCAATCTCAAGATTTCCAAGGCGAAGCATTTCTCCACTACCACGAGAAATGCGGCATGCAGAGGCAACTATTTTCCGTGTAACAAATCTCTCGGGCCTTAAAGGCGATTCGTGATTAAAAAGGATTCCAGAGGATGCATAAAGCCCATAAGATTCACGATAATTTACTACTTCCCAGAAAGCCGCTGCTTTAGCCACCGCATAAGGACTGCGTGGTCGAAAAGGCGTTTTTTCGTCAGCAGCGGCACCATCGATATTGCCGAAACACTCACCAGATCCGGCATTGTAAAAGCGGGCAGGAATCTCAAGAAAGCGAATAGTTTCCAGTAAATTTAATGAACCAATAGAGATACTTTCCAAGGTCTCCACGGGCTGTTCGAAAGAAAGCCCCACAGAGCTTTGCCCAGCCAAATTATAAATTTCATCTGGCCAAACATAATCAACCACCTGCAGAGTACTTCTAAAATCATTGGGTGCCATGGACAGTACGGTTACATAGTGGAAAATTCCAAGCTGAACTAAATTCTTAAAACTACTCATGGATGCATCCCGAGAAGTGCCTATAACTTCATATCCCTTATCCAGTAATAACTTGGCAAGATATGCGCCATCTTGCCCAGATATACCGCATATAAGAGCCCTTTTTGAACCATGTTTAGGCACATTTTTATAAATCTTTCTTCTCTTAGAGATAACCATTTTTTTACTTCCTTATTTAACAACATATAGTAGCTTTGTTCCTATCATTCCAGATATTAATCTGCTCAAATACAAATCATTTTAGCACCTGATTCGTCACAACTATCAAAATAGACAGCTACTTTCCTCCCACCATCTCAGTCATCGGTTTGCGATTAAAAGATTTGTCATCCGCATGCATGAGTTTTTAAACAGGCATCCTTAGTTCTTCCAGCCAAGGGAAAAAAGTCACCCCTATTACAACAGAATATATGTCGCGCCAAAACGATTATTTTTTAGCCGGTCAAATTGGTAGCCTTTTAGCAAAGCAAAGGTCAAAAAAACGAATCGATTGATATAACCGATCCACTTGCCCAGCCCCGTTGGTACCGGTCGAAGCCGACCAATAACGGGCGGCGGCTTGAGCAAACGGACGATAGGCCCGCATGATTTTAAGCCATCGAAAAACAGGGATGCGAACCGGTCCATGCTCTGGCTTCTGAGATATGGGTAATTGCCAATGAGAAGAATTTTCATTTGAAGACCACGCAAAGAAAGTTCTGGCTGAAGATGGCGTCTCTTCCGGTATCGCCGGTTTCCGCAGCCACATAGACCCACCATATGTTGCGAATACATTGCCAGAGCAGCCAGCGCACTGTGCTTTTCACGCCGTGGGGCACCGGCTGATCCTCAAAGCAATTCACCTTCGAAAAATCGGAGGAAAGCATAAGCTGTGCAAGCGATGTGCGGGTAAAAGCCAGTTCATGGGTGAGGTCCCAATAGCGCATTCTCATACCGAAAGGCGATTCGGCATTGGGCGTATGGATGATCCAGCGCCCGGCTGGCTTGAGCACTCGGTAGACGGCGTCTACCAGTCCAATGAGTTCATCTTTCTTGAAGTGCTCGATTAGATCGAAGAAAACCACGCAGTCAAGGGACCCGTTCGGTTCACCTGCCAGGGTTTCCATCGCATCGCCTTGCTGAACACCCGCGATACCAAGGCGCTGTGCCGCCGCCACCTGCTCGGGCGAGCCGTCCACACCCCGGATGTGGCGGTAACCCGCCTCCCGGGCTACGTGGATCAGGGCACCGTAGCCGCAGCCCAGATCCAGGATGGCGGCCTCCCGGTCCGGTGGAAAATGCCGCCGCATCAATTTTCGCAAAAACGGCACGCGTGGCTTCAGCCCCTCCAGCGTTTCCGGCGCAAGGGATTTCTGCCGGGCATTAACGTAATGAGCATAAATCCGAGTACGATAGTCATGCATTTGATGCTCTTTTGATTTGTTTAGTGATAAGCTGCTTCAAGGGCAACTTCAAAATGATCCAATATCCAAATGAAACAACAGCAAGATCTCTCAGGCCACTGCCTACCCAACGGCCTAAACTATTTTCAATATAAAGAAGCGAGTATAAGAAATGCAATACAATAAAAGCAGACAGAAACGGAGGACAACGTGCACAAACTAAGCGGTATAGTAAAATGTAAAGGGCAACGATTCCAACAGGGTATATTATCATACCGATCCAACCCATGTCGTTTAGACCTGATGTAATGATCGTATTGGGCCCATCGAAAACTGGGAGCCCTAACGAGGGATGCACAAAATTTTCTGGTGCCGGTGGAAGTTGGGCTTTTTTTGAATAGATAAAAGAAGGTATAGCCAAGGCTAGGGCATGTTTTAGTTCTCCCAAAACGGGTGTTTCGTGTTCGTAATGTGCCGCAATAAGCCCAGCGAGGTAAGACAGTGTAAAAAAACGATATGAAATATTCTTAACTAGCTTTTCATGAATATCAGCTCGGCCAGATGAATGTTGGAAAAGATCTACAACGTGTGGAACAATCTCCATAGTAGGTGGCTTTTTTCCAACAGCCATTGTTGAGACTGCAATACGGAAAGCATAGAAAACACGAAAACCATAAAATATGATAACGCTTATAATCAACAGGATGAGCAGCATATGGAAAATACCAGTCCCACGTTTGTGGACTTTTTTTATTATATGCGGTCCCCTGAGGAAAAGAATGAGAATTAACGTATATATCAACACGCGTCGTCCCACTGGTACCAACGACACACATAATATGAATGCGAGTATCAAGAACAGTCTTCTGGACTTGATAAATTGGAAGTGGGAGTCAAAATAAACTGCAGCGCTTATGGTTGCAAGAATCGGAATCATTATAAAGCAGAGTGCACCAAGAGGCGATATTCTTCTAAGTTCTTCATTCAGATAGACCCCCATAAAGCTAATGTCTCCATTAGCAAAGGCTATCATTACAAGAATCGTTGAAAAAATGATGATCCACGTAGCTCGTCTAGATAACCCAGCCCGCAATTTATCCATAACCAGCAACTGTTTTTCGAAACGAGAGATTACTGATAATAATATCGATATTCCAAGCACAATAACTAATGCTACAGATATGTCGGTTTGGGAATAATTCAGCCCATAAAAATTTGCCCTATAATCGACATTACCGTAAATTATAGTATTAGTAATACTATGAACCGTTGTGCTAACTACATAACCAAATAGAATACTAAAAGAAGCAACGTTTCCGAGCTTAAACAAATGAGGATGCTTCATCATCCGATAAAATAGATGAATGGTAATTACTGTTCCGGCCAACATAATTATCTGAAACAAGATCTTGGATTCAGGAAAAATCAGCAAGGGGATAGACGCCAAAACAAGCAATAATTGTTCAAAAGGATGCATAATTTTTTATCAAATTTAATGTTTAGGACAAACTGAATTGAATGGCTGCACGAGATAATTTTGGCCTGACTTTCAGAAGTCGCTGGCCATAACTGGCCTCAGGTGCCGTAACCTGGATTTTTTTGCCTCCTTGAATTTAGGTGATTCTTTCGATACTGAACGGTTTTCAGGTGATTTGTCTGATCCCGCACAGCTCGAAAATTTCTTACGTACAAAAAAGAGCATAACAAATATGAGCATCATTCCAACGGAGATTACAACAACAACGAACTGCCACCATTTGATTCTGGCTTCGAACGAAACGTCGGTGTCGATAAAACACAGGGCAATTTTCAACAAGCAAGCGGGAATTCCGGACCATTGCAAACGCTATTTCGGCGATTAACAGGATGACCACCCATGCATCAATACTCCGCCGTCTCCCCGATGCTTGAACAGCCCGCGCAATGCCGCTGATCAAGGCAAGGTGGAGAAAAGGAACGAAGAGTTCCCCTATGGTGACGCCGGAATACTGCTCACCGGCTCGAAACGCTACGGCCAGGTTGGCAGTAATGCCCACAACCACACCCAGGAACGAGATACGGCCCAGAACCTTATTACTTGTCGTCGGTCGGAGCAAAGGACGCCCCACACTGATTGTGGTGCCTCCCCAAAAGGCGGCCAGATAACCCAGAACGCCCAGCAGCACTACCCCAAAGGAACCCACTGGATCCAGCAGGTAGGTATCGAGGGCTTGGCCAAATGCGAGCTTGGCGACAAGGGGAAAAACGACGTAACGAAAACCTACCAGAAAAATCAGCACCGCACCCAGGTTCAAAAAGCCGTAGCGGGCGAGAGGATAGATGGTGAGTATCACGGTGAGGCCCGCGGCCAAGACCACGACGGCATCCGCCCCGAGCATAAGGTGAAAGGCACAAGCCAGCCCTGTCATGGCGGCCGCGGCCTTCACCAAAAGCTGGCTTTGTCGGGTCACCGGCACCAAGGACGATCTTGCATAAAGCTTACGTCTCATGCTGGGCGTCTCACGAGATCTTGATAACGGCTCTCAAACATTCAGCATTTGTTAAGGAGCGTATCCAGAATGCTTGCCACAATCGGTTTGTTGCGATAGCCGGTACGGATGCAGTGTTCCCGTTCGGCTCTGGCGATGGCCTGTCTTTTGAGATCATCCGGCAGTAGGGCAAAACACTTCTCGGGTGTGCTCCAGAACACGGACTCTTCGTCTTCCACGTATATGGCCAGGTGCTCCTCGGTGCTTGCCGAAAGGTACCTTTTAGATCTATGGGAGGAAGGCTGAGGCCCACTTCTCAGCTCACATGCAGTGCCGCGCGGTTGAGCAGTAAAAGACTGTACCAGAGTTTTCCCAGTAAAGGTGCTCAAGTGTAGCCTGCTAATGACATGGCATGTTTAGACATGGCCATGAATTGGGCCATTTCCTTTTCGGTAAAGTAATCCGGCCATAGTTTTGACTTTCCACCTCTATAAAAGGATGCGTCGAGTGTTTTCAGCTTACCAATGAGTGTCTGCTCCCAAGACCTCCCCTTTTCCAGCGTTGCGTCCTGTACAGCTTGTGCTATCTCTTGATGGGATGCGCTAATCCCGAAGAAAGCCGAGGCTACTTTGATGCAATCTATTGGATTCTCTTTCAAATCTTCAAAACGGAGCAGCAAGAGATCAGAACCTAGCTTCGATTTACCATTGATCAGCCATGATTCAACATGGGTATGCCAATGTTTGCCATAAAAACCCCACCGATACAATTTGAACCATGTTGAGAAATCCATATGCTTGTCATTGCGCGTGATGGTGTAGTGGTAATAGCTTACCAATGCATCGCGACCGTCCCTTACAAGATATAGTACCTTAGTGAGCTTCCTATGAAAGCTCGTATGACTATGTATTATGGGATGTAAATCTTTTATTGTCCGCTTAACAAGCAGCAGCCTGCGCAGACTCACACCGGGTATTTTTTCATTAAAAACGCGAGGATCGCCTTTTGCATCGGGCACTAAAATGTTACATAGCACAGTCCTCATCCAGGTGCTACCAGAGCGTGGGTAGGCTACGATGAAAAAAGCTTTCGCGCTATCTCTCAGCAGGCCGTGAGCCAGGGGTAGAGTTAAATGAGACCTACCGTGTTTGGCTAATATTTTCAGTTTGTCAAAAAGAGCAATCAAATTATAAGGACTCCGACTGAATTTTAACTATTTCGTTGGGCTATTAAGGGCTTTCTTATATTGATATACAAAGATTAAGTATCTTCTTCCCAATTCTTAAAACGAATTATAAAAAGATTTCAACCCATCTTTTCCCTACCAGGGATTAACAATGATTCTAAGTGGGTATGCTCTGCTACCTTGCAATCCAGTCACTCAAATCACGGTCGATCAGCTTCTCCAGTTTTCTAATATCATTATAAAAATATGATGTTAGTATGTCCCTCATTTCAGGGTCCATAGAGTTAGGCGCAACCTGCTTGGTGTTCAATTCATAGAAGAAATCACCTAAGTGCGTTCGCTTATAGATTCCAGACTTTTTTTTCAAAATGGCCATGGCATGAAATACACGGGCGAGCGTCGGGTGTTTTGGGGTTTGTCTTTCATTCAGTTTGGGAAATAATTTTCGCTTATCGTCTTCGATATCCAGAAAATTAAGCAAACGATTATACTCTTGTCTTGGATCCCTCTTCATATCATCCAAAAGAATAACAATTACCTGAACAGTATTAACACACGCGAACAATCTTTCAACTTGTTCACCCAGCGAACAGATTTTACTATACTGAAAGAATTCCCCATCAATCCCCAAAAAGGGCAGATGTTTGCAAGCCTTTCGTTCTTCTTGAATCTCCCACGCGCGTTTTAATGAAAGCTCCGGCTCGACACCCCTCCTGACTAAGTGCATGTGAGCTGATGCAACCATTTCTATCGGGTTTCGTAAAGATACAATGAACTTTGCTGAAGGGTTATATTTGAGAATAGCTGGAATTGCCACTTTTGAACGTAGATACCTTGTTGATGCTTCGCCAATTGCTTTTTCCTGCTTTCTAACGTTTTTAAATAAGGCTTCATAATCAATGCTCGACCTGATGGCGCCTAGAATACGCATATCAGTGTTAAAATAATTCGGTTCCTTTCGTTCAGACATAAAGACTTGAGGATGGTCGGAAAGCCAGCTTACAAGTGAAGTGGTCCCACATTTTGGGGCACCAATTATAAAAAAGTTGGGTTTTTTCATTGATATTTCCTTTTTTGATAACCAACATTAATATTTTGCTTTTTTGGAAAGTTAAGATCACTACGAAATACCAGTTTTATCAAGGAGAAAGGATTTATCGCACGACTAAGGAACAGAACTGGCCGAACACCGATAAACCTGGAAGTTGAATGCAGTGTATAATAAACCATCACAGCGTCGATGATCAAAAGCGACAGCCCTGCGTTTGCCAAATGACCGGTCCAAAGCAACAATACCGCGGCAATTCCTACTGCGATAGCAGAACTCAGAAACAGAAAACAGGCAGCCCGTACATGAATATTGGCTGCTTTAAGAACGATCAAGGCACCGTACCACAAAACGCTGGAAACCGAGGATATGACTAACCATGTAAAAAGAACGGAGTCCATGGAAACCTTGCCTTTTGTCCACAAAGAAAGAATCAATTCACCAAAGACAAACAGGCAGATGCCGGCCGCAAAGGCAAGCCAGAGACTTGCTCGCAGTCCATGGAGGAAAAGCGAATTCATCTCTCCGGGGTCTTGGCGGCCGTAGGCACGGGCAATCTCAGGCTCTATAGCATTGCTGACTGAACGCACAAGTTGAAATGCAATTCTTGTAAGGGTACGCAAGGTAGAAAATGTTACAACGGCCACACTTCCTAACACACTACCTATAACCAGTACCATGCCCTGAATATTCAATGTCTGAGAAAACGGAATTGCGATGTTGGCCAGGGCCGGTTTAAAGAGCCGCCGCAACTCGGCGCTGCGGACATGGGCAAAGCCGAATGTCAACCACCTATGCCGCTGCATCAATAGCAAACGAAAGGCTATAGAACTCAGTGAACGCACACCAAAAAATGCTCCAGCGGCAGCCACTGGCCTAAGATCCCAGAGGGCAACTACCCACAAACCTGAAAACTGTAAAAGTCTGGTGGTGCTCCTAAGACTAAGATGAAGAGCATAATCACCGTTTGCCCGGAATCCGGCATGGTTCACACCATCGGCGAGCCGAGCGAATACCTCGGCTGCCAGAAACCAAAGCACCCATCGGGCTTCATTGGAGCTCATTCTATGAAGGGGTAACCATTCGCTAAACGGCGTACAGAAGAGCAGGCAGGTAGTTAATATTAATGCAAAGACGATAACGCCATGAACCAAAGCGGAAAGGCTTTGGAAAACCACTAAGGCGCCAACCCGGTCGTTGTAAGCGACTTTGGTGGTCATATCGTTGGCTGCTGACAGCGTGAAACCGAGATCACTCATGGATAGATAGGCGGGGATCGCAAACAGGATCAGCCATTCACCATATAGTTCCACCCCCCACGCGTACAGGAGAACAGGTACGCCGACCAGCTGAACAATTATCGTGACGCCTTGATTATATATATTGGCGCCGAAACCCTTATGCAGGCGATTTCGCACTCCTACATCCACACACTTACTCCTGTAAGCCAAGTACTTAAAGCCTCTTCATGAATAGCGATTAGCGATCAGAGATCAGAAAAATCCAACCTGGAAAAACGAGACAGGCTATTTTTTGCACTCATCTCTCCTTTTTTCCTGGACTGCCCGTTGATTTGAGCGTGAACCCCAATCCCCGTGCCGCACTGCTTTCCGTAGCCGGTGTTGTAATATGCTGTGAGGAGTTGGAGCCGATTACGCGACATTGTCAGTACTATCTATATTCTTTGCTCATACAGCCAGTTCTTTAATATGTATGTAAAACTAGATTATTTTCCTGTTTTCCAAATAGTCCATGATCTTTTGAGCTGATTCATCCACGATAAGCTTGTCCGTCTCTAAAATGATCTCCGGAGCTAAGGGCTCTTCATACGGGGCGGAGATGCCGGTAAATTCTTTTATTTCTCCTTTCCTGGCCTTTTGGTAGAGGCCCTTGGGGTCTCTCTGCTCACAGATATCAACAGGACACTTTACATAGACTTCTATAAATTCACCTTCTTCAAGGAGCTTTCGTGCCTTTTCTCTATCCTTTCTATAAGGCGATATAAACGCCACAAAGGTTATCATTCCCGCATCGACAAAGAGTTTTGCGGCCTCGCCGATCCTTCTGATGTTCTCTTCCCGGTCCTCAGGGGAAAAACCGAGGTTGCTGTTGAGCCCGTGCCGTACATTATCCCCATCCAATAGGTAGGTCCTTATCCCCCTGGTGTATAACTGGTGCTCGACCTCACTGGCTATGGTTGATTTCCCCGAAGAAGGAAGGCCGGTAAACCAGACGACGCACGATTTGTGATGATTTAATTTCCTTCTCTCTGCTTTTGTAACCCGATGGTCATGCCAAACAACATTCTCCATATCCATTCTCCTGTTATTAGATTGGTAGCGCTACCGCGATTTTTACACAATGGGCCTAGGAACCCAGAGGATCGTTGTAATACCGTATGAGAATCTCGGCGACCTCGGGCCGCACGATCCGGGGATCCGGCTTTTCACCTCTTTGCAGTATCTGCCTGATTTGTGATCCCGAGATTGTGAATGGAACGAGCCTTTTGTGCTCATCTATAAGCCCGACCCTCTCCAGCTCTTCAAAATAGGCGGCAAAGCCGACATTGAGATTCTTTATCTTCAGGCCGCCATTGAGTTCGTTAAATTTCTCCTGGGCGTCGAAATCTCCCCAGATAGGGGTTCCGTCATCAAATGGTGCATCGGCATGCCTCCTGCCGATGATGATATCGGTAAACCCTATGTTCTGCCGGTATATGGCGTGCATGATAGCCTCCTTCGGCCCTGCGTAAAACATCTTCATGTCAAGACCTATCAGCAACGCCCTGTCACAAATGCTGCAAGACTCTCGTTCCCAGAGTTGCTCATCTGCATCCCCACAGCCAAAAAGTCCTTCCTCGATGAGAACTTCATAACATTCCATCCTTGTGGGCGCGCTGACATCATCTTCCTTTGTTTCACCCACCAGAGGATTCAAAACAACCCCTGCGCAAAAGCCCTCTCTGGTAACCTTTTCAAGGGCATAAACCATGGCATATTCGTGCGCCCTGTGGAGCGGATTTCTCGTTTGAAAGGCAATCACCCTTTCCCAGCCTTTCTTTTGTAAAAGGCTTCTTGATTCCACAGGAGTCAGCATGTATGCTTTAAATCTCCCGTCCCATTTTTGCGGCAGCGCGAATATCTTGCCACCGATCAGGTAGTCTCTCTTATCTGAGAGAATACTCCGTGCCCCGGGGTGGTCTATCCTTTCAGTGCCATAGACAGATTTTAAGTACCTTCTTTTTTCAAAGGGGTAGATATCTTCTATAATAAGGGAACCAACAAACTCCCCAGGGGGAGAAAGGACTACCACTTCTTCTCCGATGGTGTGTTTTTTTGCATTGTCCTCATGTACGGGAAAAGCAATGGGAATGGTCCACGCGAGCTTCTTCCCGTTTCTCGTTATATGCTCTTCATCAAGGACCTTATAAAACTCTTCACCTACCATGGGACCTTCCAGAGGGCTGAGCGTCCCATCCGCTATTCTATGAAAAACAGAGAGGTCCCCTTGTGATAGG
>Ga0307426_1002650_pt1 | contig 11048 bp, 8 predicted proteins | sample SalMarWE160340MG_FD_202165 | JGI IMG/M metagenome (GOLD analysis project Ga0307426, IMG submission 202165) | Salt marsh sediment microbial communities from the Plum Island Ecosystem LTER, Massachusetts, United States - WE1603-40 | ecosystem: Environmental > Aquatic > Marine > Intertidal zone >... | reverse complement strand
TTTTTGAGACAGGCATACAGTAGGCCTCCCAACCAGGGAGGCCTTTTTCGTACCAGCAGGTCCCGCGGTCGGGTCCGGCAGAGCAAAGGCGCTTTTCGCGACGGGCTTCTTAGCCCGCACGGGCATGTCAGCCCGTGTAGCGAGGGGCGCCTCTGCGATCTGGACACCTGCAGGTAGGAGGACACAGTGGCAGGACGGATTCAGCTATACGACACGACGTTGCGCGACGGGACACAGCGTGAAGGGCTTGCGCTCTCGCTCGACGACAAGCTCAAGATCGCGCGCGTCCTCGACCAGTTGGGCGTTGACTATATCGAGGGTGGTTGGCCGGGATCGAACCCCAAGGATCACGCCTTCTTTGAGCACATTCAGCGTGTGCCGCTGCGCCACGCCACCGTAACCGCCTTTGGCAGCACGCGCCGCGCCGACACACCGGTAGCCGACGACCCCCAGATCCAGGCCCTCCTCGCCGCCGAGACCTCCGCAGTGGCCGTATTCGGCAAGTGCTGGGACCTGCACGTCACAGAGGTGCTGCATACGACGCGCGAGGAAAACCTGCATATGATCGCCGACAGCGTCTCTTACCTGCGCACGCACGACCGCGAGGTGATCTTTGACGCCGAGCACTTTTTCGACGGCTATATCGCCGATCCCGAGTACGCCATGCAGACCCTCCGCGCCGCCGCCGATGCGGGCGCCAGCCTCCTCGTACTGTGCGATACCAATGGCGGGACGATGCCGGGACGCCTGCGCGAGATCGTCGCCCGGGTCCACGAGGCGGTCGACCTCCCGCTGGGCATCCACTGCCACAACGACAGCGGCCTGGCAGTTGCCAATTCCCTGCTCGCCGTGGAGGCGGGCGCGGTGCACGTCCAAGGCACGATCAACGGCTATGGCGAGCGCTGTGGCAACGCCGACCTGTGCGCGCTGATCCCGAACCTGCAGCTCAAGATGGGATACGAATGCCTGAGCGACGAGCAACTGCGCTCGCTGACCGACGTCTCGCATTACGTCAGCAACCGTGCCAACCTGATCCCCGACCATCACCAGCCATACGTCGGGCAGAGCGCCTTTGCCCACAAGGGCGGCATGCACGTCAACGCCATGGTCAAGTGCGAGCGCAGCTTTCAGCACATCGACCCAGCACTGGTCGGCAACCAGAAGCACATCGTCGTCTCCGAGCTGGCAGGGCGGAGCAACATCCTGTACAAGGTCGACGAGTACGGCCTGGAGGTCAACCTCGACAGCGCCAAGGCGCGGGATGTGCTCGCGCACATCAAGGAACTGGAGAACCAGGGCTTCCAGTTCGAGGGCGCCGAAGCCTCGGTCGAGCTGCTTATCCGCCGCAGCCAGGACAGCTATGCGCCGCCGTTCGAGCTGATTGATTTCCACGTCCTGGTGCGGGACAAAGAGAACGGCATCATGGCCTCCGAAGCGATGGTCAAGCTCAAGGTCGGGGACGACGTCATGCTCACCGCCGCCGAGGGCAACGGGCCGGTCAACGCCCTCGACCAGGCGGTCCGCAAGGCGCTGCTCCCCCACTACCCGCAGCTCGAGCCGGTGCACCTCGTCGATTACAAGGTGCGCATCCTCGACGGCGATGCGGGCACGGCGGCTATGACGCGCGTCCTGATCGACTCGAGCGATGGGCACCGCACGTGGAGCACAGTCGGCAGCTCGAGCAACATCATCGAGGCCAGTTGGCAGGCGCTGGCCGACAGTCTGGAATACGTGCTTCTACGGGAAAAGCAGACGTGAACAGGTGCCCGGCACGTGCCGGGCACCTCTATTTGACAGGATACAGCGGTTGTGATAGACTGCCCTCCAGCCTAGAAGATAGAAAGACTGTCATGCTCTGCCGATTCTTTCTCGCAAGCGGCTCTACTACTAATCCCTTGACCTGGGTCGAGGGCTAGAGGCGGTTGGGAAAGAACGACGCGACACGTCGATTGCTTGTGACGAGCCTCCCAACCGGGAGGCTTTTTCGTACCATCTAGGCACACAACTACACCTGGCTCATCGCAGACCAGGATCCTGACACACAGGATCACGGTGCAAAGGCGCCTTTCAGCGACGGGAGATCGCGTGCCCATCGTCGAAAGGCGCTTTTTGGCAACGAACAGACAAGAGAGGCAGATCTGGAGGAGGCGCACATGCGCGTACTGATTGCCGACGCGATCGCCCAGGACGGGGTCGAGCTTTTGCGCCAGCGGCACGCTGCCGACATCAAGACGGGCCTGACCGAAGAGCAGTTGATCGGGGCCATCCCCGAGTATCACGCCATGATCGTGCGCAGCAGCACGACCGTCACGTCCCGTGTCATTGGAGCTGCCCGGCAGTTGCAGGTCATTGGCCGGGCCGGCGTAGGCGTGGATAACATCGACGTCGAGGCCGCCACGCAGCGCGGCATCCTGGTCGTCAATGCCCCCGACGGGAATACCGTCGCTGCCGCAGAACACACCATCGCCATGATGATGGCCCTGGCACGTCGCATCCCGCAAGCCGACGCCTCGCTGCGCGGGCATCGCTGGGAACGCCGGCAGTTCCTCGGTACCGAGGTAACAGGCAAGACGCTGGGCGTCATCGGCCTGGGGCGTATCGGCCGTGAGGTCGCTCGCCGTGGCCGGGGACTGCAGATGGAGGTGCTGGGCTATGATCCCTACGTTTCGAGCGAACAGGCAGAGCGCCTGGGCATCGAGGTCTGCGATCTAGAGCGACTGCTGCGCGAGTCCGACCTGATCACGGTACACGTCCCACTCACCGAGGGCACGCGCGGCCTGATCGGCGCACAAGAGCTCCCATTGCTCAAGCCGACCGCGTACCTGATCAACTGCGCACGCGGCGGGATCGTCGACGAGGGCGCACTCGACGCGGCGCTGGAGGCGGGCCAGCTCGCCGGGGCCGCGCTGGACGTGTTCGTCACCGAGCCTCCCTTTGACAGTCCGCTGCTCGCGCGCCCCGACCTCGTCGTTACCCCCCACCTCGGCGCTTCGACGCGCGAGGCACAGGTCGCTGTGGCCGTCGACGTCGCACGCCAGATCCTCGACGTGCTCGATGGCAAGCCAGCCGCACACCCGATTAATGCTCCCTTTGTCCCGCCAGAGACGCAGGCACAACTGGTTCCCTTTTGCGAGGTGGCCGAAAAGCTGGGTTCCCTGGCCAGCCAGCTCGTCGATCACCGGCTGAGCGAGGTGCGCATCGCCTATACCGGTGAACTGGCCGACATGGATACGGATCTACTCCGTGCCCTGGTGATCAAGGGGCTGCTGCAGGGCGTGTCCGAGGCGCGTATCACGCTGGTCAATGCCAACCTCCTGGCCCGAGAGCGCGGCCTGCACGTGGTCGAGGAAAAGCATGGCGACGCCGGGTCGTTCAGCAACCTGATCACCCTCTCGTTCACCGATAATGGCCAAACCCGCGTGCTCTCGGGCACGATCATGCGCGGGGAACCGTACATCGTCCGGATCGACCAGTATTGGCTCGACTTTATCGCGCGCGGCTACCAGTTGCTGATCTTGCACCGCGACCGGCCCGGCATGATCGGTGGCGTGGGCCAGATCACTGGCGCCGCCGACATCAACATTGCCTTCATGGCCGTCGGCCGCCTGGCAGCACGCGGCGAAGCACTGATGGCGCTCAGCCTCGACGAACCCGCCCCGCCCGAGGTACGCGCCGAGATCGAGGCCCTGCCTGACGTCTACCGGACGCGCTTGCTCAAGCTTTAGCGGACCCCGTCGTCCGTTCGCATACAATCGCCGCATGCCACGCGCAACGAGGCGCAACACCCGTCAAGGGCTGACTATGGAAAGGAGAGCGCATCCCGCCGAAGAGCTTGATCGCACTGAGCGCACGTCTTGCATTCGTTTGTATGGGCAGGGCCACAGCGGTCTTGTCCATCCTGTGGACCGTCGAGTAGCGTCTTTCCAAGGAGAAGGAAATGAACCTGCGTCAGCCGAACGCCAATGAATCGACTGGTACCTTTAACCGCTCGCGAAGCGTCGTCCCGATGTCCGGGATCTGCTCCTCTTGCCACGATGGATGCAAGGGGGGGTGCGAGATCTGGCTCTCGACCTTTCGCGGCCGCGAAGTGCTGTACCCGCGCCTTTACGGCGACATGACTGCCGGTGCGGACAAGAACTACCCGGTCGATTACTCGCACCTCAACATCCAGGGCTATGCCGTTGGGGCCAAGGGTATGCCGGAAGGCATCGAGGCCAACCCCGACACGACGATCTTTTCGAACGTCAACACCGAGACCGAGTACGGGTGGGATCGCAAGATCAAGATGAAGATCCCCATCTTTACCGGTGCCCTGGGCTCGACCGAAATTGCGCGCAAGAACTGGGAGCACTTTGCCATCGGCGCTGCCATCTCGGGCATCACCCTCGTCTGTGGCGAGAACGTGTGTGGCATCGACCCCGGACTCGAGCTCGACCGCAACGGTAAGGTCAAGAACTCGCCCGAGATGGACCGCCGCATCGAGATCTATAAGCGGTTTCACGAGGGCTATGGCGACTTTTTATTTCAGCTCAACGTCGAGGACACACGGTTGGGCGTCGCCGAGTATGTGATCGGCAAGCACGGCATCGACACGATCGAGCTCAAGTGGGGCCAGGGCGCCAAGTGCATCGGCGGCGAGATCAAGGTCGACTCGATCGAGCGTGCACACGAGCTCAAGTCGCGTGGCTACAACGTCATGCCCGACCCTGACCGCCGCGACGTACAGGAGGCCTTTGCCGACGGCGCGTTGACCGAGTTCGAGCGCCACTCTCGCCTCGGCTTTGTCAGCCTCGAGGCGTTCATGGAAGAGGTGGAGCGGCTCCGCGGCCTCGGCTTTAACCACATCTCGCTCAAGACCGGGGCCTACTCGGCCGTCGAGCTGGCGATGGCCCTTCGCTACGGCGCCGGCGCCGGCCTCGACCTGATCACGATCGATGGCGCGCCGGGCGGCACAGGCATGAGCCCCTGGCCGATGATGAACGAGTGGGGCATCCCCTCGATCTACCTGCACTCCATGGCCCACGAGTTCTGCCAGCGCCTGACGCGGCGCGGCATCCGTGTGCCCGACATTGCTTTTGCCGGCGGCTTTTCCAGCGAAGACGGCGTGTTCAAGGCGCTGGCCCTGGGCAGCCCCTACGTCAAGGCGGTGTGCATGGGCCGTGGTCTGATGATCCCCGGCATGGTCGGCAAGAACATCGGCATGTGGATCGAGCAGGGCGAACTGCCCAAGACCGTATCCAAGTACGGCGAGACCGTCGAAGAGATCTTTGTCGCCTACGAAGAGCTCAAGGAAAAGTACGGCGACGAGGTAAGAGACATCCCGCTGGGCGCAGTCGGCATCTATACCTACTGCCAGCGATTCCAGGCCGGGCTGCAGCAACTGATGGCAGGCAGCCGCAACTTTAGCCTGCCGGCCATCTCGCGCAGCGACCTGATGGCCCTCACCGAGGAAGCGGCGCGCGTGACGGGTATCCCCTACGTCATGGACGCCTACCGCGACGCAGCGGAAGACATCCTGGACGACGTCGGCTCCTTCGAACGTGAAGCGGGCGTCATCCCGCTGGGTGAGCCGACCGCAGTCCTGCGTATCCTGCGTGAGGGTGCACGTCGTCAGCGTACGTCGCGCACGATGTAGCCGCTCGCAAGCTAGACATATCCAGAAGGGATGAACCCAATGAGCAGATCAGAAGCGTACGAGCTGAACCCGTTCCAGATCGCACAACACCAGCTTGCGCTCGCGGCCGATACCCTGGGCCTGGACGAGACGACGCACGAGTTCCTGCGCTGGCCGATGCGCGAATTCCACGTCCGCATCCCGGTCAAGATGGATGATGGCAAGACCCAGATCTTTGAGGGTTTCCGCGTGCAGTACAACGACGCGCGCGGCCCGACCAAGGGCGGCCTGCGCTACCATCCGGAAGGGACCTTTGACACCATCCGTGCCCTCGCGGCGTGGATGACTTGGAAGTGCGCCGTGGTCGACATCCCGCTCGGCGGCGCGATGGGCGGCGTGGTGTGCAACCCCAAGGAGCTTTCCCCAAGCGAGCTGGAGCGGCTGAGCAGGGGGTACGTCCGCGCTCTGGGCCACTATATGGGCGCCAACGTCGACGTACCCTCACCCGACCTCTATACCAACCCCCAGGTCATGGCCTGGATGATGGACGAGTACAGCGCGATCGCCGGCCGCAACGTGCCTGGCGCCATCACCGGCAAACCGGCCCCGGTTGGAGGCTCGGAAGGGCGCCTCGAGTCTGCCGCGCGCGGCGCCATGACCTGCATCCGCGAGGCGGCCGCCGAACTCGACCTCGACCTGGACCAGGCAACTGCGGCGATCCAGGGCTATGGCGCCGTCGGCGGGTCGGCACACGAACTGCTCGTCGATACGCTCGGCGTCAAGGTCGTGGCCGTCTCCGACTCGCGAGGCGGTGTCTACTGTGCCGACGGCCTCGATCCCGCGGCAGTGATGGAACACAAGCATCGCAGCGGCAGCGTCCTCTCTTACAAGTGCTGCGAGAGCTGCCGGCAGGTAACCAATGCCGAACTGCTCGCTCTCGACGTCGACATCCTGATTCCCGCTGCCATGGAGGGTGTGCTGCGCCAGGACAATGCGGCGAACGTCCGGGCCAGGATCGTCGCCGAGCTGGCCGATGGACCGACGACGCCCGAAGCGGACCGTATCCTGCGGCAAAAGGGCGTTTTTGTCATCCCCGACTTTCTCTGCAACGCCGGTGGCGTGACCGCCGAGTACTTTGAGCAGGTCCAGAACGCCTATGGCTTTTACTGGGACATCGATCTCGTCTACGAGCGCCTAGACCGCAAGATGTCCGCCGCCTTTCACGCCGTGCGCGAGGTCGCCCAACGGTACGAGATCCACAACCGGATCGCCGCTTATCTGATCGCGGTGGCGCGCGTCGCCGAGGCGTGCAAGCTGCGCGGATGGATGTGATCGACTAGACCCTAAGGGTTTCGACGGACAACGAACCCTAGGTTCGCCGCGTCCGCAAGCCCTTAGGGTCTTCTTCTCACAAGAGGACCCTATGTACCAAGCATGGCTGGAGTGCATTCGCGGCTGTGGAGAGCGCCACTCCCTGAGCGAGGTGATCTATACCTGCCCGCGCTGCGGTGGGCTGCTCGACGTCGAGCACGACGTCGCTGCCCTGCGCAATCGCAGCGCAGCGAGCTGGATGGAGCTGTTCGACAGCCGCATCCGGACCAACGAATGGCCCTATGGCAGCGGCGTGTGGGGCAAGAAGGAATGGGTACTGCCCTCAATCGACAACGCGAACGTGGTCTCGATGTACGAGGGCCACACCAACTTGTTCTGGGCCGAACGGCTGGGGCAGGCACTCGGCGTGGGGGATCTGTGGGTCAAACTGTGCGGCAACACGCACACCGGGTCGTTCAAGGACCTCGGCATGACCGTCCTGGTCTCCCAGGTGCGCCAGATGCGGGCCGACGGCGTGCCGATCGACGCCGTGGCCTGCGCCTCCACGGGAGACACGTCGGCCGCCTTGGCTGCCTATGGCGCCGCCGCGGACATCCCGACGATCGTCTTTTTGCCTCGCGGCAGGGTATCGACCGCCCAACTGGTCCAGCCTCTCGCCAACGGCGCACTGGTCCTGTCTCTGGACACGGATTTCGACGGATGCATGCAGATCGTCAAGGCTGTCACTGCCGACAAGCGGATCTATCTCGCCAACTCGATGAACAGCCTGCGCATGGAAGGGCAGAAAACGGTCGGGATCGAGATCGTGCAGCAACTCGACTGGCAGGTGCCGGACTGGATCGTCATTCCCGTCGGCAACCTGGGCAACGTCAGCGCGCTGGGCAAAGGCCTCCTGCTCATGCGAGAGCTGGGCCTGATCGACAAGCTGCCGCGCATCCTCTGTGCTCAGTCGGCCCGCGCCAACCCGCTCTACCTCAGCTATCTGACCGGATTCGAGGAGTATCGTCCGGTGATTGCCGGCCAGACGGCAGCCAGTGCAATCCAAATCGGCAATCCGGTGAGCTACGAGCGCGCGCTCAAAGTGCTGCGCAAACTCGACGGCGTCGTCGAGCAGGCGACCGAGCAAGAGCTCGCCGACGCGTGTGCGCGCGCCGACCGGACAGGGCTCTATACGGACCCACACACCGGAGTTGCACTGGCAGCCCTGTTCAAGCTGATCGAGCGCGGCGAGATCGGGACGCAGGATCGCGTCGTCGTCATCTCGACCGCGCACGGGCTCAAATTCACCGATTTCAAGGTCCGCTACCACGAGGGCACGCTGCCCGACGTCACATCGCACGACGCCAATCCGCCGCTCGAGCTGCCGGCAGAGATCGGCGCCGTACGTGCAGCGATCGATCGCGCCCTGCGCGAGAGAGGGGCGATCTGATGGGCAGCCCACCCTCCCGCTACCGCATCACCATGAAGTTCGGCGGCACCTCGGTGGGCAGCGTAGACGCCATCGCGCGTGCTGCCGAGATCGTCGCCCAGACGCGCGAGAACGTCCTGCACAGCACGCCGGGCATCACCTCTCGCCAGGCGGCGGTCATTGTCTCTGCGATGAGCGGGGTAACCAACGACCTGATCTGCGCTGCCCGGGCGGCGCTGCTGGGGCACGAAGCAGAGGTGGCAAACATCGTCGAGCGCTTGCAAGAACGTCACACAGAGACGATCGCTGCCTTGATCGAGGAGGGGAGCGAGCGCAGGGCGATCGAACGAGAGATCGTCCGACTGCTCGACTACCTGGAGGGCCTGTGCCGGGCGATCAACGTGCTCGGCGAGCTCTCTCCGCGTGGCCTCGACGTGGTCAGCGGCCTGGGCGAACGGCTCTCCGCTCCCATCGTGGCCGGGGCGCTGCGCGCGCGCGGCATCGCGGCCGAGGCGATCGAGGCCACCGGCCTGATCGTCACCGACAAGCTGCACGGCGGCGCCAACCCGCTCATGGAGCAGACGCGCGAACGGGCCGCCGCTCGCCTACTGCCCCTACTCGAACGCGGCGTCGTGCCGGTCATCACCGGGTTCATCGGCGCCGCCGAGGACGGCACGCCGACCACGCTCGGGCGCGGCGGCAGCGACTATAGCGCGACGATCGTCGGCACCTGTATCGACAGCGACGAGCTGTGGATCTGGTCGGACGTGGATGGGGTCATGACCGCCGATCCGCGCGTCGTCCCGGATGCGCAGACCATCGAGGCACTCTCGTACACTGAGGCCACTGAGTTTTCCTACTTTGGCGCCAAGGTGATCCACCCCAAGACGATCCTGCCTGCCGTCGAACGCGGGATCCCGCTGCGCATCCTCAACTCCTTCAACCCGGCCCATCCCGGCACGCGCATCGTCGCCCAGCCGCTTTCTAACGGACGCGTGGTCAAGGGCATCACGTCCATTCGCGAGGTAAGCGAGGTCACGGTGGAGGGTCGCGGCATGATCGGCATCCCCGGCATCGCCGCGCGCGTCTTTACCGCCGTGGCAGAGGAGGGGGTCAACGTGCTGATGATCTCACAGTCCTCCTCCGAGCAAAGCATCTGCTTTATCGTTCCCGTGGAGGCCGCAGCCCGCACCATCCAGGCGCTGAACGACGCCTTTGAGTATGATATCCTTCGTCACAACGTGGAGCGGATCTGGAGCGTGGACGATGTGGCGATCATCGCCGTGGTAGGGGAGCGCATGAAGGGCACGGTTGGCATCGCCTCGCGCCTCTTTGGCGCGCTCTCGGCAGAGGGGATCAACATCCTGACCATCGCCCAGGGCTCGTCCGAGCACAATATCTCGCTCGTCGTCGCCGGCAGCGACGTCGACCGCGCCGTGCGTGCCGTGCACGCGACCTTTGGACTGGGCAATGACCACCGCTAACCCGACCAGTGACCCGACAGCAGCCGTGCAGGGGGCCCTCGACGCGCTCGGCCTCGACATCCAGGTGCAGCGCTTTACCGTGCCGACGAGCACGGCAGAGGAGGCCGCCGAGGCCGTCGGCTGCGAACTGGGCGCGATCGTCAAGTCCTTGTGCTTCGAGATCGATGGGCGCCCGGTGCTGGTCCTCGCAGCGGGCGACCGCCAGGTCGACAGCAAGGCCCTGCGCCGCATCTTAACCGTCTCCAAGCGCAAGGTGCGCATCGCCAGCCCGGCGCTGGTAAAAGAGGCCACCGGCTATGCCGTGGGCGGCGTGCCACCCCTCGGGCACGCGCACCCCCTACCCACGCTCATCGACCGCAGCCTCTCTCGCTTTGAGGTCGTCTATGCTGCTGCCGGCACGCCGAACTCGCTCTTTGCCATTCGCTACGATGCACTGATCGAGGCAACAGGGAGCGAGGTACACGACCTGACAGCATAGGGACCCATTCCTCTCATGCACCGCAGGTGCGCAGAAACGGGTCCCTGATCTCTAGGATACCTGATCGCTATGGCGCGGCGGGGACGAGCAGTTCCTGCCCGGCTTGAATCGTGTCCTCCTCTGACAGCCGGTTGAGCATGCACAGCGTATAGACGCTGATGCCATACTGCTCGGCGATCCTCTCCAGCGTATCCCCTTCCTGCACGACGTATGCCTCGGCGCTGGCCATCGCATTCACGACGGTCGTCGGCAAAGGAGGCGCAGTCGGCATCAGGATCGCCGTGGCCGTGGGAAAGGGCGACGCCGTAAAGGTGGGATACGGCGTCCAGGATGCGGCCGACACGCCCTTCTCGTCCGCTGACGGTTTGCTGAGCAGCGTACCAAAGATGATAATGTTGATGATCACGACGAACGTGACCAACAGCCACTGCTTTCCGTTCATAGACGCTCCCGTGCCGGGCCTATCCTCCATACGTTCATGATACCATTGCTCGCCTGCATGGTCAACGTGCGGCATAGGATAGGGTACGGCTCCGGTGCGTAGGGGTGGGGTATTCCGGCGATCGCCCTGTGGATTAGGGCATACGTCCATCAGCAGGAGACCGTTCCACCAGGGGCAATAGCCGGAAATGCCTCGCCCTCCGGGAGAAAGCTAGCGAAGAGGGCGACGCATTCCTTGCGAGGTCGCGCATGTGTGGCGTCGTGCTTCTGGTGAAAGGTGGTCCGTAGGGG
>Ga0307426_1002648_pt1 | contig 11049 bp, 11 predicted proteins | sample SalMarWE160340MG_FD_202165 | JGI IMG/M metagenome (GOLD analysis project Ga0307426, IMG submission 202165) | Salt marsh sediment microbial communities from the Plum Island Ecosystem LTER, Massachusetts, United States - WE1603-40 | ecosystem: Environmental > Aquatic > Marine > Intertidal zone >... | reverse complement strand
GCCGCTCCTGTCGCCAATAAGTACGGCTATATACTCATCGGTGGCCCTGGTGGAGCCCTCAAGCTCAAGGAGCATAACTTGCCCTACTTCTTCCAGGTCTTGAATTTTTCCGAGACCCAGGCCCCAGCCCTTGCTGACATCTTTAAGGAAGTCGGTGTGAAGTCGGTGGCGGTGATCTACCGGGGAGACCTCCACGGCGTAGAGTATGGTGAGGCCATGGTTCCGTTTTTCGAGGATAGAGGCATTGAGGTAAAGCTAAAGAAGAGCTATCCTCCGGGAACCAAGGACCTATCACCGTTCTTGAAGGAGGCAGAATCGCTTGGTGTCGATGCCTTTTGCGCTGCTGCCTATCCTGACGGGGGCATGCTCCTTACCGGTCAGTCAATTGAACTTGGCATTAACTTCAACGCCTTCTTCATCACCGTTACGCCCTTTTCCCCCAACCTCTATAGAGATACCTTTGGTACGAATACGGTGGAAGGGGTAATGGGCGGTGGTGCGTGGAATGCAAAGACCTCTCCCGGAGCCAAGGAATTCATTAAAAGATTCGTGGCGCGCTTCGGCGTGGAACCCGACTACTGGGGAGGCCTGTACTATTATTCATCGCTCCAGCATTTCCAGCAGGCTATCGAGAAGGCGGGAACCCTGGATCAGAAAAAGATCAGGGATATCATGGCTACTGAGACGTTCGATACGGCGCTAGGGAAGTTCTGGTACGATAAGGACCGGTACTTTGTAAACCATCCCGGCGAGATAGGTCAGTGGCAAAAGGGTGTATTTGAGGTCATAGACCCCGGCAAAAAGCGTACCGCACCACCTGAATACCCCAAGCCGCAATGGCCGAAAAAGTAGAACTGAATCGAGTTACGTGAGCAACAATGGCAAGCAGGCTGTCTCAAAAGGTGCAAACATAACAATGCTTCTGGGTCATCATCCTCTCAGAGGTGCAGTGCTGCACCCTTTGGACAGCCTGCTTGTTCGTAATTATCAAAGCTAGGAAACGGTCATTAAATGATAAAGATCCTTGATATAGTGATTGCCGGCTTATTGATGGGGGGCATCTACGCACTGGTCGCCGTGGGGCTCAGCCTGCAGTATGGTGTTGCCCGGGTGCTGAACGTAGCTCACGGCGAGTTTATCATGCTCGGGGCTTTCATCACGTGGTCACTCTATACCTTGGCTGGCATTAACCCGCTGGTCTCTCTGGTCATATGCGGTCCGACGGTATTTATAATAGGTTTTATACTGTATAGAACTGTGTTTACACGCCTGAGAACCATGTCAGCATCACCAGCTGCTTTCGAGGGCAATTCCATGTTGGCCTGTTTCAGCCTCCTCTTTATCATTCAAAATGTGGCCATATTGATATGGGGTGCTGAGCTTAAAGGGTACTCTTATTTACCTTTTGCGGTCAATATTGCAGGGGCGAAATTCGCTGCCAATCGCCTGGTAACCCTGGGCTTTGCCCTCGCCATCGGTGTGATCTTTTATCTCTTTTTGGCCCGTACCCGCCTGGGAAAGGCGATCAGGGCGGCAGCCCAGGACGCCGGGACAGCGGGGCTCGTGGGGGTAAACATTAATCATGTGCTGGCCCTCTGTTTCGGGTTCGGTGCATTGATGGCTGGTTTAGCAGGCACCCTTCTCAGTATGTCGTACGAAATCCAACCAGCGATGGGGCTTGAATATACCGTAATCGCACTCGTCGTGATCGTCCTGGGCGGATTGGGCAGCATCCCCGGCAGTTTTATCGGCGGCTTTATACTGGGTCTTGTTGGCAGCATCGTAATCTATATAGAGCCGGGCTTGGCTCTAGTTGCCTATTATGTCATCTTCATAGTGCTGCTGTTGGTAAAACCACAAGGTATTTTGGGGAAATAACACAATGGATATGAGCGCGCTCACCTCTCGGAAGTTCGTGGTATCGGGATTACTTATTCTCATCCTGTTCGCCTTTTTAGTCACTTTACCCCTCTCCTTCCCGGGGTATACGATTGTATTGTTCAGCACCATCTTCATGTATGTCATCTTAACGCTGGGCTGGGTTATGTTTTCCGGGCCTACCGGTTACATCTCCTTGGCGACGGCTGCGTTTTTTGGGGTCGGCGTATATACGTCAGCTATAATAGGGATTGCATTACCCTTGCCCCTTGTAATCGCTATTGGTGGAGCGGCCAGTTTCTGTCTTGCCCTGCTCGTCGGCGCCCTAACCCTGAGGCTCAGGGGTACTTATTTCATTATGTTTACCTTCGGCCTCGTTGAGCTCATCTTGCATTTTGTCCTGTGGTGGGAGGTCACTATAACGGGTACGACCGGGCGCATGGTCCCCACCGTGGGCAACACGACCGTTTATTACCTCATGCTCATTCTGTTTGTTTTCTTATTGCTTACCGCCTACCTTATCAAACGCTCCAGGCGCGGGTTGGCCTTGCAGAGTATCGGAGAATATGAGGATGCTGCGGCCCACACCGGTGTGAATGTAACCATGGTGAAAGTTACCACCTTCGCCATCAGCGCCTTCTTCATGGGGGCGGCCGGGGCTATCATGGCGACCAGGTGGACGTATATTGACCCAAAGATTGCCTTTAATCCACTCCTTTCTTTTATGCCGGTGGTAATGGCCATTTTTGGCGGTATGGGGCAATTGTACGGCCCGGTCATTGGCGCCGCTCTTTTAACCTATCTGGAACAATTCCTGATAACCCGCTTTCCTTATTATTATATGCTTATTTTCGGCATAATTATGCTGGTCGTTATACTCTATCTTCCTGAGGGTCTTGCCGGGTTGATACAAAAGCTCTGGCAGCGAACATTTGGGAGGAAACATGAAGTTACTTGAAGGTACCGGAGTAACCAAGCATTTTGGGGGGCTGGCCGCTGTATCCAAGGTGGACTTTCATGTGGAGCAGGGTGAGGCCCTTGGTTTGATTGGTCCTAATGGGGCTGGGAAAACGACGCTGTTTAATGTGATATCGGCTGCCCTTCCGCTCAAGTCGGGGCAGATACGTTTCAAGGGCAGGAACATTACCGGTTTAAAACCGCATCAAATCTGCCGGCTGGGGGTGGCGCGGACTTTTCAATCGGTTAAGATATTCAACCATATGCCGGTGCTTGCCAATGTCATACTGGGTTCATATTATGGGACATCAAGCAGGATGTCATCAGCCGATGCAGCGAGGGAGGCAGCAGCGTTGGTTGATTTTGTCGGGTTATCAGCATTGCAAGCGCTACCGGCGAAGGATTTGACCTTGGCGAATCAGAAGCGGCTTGAGGTGGCCCGAGCCTTGGCCACCAAACCGGAGCTCTTAATGCTTGACGAGCTGATGGCGGGGTTGACCCATACCGAGGTAGGCGAGGCAATGGAACTGGTCACCAGGATTCGAGAAAGGGGCATTACCATCATCATGATTGAGCATGTCATGACCGCCATTATGAGCGTGTGTGAACGCATTATGGTCCTGCATCACGGTGCGAAGATTGCCGAAGGGACACCGAAACAGATCGCCACCAGCAAAGAGGTGATAGAGGTATACTTAGGAGAATAGAGGCATGCTGGATGTGAAAAAGATCAACACGTTTTATGGCAAGGTTCAAGTCTTATGGGATGTTTCTTTAAAAGTCGTCAAGAAAGAAATAGTTGCTTTTATTGGTGCCAATGGCGCTGGTAAAACGACTTTGATCAATACGATATCGGGCCTGTTACGTCCGGCTTCGGGGACTATCAAATTCCTCGGCAAGAGCATAGGTGGGCTGGCACCGCACTCCATCGTGGAGCAGGGTATTTGCCATATTCCCGAGGGCAGAAGACTGTTTCCTGACATGTCGGTGCATGAGAATTTGGAGATGGGGGCGTATCTTACCCGCGCATGGAAACAGAAGGAAGAAACCCTTGAGCATGTCTATCAGCTTTTTCCGATATTAAAAGAACGAGGAGGGCAATTAGCCAGGACATTAAGTGGTGGCGAGCAGCAGATGTTGGCCATGGGTCGGGGTTTGATGTCGAGGCCGAAGTTGTGCATTATTGATGAGCCATCAAATGGCCTGTCGCCACTTTTGGTGAAAGAGATCTTTGACATCATAGAGGGGCTCCGTAAGCAGGACATCGCCATCTTACTGATTGAACAGAATGTCCGGCAAACGCTTGAGCTAGCTGATCGGGCATACGTGCTCGAAAACGGGCGTGTTATCTTGTCAGGAGAAGGGAAAAAACTCCTCAAAAAAGAACTCATAAAAAAGGCATATTTGGGTCTCTAATGTAATGCCTTGTGCTTACCGATGCGAGGCAAGATAAACACTCACTGATTAGCAACATTGTGTCAAAAAGTGTAAGCCTGACACGTCACTTTTTCCCATTCATTTATGAGTATTCGCTTCTTTTAATACATACTGACCGCCCGTTACCGTGGAAAAATGGAAGATTGGCCTGTCCACGCGTCTTATAATCAGCGGACCATGTTGCATGCCAGCTGGTACAAAAACAAGGCTGCTTCTCGTAATGATGTGTTGCTCGTCTTCCAGCCAGAACTCGATCTCCCCGCCTAAATCGTACGGGTCTTCATGATTGTTGCCGAAAAAACCGATAATCTCATCATCGTCATGCGTATGTGCCTGGAGGGGTTCCTGCCCGGTCTGCGGCCGCAAATACCATGCGCAATTCATTTGAAAAGCGCCCTCGACAACCTTCTTGTCCATCCATAGGATCCGAGTCGCCCATTTGGCATACGCGGCATTGAATTCCTCGCTGAAATCGGTCTTCAGCTCCGTGACGATATGTTTCCCGTATTTCGATCCTGCCATTTTTTAGCTCCTTTCTTTTTTTCTCAAAGGTTCGGTTTTCTTGCTGCCTTTTTATCTCGAATCCAGGAAGCCCCGGTTGAGTGCCTCCCCGTATTGTGTATCCGTAAATCCGGGACATCTATGCCGCAGGACGTTGATGAGCAATTTCCATATGTCCTGCCATTGTTTATTCCTCCATTCAGGCCATAATCCATCCCTGTATTGATCGGCAACATCATAGGCACATTGTAAAAGATCCTGTTCTGTCTTCATTGGGAGTAAAGAAGAGGAACGTTGTTGAAAACGCTCACCTTTCCAGCCTTTCTTGATTCTGCCTGATGTAGTTTGAATGCGCTTCTGCCGGCGGACACGGGCTGCAGTCGAGGCAACCATGCATCCGGCCCCGCGGTACTTTCAATGGGTTCGAAATGTTGCTTACGTCTTCCTGAGCATCGAGTTCAAGCTGGGTGATGAAACCGAGGAAACAGTCGCATGTCCGGCATTCCTCGTGAGGCATACTGCGGAGGATCTCGTCAACCAGTTTTTGAACGTCGCTTCGCTTCAGGTTCATTAGGCCTTCCTTATTCATTCATCGAACAGGGTTTATAGTGATTCATATATCACCCCAATCATTTATGGGATATTTCTACCTTATAAGGTACGTTACCCTCAGTCAAGGCCCAAGCCCTATCTCGGCTCCTTGGCGGTATGCTGCTTCCAGTGTTTTGCGTATCCTCAAGGCGAAAGACGTTTCATCCAGTTCCACGTCGTCGTAGGTAACGTACGCATCTTTGTCAACGGGCTTGATGAGCTTTGCGTTGCTACTCAGGCCTAAGGGCAGGTATCGATTTGTCAGGCTCTCCCTGGCCGTGACGAGGCGGCCAAAAACGGTGTATCCGCCCTCACCGTCCAGCATCTCTCCGGGTTTCAGATCTTTCTTGGTCATCGATGCCACATCGGCGATAAAACCGTCGGCCGAGCCGGTGGCCTCACGGCGCAGGACAACTGAGGCAATACTCATACCGACCTCCAGACCTATTAAATGGAAGGGTCGGTACGCCGCTCCAAATTCGCTTGTCGGATCACGCAGGAAGTCATGCATTTCAAGAAACCGGCGTAACAGCGGCGTCGTTGCCTTGAACACGATATAGACTCCCCAGCGCAGGTGGTCTTTGATGGCAGTGCCGTCGCGCTGTTCGCTGGCTACAATTTCCACCGTGCCCGCGTGCTCAAGCATACCGCCTGCTTCCTTGGGAATGAGCACTCGCGGCAGATCTTTGGGGGCAAGGGGGGGAAATTGGAGCCCCGCCTGCTGGGGGATCAATCCCGAAGCATTGCAGACCGCGCACATTTCGATACACGATTTGGTGCTGTCCAGAAACGAGTTGTACATCTGCGCGTTATAGTTTCCAGTAGCCACCTGCTCTTCGCTAAAGCCGAAGTAGTCCCAGACGGTTGCGGGCGTCGAATAGCGATATTCCGGCTGATAGCGCGTGCCCTTACCCGCGCAGACGACCTCCAGGCCGATGGTGCGGGCCCAATCGATCATATCGCAAATGATGGCCGGCTGATCACCGTAGGCCATGGAATACACAAGACCCTTTTCATCCGCTTTTTTCTTGATCATATGACCCAAGAGTGCATCCGTTTCCACGTTGCCCATGATCACGTGTTTGCCCGCGTCCAGGGCCGTCCATGCATGATAGGTCCCGGCTTCGGTGACACCCGTTGCCTCAAGCAGCACGTCCAGTTCGGCGTTTATCACATGGTCGGCATTGTCGGTTATGGCAACCTTCGATTCAGACACCGCATCATTGATTGCCGAGGAGGAATCACACAGAGCGATAGCCTCGTGGTGCCATCCTGCGGCGATACAGGACTGCCGAGCCTTTTCCACCTCGAGGTCGGCAATGCCCACCAATCTCATGCCCGGGGTGATTGTGGCCTGATTGATAAAGGCCGAGCTGAAGGTGCCGGCGCCGATGACCCCGACCTTAATGGGATTGTCCTGCGATTCCCGTTGTTTCAAAAGGGCATAGAGACTCATATGTGCTCTCCTTATTTCGATTGAGGCCTGCCCGCGGCACGGCTATGTATTGCCCATCCAGAAACGGCATCTTTCGGCCCAGAGTGGTGTTTTAATGTTTTACAATAACGGACCGCGTGAGCAGCGCCTAACCGATGTGGCTGGCGAAACGCGCCTGAATCACCAGCACTGTTGCGGGCAAGAAACTATAGATTAAAACGCAAGAGTTGACGTCGGCTCCACGCAATGTTAGGCGTTCTTGACATCGTGCCTCAGAATATCAGACAGCGAATGTGTCATTTCCTCCCGTATAGAATGCCCACTGTTCCCAACATAAAAGGCAACTTCAGTGCTTTAGGGATGAAGTCTGAATCGCTTGTATGAACGAATTCCACTTTCTCGATCCCCCAGCTCCTGATCGTTTTAAGCAAATCATCAACTTCGCCGTACACCAGCTTCCAGAGAAACAGATCCTGAAAAACAAACCACCCACCATTCTTGACCACTCTCAAGGCTTCCCTGATCAGTTTCTTCTTATCCCTGACATTCCTCACTTCGTGAAACACCAAGTTACTAATCACCATGTTAAAATCCTCGTCATCAAAGGGCAGCGATGAAGCACTTGCTTTCTCAAACGCAACACGCCCCGCTACCCCTTCGATTTCCGCATTTCTGTCACAAACAATTTTCGAATACTCCCACGCTGTGCCCCAATAGTCTATGCCGATGATTTCAGCGTTAGGATACTTCTTTGCTATCTGGATCGTCAAAGGGCCATTTCCACAGCCAATATCGAGGACCTTGCCTACCCCAACCCAACCCACAATATGATCTAGCACCAGGCCCTGGATCCTGGTTTGGATATTCTTTCCCTTTGATGAGAACAAGTATCGCGCATACGCAAAGTATACAAATGGCAAAAAGAAGATCACTGCCCCAATTATCAATACAGGTAGTACGATAGATGCTCCAAGAAAGAGTAGAGCTATCACGGCTGGAACATAAACCAGTTTTGCAGATACCCAGTTGCCATAATTCAATTCGTCTTTTCTGTGTTTATTCATGATTTCCGTCCCCTATCAAACCAAATCCGCTACCTTCCACGAAAATAAGTAGCAAAGAGCCCAATAGGGTTTATACTGATCTATATATAAACTTCATAATTTATGCAACATTTTACCTTTTTCTATTTGTCCTCAGTCAAGGCCTGACCGCTCTCTCTCGCCTCGCCCGATGGCTGAACACTATGATCGGAATCTGAAAAACGGACCATATAATAGGACCAAACAACTGCGACTCATATCCGGACGGTGCTGTAATCACCATGTAAACGATGTGAATTACCGAGAGCGTGAATGTGGCTATACCCAGCACCATGGCTCCCAGAAAACCCCACCGCTTCTCCAGGGCACACACCGGAATCAGGAACAGAGCAAGTATTGTCATTATGGTATGACGGTAGCCTCCTAATGTGAGCCAATAGCTCACCGCATCACTGGCCTCAAAGCGGAATCCAAGGTCGAGGCCCATAAAGATCCACCACACACTCACCACAAGTCCGATGATGACACCGAGTGCGCTCTTGCTTATTCTGGCTTTACTGTTCATTGAATACCTTGTCTCCTTTCTGGCTGCCTCAGAGCCTGTTGCTTAAAAGAGTTTATGCCGATATATATTGTATACGGCATTTTACTTTAGAAGGTAAAGTGACCTCAGTCAAGGCCTCTTCCCATCCTTTTTCTCAATGCATTGTAATTAATCATGGGGGCCTATGGCTATTCCTGTGCCCCAAAATTCGCACGGGCCTTCTCCTGTCGGGTAGTTCCTCAAGAGGGACCGTCTATTTGATCCCACTGCATTAATTTCAATTTCAGTTAATGCGGAGCCACGGCGTGTTAATTTGGCAGCTTCGCTCTTGGTGATCGGTACAACTGTCCAATACTGTGCGTCGTCACCATTCGCCCAATCAATCATCTCGGTGAACACCGAGAGGAACCGCTGTCCGCACTGTGGGCAGGCACGTATCATGACGTGGTAGTGGGATTCGTCTATCAGCTCGGCTGTGAGCGTCAGTCCGTCTCTGGCCTTCCACGCCGCATCAGCGGCGGAAGGCCAACAGTGCTTACACCCTGCTCCTTTGATGGACGAGAAATGCATCATTCTTCTTGGCTAACAGGGATTATGCCGTTTCAGATATAACCCCATAATGCATGCACCATTTTTGCCTTTAAGGTACATTGTCCTCAGTCAAGGCCTGACCTCAATCTGACGTCTGCCCGTGAGCCAAGGAAGTAGATGCAAAGAAAATAGCCCCGATTCCAATGTCCTACTCTTCTGCCCCATATTTTCTGAGGAGGTTGACAATTCCGCCAAAGCCCTTTGCCGACGCAAAAGACAATGCGGTTTTTCCATCTTTTTGTTTAGCATTTATATCAACACCATAGTCTATCAAAAGCTTAACAGCATCATATTGTCCGTTTATTGCAGCCATCATTAATGGCGTGTAACCGTCATGGTCTTTGGCGTTCACATCCGCACCCTTTTCAAATAAAGTTTTTAAAACATCTAAGTTGCCTTGATAAGCTGCTGTAACCAGAGTTTCTGCATAACGGACGCGCACCGCAAATGCCCTGAAGAGGCTGGAAAACCAACGGAGCTCCCGGCTGGCGACACCGTCGAAGTTAAAGTCAAAGCAGCCCGCTTCCCACCTGGACCAAAACGAACCCTTTATTTTCCCAGTCTCACCTGACCAGACAAACCACCCCCTGCTTTTTAAAAGAGGGGTCATATTATTCTCGCCAGCGCCTTTTTTAAAAAGGGTTTGCAACTCCTCCGTAGAGGGCATGCGCCAATCACCGCCTGCCGCATCAAGATTTTCAACCCAGGATTTGGCGGTTTTCCAATTTGTATTTTTATCAGGGCCGACAAACCATTCAAGGCCGGTCCTGGTATCATACACCACCCCGTTGTCATAGGCGATAAAGTTGCCATCTCGTCCAATTTCTTTAGCTTCTTGCTTGTCTCCCATCATCGAGGCATACTCTTTAATTTTATGCTTTTCTTTCTGTGTTCCATCGTTGGCGGGTAGGATCAGAGGTTTTTGGTCTCTGGATTTCAAATGGTTAAGTTTGCCTCTATTATTGAAACCCGCTGGCTTTAAAAAAAAGAACCCAATACCGACAAGTATGGCACCAACTATAACTCCTGAAATTATACGCTTCCTATCCATATGCGGTTTTTTAATGCAGGTAACATATTGGAATTATTGATACAATTCATAATAGACTACACTAGGGTTCCCTTCTTATCCTGAGCTGAACGCCCGCCAAATTAAATCCTAAACTTCCCTGTTATGTTTTTTAAGTCATAATTCTCATTCGGTTCATTTCTATAATAAAACACATGTTCATCGTTCGTAAATTGCTCCTTTGTTTTGACCTCAACGGTCATTCCAGTGGAATCTTCATCCTTGAGGCGCTTGTACGCGATTTTCAATTCATTTTCCCCGGACTTCAAACACGCAAGATTCTTCAGTTCCTCGGGGAGTTCAGATACCATGGAGTGGTTCGCACCAAAGAGCCTTTTTGATTCTGACTTACCGCCCTGTACGCCGATGTCAATCCCGTTAATCCAGACTGTCACTGCATAGCCATACGCCATGCAATCGATGGCTGCCATCACGTCTTCGCTCATGTTTGCCTCCTGTTGTATTTATCAATTGTATGTTTAATTTGAACGTTCCCTTGTCCCAATCCTTTTTAAATCCATTCCAAGCTTTTCCAGGGCACGGACATTTATAAAAGCAGCTTCTCCAAGTTTGGCACCAGCTTTTTGACATCATCTGCAAAACTTCCAATATTACCGCACAGGTTTCCCGTGTCGTTTCCGCCACAGTGATAAACCGATCCGGAAAATATTTCATTTTTATTGTTCACATATGAAATGGTTTCGCTCGTTCCCCCCGTACAACCTTCGTCACTACCCAATGTACAATTTCTAATGTTATTTCTTTCAAGAGACCTTTGAATATCATCAAATTGTTTTGATGTAATTTCATATTCCTCGTCGGCTAAGATATCTCCATATGAATCTACGACAATTTTAACGCTATCAGCACTAACCGTTATGGTATAGCTCCTGTGATATTTCGGAGGGACTGAAGCATCCCCGAAATGATAGGTTATTTCTTTTATAGTCGTTTGCGTCACGTTATGTTCTCCCTCATGATTGTCACATGCATCAATTCCCGT
>Ga0307426_1002644_pt1 | contig 11066 bp, 12 predicted proteins | sample SalMarWE160340MG_FD_202165 | JGI IMG/M metagenome (GOLD analysis project Ga0307426, IMG submission 202165) | Salt marsh sediment microbial communities from the Plum Island Ecosystem LTER, Massachusetts, United States - WE1603-40 | ecosystem: Environmental > Aquatic > Marine > Intertidal zone >... | reverse complement strand
CATGGGTTCGGCATACGTTCCCATGGACGAGGCTCTAGCCCGGGTTGTGGTCGATCTTTCCGGGCGGCCCTACAGCGTGTTCCAGGCGGATTGGCAGGGTTTCTCACTGGGCCAGATGCCGGTGAGCATGGTGCGCCATTTCTTTATCTCCCTGGCCACCAACGCGCGCGCCAATCTGCACGCCAGGCTGTTCTACAGCGATGACGATCACCACGGCGCCGAAGCGTTGTTCAAAGCGCTGGGACGCGCCCTGTGTGAAGCGGCGCGCATCGATCCGAGGCGATCGGGCGTACCGAGCACCAAGGGCGTGTTGTAATGGCGATGAATTTCACTTTTTGGACGGGAAGGCTCCGGTGGGTATGATTGCGTTGGTGGATTCCGGTATAGGCAATCTCCGCTCGGTGGAGAAGGCGTTGACCACCGTCGGCGCCGCCGTGAAGCGTACGTCGGATCCGCAAGTCGTCCTGAAGGCCGAGAAAGTCGTGCTGCCAGGCGTGGGTGCTTTTGGGGACGGCATGGCGGGGCTTGAATCACGGGGGTTGATCGATCCGATCAAGACCGTCGTGGCGAGAGGTACGCCGCTGCTGGGCATCTGCGTCGGTATGCAGGTACTCTTCGAGGAGAGCGAAGAACACGGCCGTCACGCTGGATTGGGATTTCTACCGGGCACGGTCAAACGCTTCGAAACGCAAGAGTTGACCGTGCCTCAGACAGGCTGGAACCAGGTGAGTGCCTGCCGAGAGAATCCCTTGCTCGACGGATTACCGCCCGGTGTGTACGCCTATTTCAACCACAGCTTCTTCTGCGATGCGCAGCCCGAAGACACGCTGGCGGAGACCGAATACGGCGTACGCTATTGCTCTGTTGCCGGGCGCGGTTCTCTCTACGGCGTGCAGTTCCACCCCGAGAAGAGCCAGAAGATCGGGCTGGCCATCCTGCGCAACTTCGTGGAGAAGTGTTGATGGCTGAGTTCATCGTCTATCCGGCCATCGATCTGCGCGGAGGCCAGGTCGTACGCCTGAAACAGGGTGACCCCGCCCGCAAGACGGTCTTCGGGAACGATCCTGCGGCGGTCGCGCGGCGCTGGCTGGAAGCCGGTGCGAGCTGGCTGCACGTCGTTAATCTGGACGGCGCTTTCGGCGAGCCGGACGATGCCAATCGGGCGGCGCTGCAGGCTATCCTGGGAACGGAGGTCCAGGTGCAGCTTGGCGGCGGCTTGCGTTCGCTGGATGCGGTTGATTCGGTGTTGACTCTGGGGATACAGCGCGCCGTGATCGGCACTGCGGCGATCGAAGATCCAGAATTGGTCCGTCAAGCCGTGGTGAATTTCGGTGCGGAGCACATGGCGGTTGGAGTCGATGCGCGCGAGGGGCGCGTGCATACCCGGGGCTGGTTGGACGACACCGGCGTCGATGCTCTTACCCTGGCCAACGAACTCCGCGAGGATGGCATAGAAACGATCATCGTCACCGACATCAGCCGGGACGGCATGGGCAGCGGGGTCAACGTCGATTTGGCGCAGCAGTTGGCGCAGGCGGTGGGAATGCGGGTGATCGCTTCCGGCGGAGTCGACTCGCTGGAGGACATACGCCGCGTACGCCAGGCCGGTCTGCCGGGCGTGATCGTGGGACGCGCCTTGTACGACGGCAAATTCTCCCTGGAGGAGGCGCTGCAATGTTAGCCAAGCGTATCATCCCTTGTTTGGACGTGAAGGACGGTCGCGTGGTCAAAGGCGTGAACTTCGTCAATCTGCGCGACGCGGGCGACCCGGTTGAGCAGGCGCGCATCTACGACGAGATGGGCGCCGACGAGTTGGTGTTCCTGGACATCTCCGCCACGCCGGAGGGTAAGGAGACCACGGTGGCGATGGTGCGCAGCGTCGCCGATCAGGTGTTCCTTCCGCTGACCGTCGGCGGCGGCATCCGCAGCCTGGAGGACATCCGCAAATTGCTGCTGGCCGGCGCGGACAAGGTCAGCCTCAACTCGGCTGCGGTCAAGCGGCCGGAGCTACTGGCGGAAGGGGCGGAGCGTCTCGGCAGCCAGTGCATCGTGCTGGCGGTGGACGCCAAACGTGTGTCACCCTGGTCGTGGGAGGTCTATGTGAGCGGTGGGCGCACGCCGACCGGCATCGACGCCCTGGAATGGATCCGTAAAGCAGTGGACCTCGGTGCAGGCGAAATTCTGCTTACCAGCATGGACGCCGACGGTACACTCGCTGGCTACGACATCGAACTCACGCGCGCCGTTGCAGACGCCGTTCAGGTGCCGTTGATCGCCAGCGGTGGTGCGGGGACTCTGCAGCACTTCGCCGATGTGCTCATTCAGGGCAGGGCCGATGCGGCTTTAGCGGCCTCACTCTTCCACGACAAAGTGCTCACGGTTGGGGAAGTCAAGGAATTTCTTCTGGAACGGGGATTGCCCATCCGGCCAGTACGGGATGGCTGGCAGTGAAGCAAGGAATTCCAGGGAGGGGCGTGATGGAATTGAAATACGACGATCGCGGTTTGATCCCCGCCATCGTGCAGGACGACGCAAGTGGCGAGGTGTTGATGATGGCCTGGATGAATGCCGAATCGCTGCGCTTGACGCGTCAAACGGGCGAGGTGCATTTCTGGAGTCGCGAACGTAAGCAATTGTGGCGTAAAGGGGAGACCTCCGGCAACGTGCTTTACCTGCACCAGATCCACACCGATTGCGACGCAGACGTGCTGCTGGTGAAAGTCGAGGCGCCCGGTCCCGCCTGCCACACCGGCGCCCGCTCCTGTTTCTTTCGGGACCTGGAGGAGATCGATGAAACTTGATGAACTGCTGTCTGTCCTCGAGGCGCGCAAAAGGGAAGCGCCCGAAGATTCGTACACGGCGCGCTTGTTGGCTGCAGGGGAGGATGAAATCCTGAAGAAAGTCGGCGAGGAAACCATGGAAGTCATTCTGGCGGCGAAAGGGCAGGGCGACCGGCGCTTGGTCGAGGAAGTGGCTGACTTGTTCTACCACACGCTGGTGCTGCTCGTGGCGCGTGACTTGAGTCTCGAGGACGTGGAGCAGGAGTTGGAGCGGCGTCACCAACCTGCAGCGTAAATCAAACCATGGAAATCTTATTGTTCGATATGGACGGCGTGCTGCTCGAAGCGCGCGCTTATCATCAAGCGCTGCGGGAAGTGGTCGAACGAATCGGCCGCGCTTTGGGTTTCCGCCAGGTCAATCTCACGCTGGAAGACATCTATTTTTTCGAGTCGGTCGGCGTGACCAGCGAGTGGGATTCGTCGGCCATTTGCTACGCGCTCTTGCTCCAGCGGGTATGGGGACTGAACCCCGATTTCCGTTTACCCACCCAGCCGCCGCTGCCGGAAGCTGAGACGCACGACCTGTCCGCGCCTGATTTCCGTGCATTCTTCCGCTCGCTCGCCGCCGCGAAATCGAAGACGGTTCCTTCTCTGGCGGATGCGGAGCGGTTGCTGCTGCAGCAGCGTGACCACACCCCGGCCCAGGTCGAAACGCTGCAGGGCATTTTTCGCAACGCTCGGAGAATAGCGGGCTCACTGACCCATCGTCTGTTCCAAGAATTGATTCTCGGCAGCCAGGTGTTTTCTGAATTGTATGGTTTCGAAGCCAATACACCCGGTGAAGGCTATTTACTCACGCTGGACGTTCCGGCGCTGGATAAAAACCAAACGAGGCAACTGCTCGATTGGATTGCGCAGCAGGATCACTACGCCGCGGTGTTCACCAATCGTCCTTCAAAGCCGTTGGGCGATTTTTTTGATACGCCGGAAGCAGAACTCGGTCTGAAACTCGTAGGCTTGGAAGGTGTTCCTATGGTTGGACACGGTAGTCTGGCCTGGATGACGCGGGAACGCAGGCTGCCGCTGGACGCGCTGCTCAAACCGTCCCCGGTTCACGTTTTGACGGCTCTGCGCTGTGCTCTGGGGGAGTCTATCGAGTCGGCGCTGCGGTTGACCGTATCCCTGGTGCTCGATGACGTTGTGGATGCCGGGTGGGCCGAACTGGACGGAGCGCAAGTTACCGTTTTCGAGGACGCCGTTAAAGGCTTGCAGAGTGCACACACCGCCCGGGAGACATTAAGCCGACATGGGATTGAGATCGAACTACGGCTTCGAGGCGTAAGTCCCAATGAGGACAAAGCGCATGCGCTGCGGGCTGCCGGCGCACAAGTGTATACCGGTTTGGCGGCGGCGCTGGCGGGGATTGTCGATTCGGAATAATCGAACCTAGATCCTGCCTTCCCTTTCCGATCGAGAATGCTCGATGAAGGTCTCTACTTGACATCAAACAACGCACCCTGGAGGATCGGCGTTACGTACACCGCCTGAGCGAGCGTCAGGTAGATGCCGCGTTCCCCGCCTGTTTGCTGGCGAAATTCTTTGGCGTGTTCTTCTGACCAGAAGAAAATGGATTTCATTCAAAACGCGTCGATGATGCTCGGATCTTCCAGGGTTTCGAAATCCACCATAGGCACGTAGATCATCGGAGCCGCGCCCTCATCGAGCACCCGGTAATTCAAATCGCTGTCGATTTCGATTGACAGGGGCCGATTGCAGTGTCCGCAAACGGTCTCGATGGTGAAGCCCAATTTCTCGTTTCTCAGCCGCCCTTGCACGAAGGGTGTCGCGATGGCGTCGATCGCTCAAGCCGCCGATATTCGCTCCCCGCTGCTGAAAGTGATCCGATGCGGCGTTCGCGCCGCGGTGACCGGATAGGCCCAGAGGACTGCGCCCTGTTCGTCCCGGTAGAGAAAAGTCATCTTCTTTTCGAGTTCATCCAGAATACGCAGCACATTTGCCTAGTCCATGTTTAATGACTCGGCGATGTAGGCAGGGGAAAGCGGTTTGCCGGCTCGGGGCAGCTCGCGGACCACAAACTCACGCACCCGGTGATGCTGCGGGGTCATGAATTCGAGATGGGCTTCGCCCTTGATTTGACGCCGCCAGATTTGCGATGGGATGGGGAGCAGCCATCTCCATAAACCGAGGTACAGTTTTCTATTCATGACTCACTTCTGCCCGTAAACGTTCTTGTAGCGTTCGTGCAGCTTGGCGACAGCATCGGGGGGAATTTCATCCGGTGTGCCCATTCCCAGGGCGATCGACACCGTTTTCGCCACGTCCTCCACCATCACCGCCGCTTTGAGCGCCGCCTCGGCCGTGGGACCGACGGTGAAGACACCGTGATTCTTCAACAGCACCGCCGGAGAATTGCCGATCGTCTCGACGACCACCTTGCCGATCTGTTCGCCGCCGATCAGGGCAAAATCGCCGCAAGGGATCTCGCCGCCGAACTCATCGCCGATGGCGGTGAGGTAGACGGGAATCGGTTTTCCCAGTGCAGCGAAGGCGGTGGCGTAGTTGGAGTGGGTGTGCACGACGCCGTTTACATTTCCCATGTGGCGGTAGATGTACAGGTGGCTGGCAGTGTCGGAGGAGGGTTTCAATTTCCCTTCCACCACTTTTCCATCCAAATCCACCACCACCATGTCCGCAGCCTGCATGGCCTCGTACTTGACGCCCGAAGGTTTGATTACCACCAGACCGCTTTCCAAGTCTCGGGCGCTGACGTTGCCGCTGGTCCAGACGACAAGGTTGCTGCGCGGCAGTTCCAAATGCAGTCGGAATACCTCTTCTTTTAATGACTCAAGCATGTCGCTCTCCGTACTTGGTTGATTTGCGTCTCGTTGCGAAATCCATTCAAACACTTCAATGCAGTATTTTCGCCACGGTCCCGTAAATTGCCGCTCGCGAAAGCAAACAACTCATTGAGTACCTTCAAAGCAGAGCTTGTTCATCTCGCCGAGGCGCTTCACGTCCGATTGTGATAGTAAACCTCCCAGCCCAGGTATTTATCCAGCGCTTCGTGTACCGCATCGGCTACCTGCGTCAGGTTGACGGAGACGTGATGCTCGTAGCCGTTGTTGCATATGTGGACAAGCAATCCTTGCAGATTGGGGATCCTGACCACGCCGAATCCGCCGAAGGTCTGCAGCGGGTCGTCGGTGAGTTCACCTTCGCCGGTGTAGGCCACGATCTTGCCGTTCAAATCGTCCGTCGAAACACGCAGGTACGTGAATGGGCCGGTCTTCACTCGCCCGACGACCGTGCCGAAGGTGTTCTCTTTACCCACGGTGCCGGCGATGATTTCCTGGTAATCCATCACGGCGTCGTCCTTGACGAATATGTCGCCCGGCAGGTTGGAGCAGTGGAAGATGACTCCCTTGTCGGGGTCGTCGCCGTAGTTGTTATTCCAATCCACGATCGCGCTGGGTCGTCCGGAAGCCAGAGCCAAAGCATACATGGCGACAACGCCGGCGACGTCCGTTTCACAGGCCGAAGGTACCAAATTGTTGGACATCATGCTCATCAGCGTACAGGGGACGACGCCGAAGAACTCCTGCATCGAGGTCCAGCATTGTATTGCACTGGCGACCAGGTCGGTCTCGTCCATCCAGGAGTCGATCACGGCGCCCAGTTTGGCCATTTTCAACAGTGCGTCCTCGGGAATGGCCTTGGTGGGGACGTAATCCCGGACGGATTGGAGTTTGGCTTTCACGGCAGGATCGTCATCTGCCAGGCGTCCAATACGGCCAAAGGCTTCGGAGAGATCGAGTGTTTCGATGGAAATCCCCGAATTCTCCAACAATTTTTCGGAATAACGCACGGTGTTGAAGGCCGTCGGACGAGCGCCCAATGCGCCGATGCGGGCATGTTTCATACCGCCCACAACACGGCAGGTGGCGGCGAAATTGCGCAAATCGTGACGGAAGCTCTCGCTCTGTGGGTCGACCGTATGCAACGTCGTCAGCGTGAATTTGATGCCGTACTGACGCAGGTTGTTGCACAGGGACATCTTGCCGCAGAACGAATCACGGCGGTCGGCGATGGTCATTCGCATCGCATCGTCGGGATAGGCGTGGATCAGCACCGGCACATCCAATCCGGACCAACGCAATGTGTTGGCAATCGCGCGCTCGTCACCGAAGTTGGGCAGGGTGACCAGGACACCGTCGATCTCAGCGGCGTGCGCTTTAAACAGATCGGCCAACATGTGCGCTTCCCCCAGACTCTCGACCGAACCGTAGGGGGTCTTTTCGGGAGAAATGGCGATTGCATTAATACTTTCATCTTCGAGCACTTTCAGTATGGTCTCGCGACCAGCTTCACAAAGATGACTGGGAAAGAATCCGCGATTGCCTACGATCAGACCCAGGGTCAATGGTTTTTCAGACATTTCTATTCAGCTCCTCTCGAGTATTGGTCAATGCAGGTAGAAGTATGTGCATCAAATCTCATCTTTGGATTATATGACCGATCCTTCTTTTTTCCATTGCCACAAGGCAGTCGTTCCACCGTCAAACTGTGCATTATTGACAATACCTATCTCAGGATCGAGACAGGTATTGTCAGAAGGAAGGGAAGAAAGACTTATCAGTAATCCGCAGGAGCGGAGTCATGCGGTCCGTGTTTCCGCACCCGCCGCGAAATCTTAGATCGAAGTAAACCTCACTTTACCGTATTTCCTCGGCGCATTTTCACCTGGATCGTTAGTACTCTGTTATATCGACGGCGTAGTTGGTGAAGAGTCGCTGTTTGCCGGATTCGACGCTGAGCATGATGTACAAGCCGGCAACGTCTTGTGGGACTGCGACTTCCGTCTCCCATTCCGCAATGCCATCGGCGGGAGTGACGGGTACGGATACGATGTCCGGCGTTTCATAATATCCATAAAGGATGCCATCATCGCCGATCACCGGAGGATTGCCGATATGCACGTAGGAAGGATATTCTCCCGGGTTATAGGTTTGCCACGTAAACTTCAGTCCCTTATCGATTCGTTGGATACCCGTGAGCGTGAGACTTACATCGTTGAGGGCCGTAATTTCGACTTCGCTGCTAAATATTAGATCCTCCACCTCGTAGCCGATGGGATACGTCAGATCGGTTTGAATTTCATCCAAATTCAACTCAAACGCTCCTTCGGCTTGATTTGCTTCCGGTTCGTAATAGTTATATTGGCCGGTAACGAAAATGTAATCAATGGCCAACGTGGACGCGGGTGGCACGTCACTCAAAGGACATTCCACGTAGATCATTTGGGTAACGGGTTCGTACAGCGTCCCGGCGATGTATCCGCGCATTTGGAACCCGGGAGCCAATCTGTGACCGCCGGAGCTTACGAACACCGTTTCGCAGTTCGTATCTGTACCGTCACTCTGGTGTAGAACGACGGGATTCTCCTCAAGGGCTTGCATTGCACTCCAGGCACCTGTATCGTTGCGGATGGTAATGTCAATGCGCACGCCATCACTCTCGGATTTACCGACGTTGGTCACGAATGCGGCCCATTCTCCCGATCCAACCGACTCGGAACCCACGCCCTCTGGCAGTACGATATAGGCACATGCGATAGTCGAAATCAGGTGCGCCAGGATGACGAGTATCAGCGCCTTTTTAATGCTCATCCTTCCTTCTCCTTGTGGCCGAGGACTTACTTGCTTGATTACGAAACCCTGCCACTTGTTTTTAGACTCGCGACGAATGTTCAGTGCGGTCAGGAGTGTTTGTTTCTCACTGGGAAGCAGGGATTAGCTTCCTGTAACGCTTCTCTACGGAGTCTCGAATTTTGGAATGACACCGTTGATCAACGACACGACTTGCCAGTAATTGGCGGGCGCATCCGTTCCGCCATCCACGGCCGTGACCGTTTTTTCCTGCCCTTCGTATGAAACCGTGATGTAATACGTGAAGCATTGTCCACACGGCGGGTGCCAGGTGTCGTACATTTCATCTGTAAACCATTCCCGATTGGCGATACCTGCCAGCAACCTGTCCAGCTCCTCCTGGGTGATCGTTTTCTCGGTGGTTTCCGTGCCGTTGTCGCCTACGATGCTTCCATCCGGATAGATGGCATACAATTCGTCGAGACAAGTCGGCCCACCGTTGCGTTCGTAGGTGAGTATCGCACCTTCCTGCATGAGACTCACAGCCTGGTCTTGCCGGAACGGTTGGAATTCGCAGGCTCTGGAAGTCGTTGGGGTAGCGTCTGTTGCACTTCCAGTTTGACGGTTCTGGATTCCATTGATCACAACGACTGCGAGGATGATGACGAGGAGGCTGCTTGCTGCGACCAGAACATTGCGCCGTCTGCGGAGTCTTCTGAGCAGGCTGATGTGGAGCGGCAGCTTGGTGGTATCATCTTCGGTTTCAGATGCTGCGGTCATTCGCCGGCTCCTTTGAGCGGCAAAATAACTCTGCACCCCGATGAAGATCAACATGAGCAGGCCCACGACGATGCTCGTCCACCAGGAACTCAACTTTCCGTTGAATTGGATCAAAGTCTGGATGATGCCCAATACGAGCACGCCAAACAGCGTGCCAAATACGTAGCCCACGCCGCCGGTGAGCATCGTGCCGCCGATAACAACCGCAGCGATAACGGTGAGCTCGAAGCTCTGGGCATACAGGCCGTGTCCGGATGAGACGTAGATGCTGAGTGTGATGCCGGCCAGAGCCGAGCAAAATCCGTTCAATGTGTAGACCAGTATTTTCGTTCTATCGACGGGCAAACCCATCAGCCTGGCGGACTGTTCGTTTCCCCCGATGGCATATATGGTCCGGCCAAAGCGCGTGTAGTGAGCGAGATACATCGCAGACAACAAGACGACGGCTTCGAGCACGACAAGAATGGTAATGAAATTTCCGGTTTGCGTGGCCGGATCGCTGAGGCCTGGTATCAAGAGCTTTGTCTGTCCTAAAATGCGATATACGGAATCGTTGATCGCGATGGCGTCGTCGCTGATGAAGAAGCACATGCCGCGGGCGAACCACATGCCTGCCAGTGTGGCGATAAAGGGCTGTACCTTCAGGTACGTAATGAAGTATCCCATGACGGCGCCCAACAACGCGCCCATGATCAACATCAGCAGCATTACGATCCATGTGTTGTAATCTCCCGTGCGGATCATCGCCGCAGCGGCTACGGTGGTCAGTGCAACCACGCCACTTACGGAAAGATCGATGCCGCCCGTAAGAATGACGAGGGTGCTGCCGATGGCGCTGATCATCAGGAAGGGACTCGTGCGAAACAGATTGAGGAACACCTGTGGATCCCGCATACCGGAATAGAAGAGCGATCCGATCCAGTACGCCAGGAAAGCCAGAATTGCTGTCGATAAAACGGGTACGAATCTTCTGTTCTTGGAAATGAGGGCAGCTATCTTTTCCAGCATCGTTAAGCCTCTTTCTGCCTTGTGAACCTGCGCAGGAGACTCCCGACTTGTTCAGAGTACAGCAGGATCACGAAGATCACGACCACGCCCTTGATCGCCATGACGGCGTTGGCCGGTACGCCAATCGCATACATCGAAGTTGAAGTGGCCTGGATGACCCATCCACCGACGATACTGGCCAACAACGAAAAGCGGCCGCCTTCCATGAGGGTGCCGCCGATCACGACGGCAAGGATGGCATCCAATTCCAGCGTGAGGCCGATGTTGTTGGCATCGGAGGTTCGGATGTTCGAACTTGCGATTATTCCCGCTACTCCCGCGCAAAGGCCGCAGAAGGTGTAAGCAAACAGTTTGATTTTTCGTTCATCGATCCCGCTGAAGAAGCTCGAGCGGAAGTTGATTCCTACAGATTCGATGAACAGGCCTATGGCAGTCTTGCGCGTGATGAGCCATGCGATCAAATACACGAAGCCTACGATGTATACGGAATATGGAAGGATGAGCCAACCGTTGCCTATCTTGGCATAGGGCTCGTAAAAGATCTGAATTCTGACGGCGTTGGTGATGAGCTGCGCGATTCCGCGTCCAGCGTACATCAGAATCAGCGTGGCCACCATGGGCTGGATTCTGCCGTATGCGACCAGGGTGCCGTTCCATAAGCCACAAATGGCGGATACGATCAGCGTCACGATGATCACTTGCCACAGTGGGGCGAAAGTGAAATTCGGGTCGTAGATGAATTTCATCAAGTCCGGCGGCAATTCGACCCCGATGATGACCGGGTTCATCATGATCGCGGCCACGGAAGCCGCAATGGCCATCACGGCGCCCA
>Ga0307426_1002639_pt1 | contig 11076 bp, 9 predicted proteins | sample SalMarWE160340MG_FD_202165 | JGI IMG/M metagenome (GOLD analysis project Ga0307426, IMG submission 202165) | Salt marsh sediment microbial communities from the Plum Island Ecosystem LTER, Massachusetts, United States - WE1603-40 | ecosystem: Environmental > Aquatic > Marine > Intertidal zone >... | reverse complement strand
TGGAATATTACAGTCAATCAGATGAAATAAAATGATTAATTGATGATATAAATATAACCAGGAAGCAAAAGGAAGCAAAAGGGGACGTTGTTAAAACTATTAAATAACTTGGATGATAGAGAGGTGTAAAAGATGATGATAAAATATTTAAATAATTTAACTACTTCCCCGTGAACTTCCTTGAGGCATAATAATGCTAAATACAGATCTAATAGATTTAATTACTCACGGAAGAGAAGAGAGAAACTTAGAATATAAAAAATCTATGAACTGGAAGAATAATGAAACAAAGGCAAAGGTTATTAAAAGTTGCCTTGGGATGGCAAATATACGGGATGGTGGATTTATAATATTTGGAGTTGACCAAGAGGGTGAAGAATTTGTTCCCCATGGAATGAAAGAAGAAGATTTTAACTCTTTCAGTCAAGACCAAGTATCCGCTGTTGTAAACGAATATGCTGATCCATTTGTGGAAATAGCAGTTTTAAAAGAAAATTATAATAATATGAATTTTATTGTGATTCAGATAGAAGAGTTTTTTGAAGCCCCTATAGTTTGTAAAAAAGATGGTAGCCATGGGCTTGCACGGGGGGCAGTATATACACGCACAAGAAGAATGTACGAAACTGCTAAAGTTCCTTCACAATCGGAAATGCGTGAAATATTAGAAATGGCTGCCGAGAAAGGAATTAGGAATTTACAAAGCAAAGTTAGTAGAGCTGGCCTTGTGCTTCGTGAGTCGGACGAAGAAGATCGTAAAAAGTTTGATGAGGAGTTAAATGGACTCTAGGGTTCAAAAAAGATTGGATACAATACATTCAACGGGTTATTGGAGAATACATGTTAGACCCACTGTTTATGAATCCAATAGAATTTCATCCTTACCTGAACTGAGAAAAATAACAGAAGAGTGTATGGTTACCTTACGCGGATGGAACTTTCCGCACTTGGACATTGAGGAGACCATTAATGGTGATCATTGGATAGAATCGGGGGCTAAGTTCAGACAAATTGTAGAATATTGGAGATTTTATCAAAGTGGGCAGTTTATTCATCATGCAGCAATGGGAGAAGATTATTTGGTAGAAAAAATTGAAAAAATACTTGCTGATTTAGGGAAATCTCCGATCAATCGTTATTTAAATATCACAGACACGCTCTTTACAGTAACCGAAGTTTTTGAATTCATCGCAAGATTAATTGCTAAAGGTATATATACTGACCCCGTTCATGTGTCAATCAAACTTGTCGGGACAAATGATCGACTATTGTTCTTTTGGCATTCGCAGAGAAACTTTTTTTTGCGGGGCAAATACATTTGTTATATTGATGAAATTAATTATCCGACGGATCAAATGGCTTTTAATGTCAAAGACATATTATCAAAAGCCCCAGAACTGGCTTTGGACGCCACGTTTTCAATTTTTGAGAGATTCAATTGGAATAAAGTCCCAATGGAATCTCTCAAGGAGGATCAAAAGAAGCTGCTCGAAAGGAGACTATAAGGAGGCAAAGCAGAAATTGATCAAGATGAGCAGTACTGCATTAATTCAAGATGTATTCCGCATTTTTATAAAGCTGCCAATTCTGTTAATGTGCGTTTCAATTAATCAGAATAAAATCAAATCTTTTCTATAAGGAATTAAACTATATACAACATCATAAGGAGTGAGGGGAAGCAAAAGGGGACGTTGTTAAAACTATTAAATAACTTGGATGATAGAGTGGTGCAAAAGGTGATGATAAAATATTTAAATAATTTAACTACGTCCCCTTGAACTGTCCCATCTATTTTATCTGTCCTGAACGATGATGAAAAAGAAAATTAAAGAGATTAAACCCAACAAGCAAGTTATCAACATTAAGCCTGATGATGCCGAAGTGCATTACAATCAGGGCACAACTTATAACAAACTTGGGCGCCACACTGAAGCAGTTGAGGCCTTCAAGCGTGCGATCCGTATTAATCCTGATTTACCTGAAGCACATTACGGTATGGGCGTGACTTATTACTTACTTGGGCACTACACTGAGGCAGTTGAGGCCTTCAAACACGCGATCCGTATCAAACCTGATCATGCCGTAACGCATTACAATATAGGCGTGACATATAATAAACTCATGCATTACACTGAGGCGGTTGAAGCCTTCAAGCACGCGATCCGTATCGATCCTGATTATTACGAAGCGCATTGCAATCTGGGCGTGGCTTATGGCAACCTTGGGAACCATTCCGAAGCAGGAGAGGCCTTCAAACAGGCGATCCGTATCAATCCTGATCTACCTGAAGCGCATTTTTATCTGGGCTTGGCTTATGACAAGCTCGGGCACTATACTCAAGCTATTGAGGCCTACAAACAGGCTATCCGTATTAAGCCTGATAATGCCGAAGTGCTTTACAATCTAGGTGTGAATTATGGCAGGCTCCGGCGCAATCAGGAAGCAATGGAAGCCTTTAAGCAGACGATCAACATAAAACCTAATTATGCCAAGGCACACTTCGGTCTTGGTACTGCTTATTTGTTCCTTGGTGACAGGAATTCAGCTTTAAACGAATACAAAATTTTCGAGACACTGAATGACGATTTAGCGAATAAAGTGTCAGGAGGGTCAATCAAGACGTACTCGTTTTCGCTATGTTCTGATTGTCTGGAAAAATACAAAGCTTTATGTTTTGATCCTTCCTGCAGTTATGTACTCAACACTTTACCTTTGACCTCACTTCAATGGGAAGACGAACATCCCAAAAAATGGACCAGCGAATGTTGCAAAGAATGTAAGACATCAATCTGTAACCTTGTCCAGGCAAGAGATCAACTGTGGCGTGAATGCAAAATCACTGACCAATATCAAAACGTCTGGACACAATCCCAACGAATGATACCCAACTGGCCAGGATTCAATCGTTTAACACTCAATGATGAGCAAATAGAAGAACTTGATGAATGCCTTGAAGGATTGACTGAGTTGATTGAGGCCACTGTTAAAAAGTATCCCAATATTGAAATCATTGATGAGGGTCGTGGGTTATCCGAACTCAGGGCAAGCCGTGAAGACGATAAACAGCCCAAAAAACGATGGTGGCAATTTCGGCCAGTAAAAAAAGGAACGGAGAAATAATGCTGATAATTTCATCAACATGCAACTAATAAAGGAAGAGAGATAATCAATGGATTTAGATGATTTGGAAAGACTTTCACCTGATGACCACCACTATGAAAACGCCATACGACAATACCTTGAGGGAACGTACCAATCGAATTGGTATTTTCTTGTCTGTGCTATACGTTCAAATCTAATCCATGCAGCAATAAACACGCAGAAATTGATTAATGTGTATGAACGAGCAAAATCACGCAATCAAAGACAAGCGGAAACTTGGTTTATAATAAACTTTGATTATTCATTATTTTTATCAGGTCCATTATTGGGAACAATTCTATTTACTGGGGCTGCCCTGGAAGCTTTTTTACGCATGTGTATGCGAGCCTTTTGGGAACAAAACACCTCACAACAAAGGCGTGGGAAAGGTACTTCTAATGATTTATTGATAAAGCTCGCTGATTTTGATAAAAAGGAAGCGTTCAAAAAACTAGATCATGCATATAAAACTTTACTTAAAAAAGAAGTGCCTACAGAGTATAGTGTAAGTTTCAAGGAATTAATGGCTTTTAGAAACAATTGTTTTCATTCTGATCCTATATTAATCAAATCGGGTCTTTTTCGCCAAAAAACGAGAGGTGGCCACATTGCTGATGTTACTTCTTCAAATCATTATCCTTATTTATGGGAGAGCAATCGTCCGCTGTCTATCACCCACTCTCTTCGGGCGGTTAGACTGCATGATGCGATTGTCAGTGATCTGTTTGTAAGACGCTCGCCGAGACTAAAAATGCATTCTGATCTTCATGATGAAAATCCTGTAGGCAATTTAATAGAAACTGGACTACCAAAAAATATTTCCCCAAAGGATTTAGATTTACTGGCTGATGTCTGGGATAACACTGTTGACAAGCAACTACAAGAGGTAACGAGTGAAGAAATAAACGAATTCGGGAATGATCTTAAAAGAAAAGCAACCTTACATTCTGTGAGGTAACAGCATATGGACAGAGAATATTGGGTTTTAAACCTAACAAGACTTCACTAAAGTATAAGAACGCTATAATGTGGCTTGAGGGATAGGCCTCTGCTCTTGCCCCTAGCAAGTGGCTGAAGCTGACAGAACGCAGCTTAGCCACAGTGTTGAATACAAGATGTATTCCGCATCTCTATAAAGCTACCAATGGGCGTTTTGCAACAGCCTATTAGGCGGGGAGTCCGAGCTCCCATGCCTTCAACACCCTCCTGATCACCGTACCATCCTTCCCCCGCGGGATCGCAGGGCGAAACTCTATCTCCTTGGGAACTATGCGAGGGGAAAAATACTTCCTCATAAACTCTTGGATCTCTTCATGGAGTTCGTCTGAGGGGGAAAACCCCTCCTTCAGGACGATGAAGGCCTTAATCACATTGCCCTGTAAGAGGTCCGTTTTGCCGACGACCCCGGCGTCGGCCACCGCCGGGTGCTCCCGCAGGGCCTCCTCCACCTCGGTGGTGCTGACCATGACCCCATCTATCTTGATCTGGTAGTCCTCCCTCCCCTGAAAGTAGAAATAGCCTTCGTCATCCCTATAGGCAAGGTCACCTGAGACATACCACGGTTCACGGGTGAAATACTCCTGATATCTCTTTTCATCACGCCAGAGCCCCCGCATCATGGCAGGCCAGCCCTTCTTGATGGCCAGGTCTCCCAAGGTCAGGGGGGGCAGCTCATTCCCCTCGTCATCAACGACGGCCGCCACAATACCGGGGAAAGGTTTCCCGATCGAGCCCGGTTTAATCGGCATACTGGGGTAATTGGCGATCATGATCATCCCCGTCTCGGTCATCCACCAGGTGTCATGGATGGGGGTGCCGAAAAACCTCCTGGCCCAAAACACGAGTTCCGAGGGCAAGGGTTCCCCAACACTGAGGATATGGCGTAGGCTGCTCAGATCACACTTCTTGGCTATCTCCTTCTCTTTCTCCATAAGCCGTGCAAAGACGGTAGGGGCCGTGTAGCAGACCGTTATCCGGTGCAGCTCGATGGAACGATACCACCCTTCGAGATCAAACCTCCCCCCCCGGACAAAATTGTTCACTCCGCAAAGCCAGGGAGCGAATACACCATAGACCGTTCCCGTAATCCACCCTGGTTCAGACGTGGTCCACAGGCAATCGTCATCCCTGAGATCGAGGACCCATCGTGCCGTGATCAGATACCCGACCATGTCTCGATGCACATGGAGGACCCCCTTGGGCTTCCCGGTGGAGCCGGAAGTATAGCTGATAAAAAGGGGATCGTCGAGACCAACCCACGCAATATCACAGTCATAGGGGGCGCGGGAAATCTCCTCCTCCCAGCTCACCTCACCAGGCCTCAGGACGATATCTCCCGCCCCTACCAGGATGATATGCTGAAGCTCAGGGAGTTCGGTGAACGGCACGCGGGCCGCCATCCTGGGGGTGGTCACCAGCACCTTGGCCCCGCTGTCCTTGAGCCGCTCCCTGACCGCCATCTCCATGAGCGCCTCGTAGAGGGGCCCGAAGATGGCCCCGATCTTGGCGCAACCGGCCATGGCGATATAATACTCCGGGCACCGGGGCAGAAATATGAAGACCCGATCCCCCTTCTCCACCCCCAGTTTCTTGAGTACGTTGGCGAACTTATTGGAGAGGTCCCGCATCTGGCGGTAGGTAATCCGTTCCCTCCGGTTCTCATCCTCATAGATCAGGCAGAACCGATTGCTGCGGGCAGGGTCTTCCGCATGCCGGTCGATGGCCTCATAGGCGATGTTTACCTTGCCGGTACGGTGCCAGCTGAATTCCTGCTCTACCTCCTTCCAGTCAAAGGACTGGCACGCCTTATTGTAATCCCGCAGGTTTGCCTGAGGGTTGGCCGGTGGCAGGATGTTTTCCATCAGCAGCCTCCTTGAAATTAAATCGGACCGTGCATGGAATCAAAGGGTCCTGCTTGTGCCTCCGTATGCTCCCCCGCTCCGATCTCATAAATGGGATACACCTCGTACTGGGACACGCCGGAGAGTTCCGTCATCAGCTGCGCCACCTCCTCTTCCTGCTCCGCCTCGATAACGGTAAAGGTGAGGTTGCCGCTGAGGGTGGCATACTGATGATGGATCCGTACCCCCAGGGGGAGCTGGCTGAATACCCTCCCGGCCTTCTCTTTGATCTCCTTCCAATGCTCCACTGCATGCTCTCCGAGTATCAATAAACGCATGGTTTCCCCTCCTCACCCTCAAAATTCCAATAACGACGGTGAACCTCCTTGACCCGCCGTATGGTCCCGGCTATCTCTTCGTATTGGGCATCTTCAACCTGCTGCATCTCCTTCGTATTGATCATCGAATCGCCCAGTAGCTCCCAGAGGACCATCTCCACCGAGTCCCGCAAGGCCTGGGGGTTGTATCCCCCCTCCAAGACCAGTACCAGCCGCTCATCGCAGAGCTCGGCGGCCAACTCCATCAAGAGGGCGGTCATCCTGGCAAAACCCTCCTGAGTGACGTTCATCGATCCAAGAGGATCGCTGTGGTGGGTATCGAAGCCAGCTGATACCATTATTAACTCCGGTCGATACTGCTGGGCAATGGGCCACAGGACGTGACGAAAGGCGTTGGCAAAACACGCGTTTGAGCAGCCGGCCTCCAGGGGAACATTGACGACAAAGCCCTCCCCCCTCCCTGTTCCCACCTCCTGTTCCTCTCCGGTCCAGGGGTAAAAGGCGATCCGGTGAGCGGAAAAATAGAGGACCTGGGGATCATCATAGAAGATACTCTGGATACCGTTGCCGTGATGCACGTCCCAATCGACGATCAATACCCTTTCGATGCCATGGACCTTCATGGCATACCGTGCCCCAATGGCCTCATTGTTAAAGATACAGAATCCCATGGCCCGATCCTTGTGGGCATGGTGCCCTGGGGGCCTGACAAGGGCAAAGGCGTTTGTGACGTGCTTCGTTAAGACAGCCTTGACGGCCTCCATGACCCCCCCCGCGGCCATCCAGGCTGCCTTGTAGGTCTGGGGAGAGGCCACCGTGTCGGGATCATACCTGACCTGCGCCCTGTCCGCGCTGTCCAATATCAGGTCCACGTACTGGGGATCATGGACCCAGAGGATCTCATCCAAGGTCGCGAACCTCGGCTCAATATGCACCAGGTCAGGACCGAAGTCCTTGTGATCCAACATAGTATAGATAGACTGGAGCCGTTGGGGACTCTCCGGGTGCATAATCCCCGTCCTGTGCTCCAGATACAGTTGATGCCTCACAATCCCTGTTTTTCCCATAACACGAAAAAGAAACACAAAAAATGTGACATTTCTTGTTCGTATCCTAATCCTTCAGCAATGCATTGTCAACCGTATGAAGGATCGGGTGGTAAGTTCGCGCCGCCTAATTACTACAAACAGGCGCGGACACAGTGCGTAGTCGTAAAGGAATAATGAAATAAGTAAAGGGCGACAGCGGCGCGAATGCCGAGTGTCGCGTCACCGGCGCGAACAAATCAATTGAACGGAAATCCGCCTAACACCAAAATATAAACATTGCTCAGTTACCCTGATTCCGCTCAGTTCGGCAGAATTCGATGATTTAAGAGATGAAAAAGGAAATGTGCATGCCCGGCATGCAAGAGAAAGAGGAGGGGAATAATCCCCTCCTCATGTACTGTCTGTTACTCTTTTCCTTTAACCAGATCTTCAACCACTGAGGGGTCAGCCAGGGTGGTGATATCTCCGAGGTTCTCGATATCCCCCTCGGCGATCTTACGCAAGATACGCCGCATGATCTTCCCACTGCGCGTCTTGGGAAGGGCATCGGCAAAATGGATCTTGTCAGGACTGGCAATGGGCCCGATCTCCTTTCTCACATGCTTAACAAGGGTTTTTTTGAGATCGTCGGCCTTCTCCACCCCCGACTTCAAGGTCACAAAGGCATAGATCCCCTGCCCCTTGAGATCGTGGGGATACCCCACCACCGCAGCCTCTGTCACCAACTCATGCGACACGAGGGCACTCTCCACCTCAGCCGTACCGATACGGTGACCCGAGACATTGAGCACATCATCCACCCTCCCCATGAGCCAAAAATAACCATCCTCATCCCTGCGAGCTCCGTCACCGGAAAAATAAACCCCTGGAAACTGCGCAAAGTACGTGTCTTGAAACCGATCAGGATCACCGTACACCCCGCGCATCAATCCAGGCCAGGGGCGCTTGATCACTAAATAACCCCCTTCATTAACCTCCGCAGGGTTACCATTCTCACGCAAGATCTGAGGATCGACTCCAAAGAAGGGAAAGGTGGCCGAACCGGGCTTCAGCGGGGTGGCACCAGGCAACGGCGAAATCAAGACGCCACCGGTCTCAGTCTGCCACCAGGTGTCCACAATCGGACAACGCTCCTTACCGATCACCTGATAGTACCACATCCAGGCCTCAGGATTAATCGGCTCACCCACCGAACCCAAGACCCGCAGGGAAGAAAGATTATACTTGTTGGGCCACTCATCCCCATCTCTCATCAAGGCCCGCAAGACAGTGGGGGCAGTATAAAAGATGTTCACCTTGTACTTCTCGATAATGGCCCAAAACCGTCCGGAATCAGGATAAGTGGGAACCCCTTCAAACATCACATTCGTCGCCCCCGCGGCAAGGGGACCATACACAAGATAGCTGTGTCCCGTCACCCACCCAATATCAGCCGTACACCAAAAGATATCCTCGTCATGATAATCAAAGACATACTTAAAGGTCTCAAGTGTATAGAGCAAGTACCCCGCCTGGGTGTGCAACACCCCCTTGGGCTTGCCCGTACTGCCACTGGTATACAAGATAAAAAGCGGATCCTCAGCATCGAGCTGCTCAGGCTTACACGCTGTGGTGATATCCGGCGCTGCCACCTCTTCATGCCACCACGTATCGCGCCCCGTCTGCATGGGGCACTCTTCACCGATACGCTTGACCACAATAGCATGCGCCAGATCAGGGCACTGCGCCATGGCTGCATCTGCATTGGCCTTGCTGTCCACCACCCGACCACTGCGGTAATACCCGTCACAACAGATCAATACCCGCGCCCCCGCATCCACAATCCGATCCCGCAAGGAATCCGCACTGAAACCACCAAAGACCACCGAATGAATAGCCCCGATCCGCGCACACGCCAACATGGCAATGGGTAATTCGGGGACCATCGGTAAATAAATCGAGACCCGATCTCCTTTCTTCACCCCATGCTTCTTCAAGACATTGGCAAACCGGCAGACCTCCTCATACAACTGCCCATACGTATAGGTCCTGGTCTCGCCCTCGGGCTCTCCCTCCCACAGAATCGCTATTGTGTCTTTACGCCCATTGTTCAGGTGACGATCCAAACAATTATACGCCACATTAAGCTTGCCCCCCACGAACCACTCATGCCGCGCATTGGCAAAATCATCCACCATGACCTTGTCCCACTTTTTAAACCATTCAATATCCTCGGCCAGCCGACCCCAAAACCCTTCAGGGTCCTCAAGAGACTCCTGATAGAGCTTACGATACTCTTCCATGCTCTTAATATGCGCCCCATCACGCACCTCTTTGGAAGGCGCAAAAACCCGCTCTTCATGCATCATGGAAACCATACCCTTCTCAGAAACCATACCATCTCTCCTTTGTCATGTTGAGCAGTACCGAAACTCTCCCTTTTCTATATTTCATCCTATAATTCACCAAAAAGGTCTGTTTGTTATCAGAAAATACAAGTGAATTAACTTAATTAATATAAATAATAGCGTTTTTTCCCCATTTGTCAATGTACTGCTGGGGGGAGCTATAACTCCAGCTGTCCCTGCAAGACTTTTTATTCGATCGCATAGCTATCAACGTGATCGAACTTTTTATACGCACTCCTCTCAGCTTGTCATCTTTTATCAAATTGATTATAGTAAAAAGCCAGTTCTCGCTAAACGACATGAGTGAGGTGTGGAGAGTGATCAGATATATTAAACATAGGCTGACGTTTCGAGAATACGGCAAACATGTCACCATTGCCCCCAATGTCATCATTAAGAGGCCTCGATTGGTCTGCATTGGCAATCATGTCACCATTCAAAGAGATACGCGTATCTATATTCACCCGGAAAACAAGGATGCCGACCATTGCCTCTTGCGAATAGGGAATCACGTCCATATTGGTATGAATAGCGTCATTTCAGCACAAAATCGCATCGTGTTAGAGGATTATGTCCTCTTTGCCCCCCGCGTGACGATTCTCGATAATACCCACATCTATGAAGATGTCGACACCCCTATTATGTTTCAAGACCTTACCCGAGATGGCGCTGTCCATCTTGAGACAGAGTGCTGGATAGGGACGAATGCCATCATTATGCCAAATGTAACCATAGGAAAACACGCAATCGTTGGCGCAAACGCTGTAGTCACTCAAAACATACCCCCCTTTTCAGTAGCAGTGGGAGCACCTGCAAAGGTCATAAAGAAATACGATATCGACAAGAAGAAGTGGGTGCGAGTCTAACCGTATTATTTCTCTTTTAATTCTTCACGTGATGCCGCTTGCCATCCTTTCTCAATTAGATTATATTACAATTAAACGAAGCGCCCCTTCAGATAAAAAATGCATATAACACCGCCTCGTGAAGGCAGCGAGAGGGCAATGTCAGCATGAGGATATACAGAGGGAGTTGGTGTCGGAAATGGGGACAGTACGGCACGGGGACCATCGCTGATAGAAAACAATATTGAAACTGCAGGAGGGAGACAGAACGATGTTCAAGGAGGCAGAAGACCTTTTTGAGGAATTGAGCAAATTACACCTCCAGGCCGAACGGCATTTCTTCGACCATTTCACTCCCAGCAAGATCTGTCCCGCAGCAGAGGGGAGGTGGCAACCCCTGGCCGATGTTTATGAGACGGATGAGACCTGGGTGATCAAGCTGGAACTTGCGGGCGTGCGTAAAGGGGATTTCACCG
>Ga0307426_1002637_pt1 | contig 11081 bp, 7 predicted proteins | sample SalMarWE160340MG_FD_202165 | JGI IMG/M metagenome (GOLD analysis project Ga0307426, IMG submission 202165) | Salt marsh sediment microbial communities from the Plum Island Ecosystem LTER, Massachusetts, United States - WE1603-40 | ecosystem: Environmental > Aquatic > Marine > Intertidal zone >... | reverse complement strand
GCACGGCCCGGGCCATTGCCTCCGAACGGGCCGAATCTCGCGGAAGGCCGAGCAGCTCTGGCCGGCCGGACAGAAACGCCGCCGCCGCACCCACGGCCGCCGGGCAGGCCATCGAGGTGCCGTCCAGAACCGCGTGTCCCCCCGGGTAAGTCGAGATGATACCCACCCCCGGGGCAGTCAGATCGAGCTCCGGCCCCACGTTGGTGAAGGCGGCCAGGAAGTTCTTCTTATCCGTGCCGTAGGGTGAGGCGACCTCTCCCGTTTGGGTCGTGCCGGCGGGAAATGTGCCCTTACGCCCCATGGCCGAAACAGCCAGCGACAGCGAGTAGGAAGCCGGAAAGCTAACGGGCTGGCGCCGTTCGTTGCCCGCGGCCGCGATCACCAGGCTTCCCCGTGAGCGGGCGTACTGGATGGCCGACTCGATGGCCTCGTCCGCCGGACCGCCGCCCAGACTCAGGTTGATCAGGTCGCAGCCGTCCTCCACCGCGCGATCGATGGCCTTCGTGATTGAGTAGTTGGTAGCCGAATCGCTGTCCTGAGCGAACACACGGTAGCTGCGCAGGTTCACGGCCGGGGCCAGGCCCCGCACCCCCTCCGGTGGCCGGCCGCGGGCGGCGATTATCCCGGCCACGTGGGTGCCGTGCCCCCTGCCGTTGTCCCCGAACTCCGACCTGTCCTCACCGACGACCGTGTTCTCCCCGCCGTCGACGTCCAGGTCGGGGTGCTCCGCGATCCCCGTGTCGACCACCGCCACCTTGATGCCCGCCCCCGCCTTCGGGGAGGCGGCAACGTAGAAGTGGCGCAGGCAATCCACGTAATCCAGAGACAGGGGTACCAGGGTAATGCGGGTGCCGGAGCTCACGGTGATGTTCTTCCTCAAGCAGGACCAGAAATTTTTTTCGGGGTAGATATACAGCCGCTTCAGCTTCGGCGAGGCGGAACCGAGGGCCAGGCTCACTTCCCCTTTGGTGTTGGTCCATCCCTGGGCCCCGATCCGCTGCTCGAAATCGGTGAAGGCCACCACCAGCGCACCCGCCACCGGGGTTCCGTCCTTGCGGGAGACGATGCGCAGTCTGACTTTGACGGCGGCCTTGGCGGCTGCCGCCCTGGTTTCCACGAGCAGGCGGGGCGCCACTGCCGGGCGGAAAAAGGCGAGCGGGACAAGGCGCAGGCCGGGCTGACGAGACCTCAAGGCTGAAAGAGCCGCCGGAGCGATTTCCACCAGCTTGGCCCCGTACTCGCTTACGGAGTCCAGCAGGCGCAGCTCCATGCCCGGAACCTCGGTCAGACGGAAAGGCCGGAGAGGACCGGTCCGGACGGTCAGCTTACGTAAAAATCTGCCGGTCGCCGCCTCGATGGACGGGGAGGGCACCCGGATCCCCTGAATCGGAAGAACGATGAACTGATCGAAGCCCGTCTTACCCATCCGCTCACCTCCCGGTAGCCGGCACGCCTCACAGCGGAGACTAAGCCCGCGCTTTGAGTATAGACGCTTCGGCAGGCCGGGGCAAGCGCGCCGGCGGTCAGCAGGCCGGGATCATTCCATCTTTGACACTCTGCGGCCATTCGGTTTAGAATCCCTCCATGACAGATCCGACACGACCGGAAAACATCGAGGAAATCATCGATTTCGCCATCCGGCGGGAGAGGGAAGCCCAGGACACCTACCTGAGCTACGCCCGGGAGACGCAGCGACGGAGTTTCAGCGAGCTGCTTCTAACGATGGTCGAGATGGAGAAGGAGCATGAGCGCAAGCTGGTCGAGCTCAAGCAGGGGCGTCGGGGGCTCGAGTCGTTCACTCCGCCGAAGGGGGAGGACCTGGGGCTGTCGGAAATGCTGGTCGAGGTTCCCTTTTCTCCGACCATGGATTACGGAGATTTCCTCATCCTGGTGATCCGCAGGGAGCGCGAGGCCGAACAGCTGTACCGTAAGCTGGAGGGTATGACAACCAGCGCGGATGTGCGGAGCATGTTCGCATTGCTTGCCGATGAGGAACGCAAGCACCGGGATTGGGCCCAGGAACGCTACGACGAGGATATTCTGAAAGAAAATTAGCCGCATTTCGGAGGCATTCGTGTACAAAGCCGTTGATCCCAAGCTCAGTTTTCCCAAGATGGAGGAGGGAATTCTCGAGTTCTGGCAGAAACAAAATATATTCGAAAAATCGATCCGGCAGCGGGAGGGGCGGGAGGAATACGTGTTCTACGACGGGCCTCCCTTTGCCACCGGCCTGCCTCATTTCGGACATTTCGTGCCCGGCACGATCAAAGACATCATCCCCCGCTACAAAGCGATGCAGGGGTTGAAGGTCGAGCGCCGCTTCGGCTGGGACTGTCACGGTCTGCCCGTGGAGTACGAGATGGAGAAGGAGCTGGGAATCTCTGGCAAGAGGCAGATAGAGGAGTACGGGATCGCCCGCTTCAACGAGGACTGCCGTTCGATCGTGCTGCGCTACACCTCCGAATGGCGCAGCGTCATCACGCGCCTGGGCAGGTGGGTGGATTTCGATAATGACTACAAGACCATGGAACCGGACTACATGGAGTCGATCTGGTGGATCATGCAGGAACTGTGGAACCGGGAGCTGCTGTACGAGGGGTTCTATATCCTGCCCTACTGCCCGCGCTGCTCCACCGCCCTGTCCAACTTCGAGCTCAACCTGGGCGGCTACCAGAACGTGCAGGATCCCTCGATCACGGTGAAGTTCAAGCGCCTCGATGAGCCGGACAGCTACTTCCTGGCCTGGACAACCACGCCCTGGACCCTTCCATCCAACCTCGCCCTGGCCCTGGGCCCGGAAATCGAATACGCGAAGGTAGCCGACGGGAGCGACCAGTACATCCTGGCCGAAGAGCGGCTGCCTACCTACTACAAGAGTCCCGGCGAGTATCGCGTGCTCAAGCGATACAGGGGAAAGCAGCTGGCCGGCATCGAATATGAGCCGCTGTTTCCCTACTTCGCCTCCCTTAGGGAAAAAGGAGCGTTCCGCACCTACGTCGCGGATTACGTCTCCACCGAAGAGGGGACCGGGATCGTCCATACCGCTCCCGGATTCGGTGAGGATGACTACTCCCTGCTCAAGGATACCGAGGTGCCCACGATTTGTCCGGTGGATGCCGAGGCGCGCTTCACCGAAGAGGTGACCGACTATCAGGGCCTTTTCGTCAAGGAGGCGGACAAGCGGATCATCAAGGACCTGAAAGCCAGGGGCGCTGTGGTCCATCACTCCACCTACCTGCACGCCTATCCGCACTGCTGGCGCTGCAGCTCCCCCCTGATCTACCGGGCCATTTCTTCCTGGTTCGTCAACATCCAGAAGATCAAATCCAGCATGCTCGAGGCCAACAGCCGGGTCTTCTGGGTACCGGGCCACATCCGGGACGGACGGTTCGGCAAGTGGCTCGAGGGGGCCAGAGACTGGGCGATCTCGAGAAATCGCTACTGGGGTAATCCCCTTCCCATCTGGAAATGCGAGGACTGCGGGCACCAGAAGTGTATCGGCAGCCGGGCGGAACTGGAGAAGCTGTCCAAGCAGAAGGTCACGGATCTGCACAAGCATTTCGTGGACGAGATCACCTTTCCCTGCACCGAAGGCTGCGGCGGTACCATGCGGCGCATCCCGGAGGTGCTGGACTGTTGGTTTGAATCCGGTGCCATGCCCTATGGCCAGAACCACTACCCCTTCGAGAACCGGGAGCATTTCGAGGCCAACTTTCCCGCGGACTTCATCTCCGAAGGTCTGGACCAGACCCGGGGTTGGTTCTATACCCTGACCGTCCTGGCCGCGGCGTTGTTCGACAAACCCGCCTTCACCCACTGTATCGTCAACGGCCTGGTGCTGGCCGAAGATGGAAAGAAGATGTCCAAATCGGCCAGGAACTACACGGACCCGATGGAGGTGATGAACGAGTTCGGAGCCGACGCTCTGCGCCTGTTTCTGATGGACTCCGCCTGCGTAAAAGCAGAAGACCTGCGCTATTCCGATTCGGGAGTCAAAGAGGTGCTGAAAAACGTGATCATTCCCCTGTGGAACTCCTACAGCTTCTTCGTTACCTACGCCAATATCGACAGGGTGCGGCCGGACAGGGCGCCCGAAAACCCCGAAAATCCCATGGACCGCTGGATCCTCTCGGAGACTCAAGCGTTGGTCCGGCAGGTCACCGAGCAGATGGAGCTGTACGACCTGCAGAAGGGGATCGATCCGATCATCGAGTTCATCGATTCCCTGAACAACTGGTACATCCGCCGCTCCCGGCGCAGGTTCTGGCGACCCGAGAAAAAAATCGACGTGGACAAACGCCAGGCCTACCAGACGCTGTACTCGGTTCTGATTACCCTGATGCAGGTGGCCGCTCCCTTCATCCCCTTCATCACAGAGGAGATCTACAGGAACCTGAAGGCCAAAGAACTGCCCGAATCGGTTCATCTGACCGATTTTCCGACCTATGACCCCTCTCGGAGGAATCCGGAGCTGGAGGAAAAGATGGGCCTGACCCGCCGGGCCGTCTCCATGGGCAGGGCCCTGCGCACCTTGCACAGCCTGAAGATCCGGCAGCCCCTCAAGGCTCTGCATCTGGTAACCAAGGATCAACGGGAGAAACGCATCCTCATCGAAATGGAGGAGTTGATCAAGGATGAGCTGAACGTGCGCAGCGTCGTATTTCGTGAGAACGAGGAAGAGCTGGTCGAGTATACGGCCAAGCCGAACTACAAGATCCTGGGAAAACAGCTGGGCAAGGATATGAAAGCGGCGGCGGCGCGGATAGAGGGGCTGTCGATGCGGGAGATCCAGTCATTGCTGGAAGGAGCCACCCTGTCGATCGAGGTCGGGGACCGGGTTTTCGACCTGACCGAAGAGGGAGTCATCATTGCCAGGACCGAGAGGGAGAATCTGAAAGTTCTCAATGAGGGTTCTCTGACCGTAGCTCTGGATTCGGAGCTGACCGAGGAGCTCATCCAGGAGGGGATGGCCCGGGATCTGGTCCGGGGAATTCAGAATCTGCGCAAAGAGCTGGACCTGGAGGTGACCGATCGGATCGAGCTGGCCCTGTTCGGCACCGAGCAGGTGAAGCGGGCCGTGGAGCTGAACGAGGACACGTTGAAAAGCGAGACCCTTGCCGTTTCCTGGAAGTGGAAAAAACAGGAAGGGGCGGCGGAGATCGACTGCGGGCAGGAGACATGCTTCGTTTCCGTGAAAAAAGCAGCCGATCCCGGCTAGTCCGCTCTCAGGCGCTGCGGCTCCTCCCCGCCCTCTCGCTGTGCTCATTGCTCCTGCTGTCCTGCGCGACCGTTCCCCCTCCTCGACCGGCAGCCGGCTGGCTCGGTGTTCTGCCCCCCCTGACTCCGGATTCATTATACGCGTCGGTGGATGTGGCTTCATCCTGGAACGTGCTGAAGGTCCTGGCCGAAACCACCGGCAGTGAAACAGAACAGCTGGAGCGGATAATCGGCAATCTGGACCGCGTTCACGCCCGCATCCGCCTCTCTCCGGGCGAGTCGCCGGAGCAGGCGCCCGAGTTCTCCCTGATCGCTCTGGGCAAGTTCTCTCCCGGTCCCGTGGTTCGTCAGCTCAATCGTGACCCGTCCTGGGAGCGGGTCATGCTGGAGCTACTGCCCGGCCGGGATTCCACAAGCTCCCACTGGTCGTACCGAACCTACTGGCGGAAGGAGGAGCTTCAGATCGCCGTGCCCGAGCGGGGGATTCTGTTGGTATCCGGTGGCGATCCCGCGGGTGCCGAAGACCTGCTGCGACGCCTGCATTCCCCCCGACCGCAGCCGCTCCCGGTTCAAGCTCGGGGAGCGCCGGAAAGCGCGGATATCTTCTTCTACATTCCCGATCCGGTAGCCCTGGCCGCTTCACGCCGGTCTGTGTCCACCTCCCAGGATCCCGGAGCCCTTTTACAGAACCTTCCCATCCGCCAGGGCTGGATCAGCGCCCGGTGGTACGCCTCCGACCCTTCGGTTGCACAAGAGCAACGAGAGGGGTATGAGGTGGAGGTCGTGTTTCTGCTTGCCCGGCTGGAAAATCCCCGCTCCGTGGAGCGGCTGCTGCGGTTGATGCTGACCCTCTGGCTGCGCAAGTGCCAGGTGGAAAATCCCGTGGAAAAGCTGAAAGCCGTGACAATCCGCGCCGAATCAGAATCCGTCCGAATCGAATCGCTTTTTCTTTCTTCCGGGGAGATCGCCGCCTTTATCAAAAGCCTGCTCCCCGAGAACCTCGCCAGCGGCGGGCTGCCGTGAGCGCGGATCTGGTCGTGGTCGATTACAGCGCGGGGAATCTGCGCAGCGTGGAAACGGCCCTCCAGCATCTGGAAGTGCGTTACAGGGTCTCGAGCAGCCCGGAGGAGGTAGCTGCGGCGCAGCGGCTGATCGTGCCGGGAGTAGGGGAGGCCCGGGCCGCCATGGAGCAGCTCTCCGCAACCGGACTGGATCGGGCCATTGATGAGTTCCGGCGGGCGGGACGACCCCTGCTGGGGATCTGTCTGGGCTGCCAGATCATCTTCGATCGATCCGCGGAGCGCAGCACCCGCTGCCTCGGTTTCCTGGCCGGAACCGTCGAGCGTTTCACCCCCGAGCCCGGGCGAAAGGTACCCCACATGGGCTGGAACCGGGTTTTTCGAAGGCGCCCTCATCCCCTGTTTGACGGAATCGCCGACGGCGCTTTCTTCTACTTCGTTCATTCCTACTACCCGCAGCCGGCGAAAGCGGAGGTGGTGATCGGGGAGTGCGAGTACGGGCCGCGTTTCGCCGCCGCAGTAGCCAGGGACAACCTGGCGGCCTGTCAGTTCCATCCGGAGAAATCCGCCGAAAACGGCCTGCGGCTGCTGGCCAACTTCCTGGGCTGGAAACCGTGAGAGCGTAGCATGCTGGCCAAGCGAATCATCGTCTGCCTCGATGTCCGGGACGGGCAGACAACCAAGGGGGTGCGCTTCCGGGACAACCGGGATATCGGCGACCCGGTGGAGATGGCCCGCAGCTACTACCAGCAGGGGGTAGACGAGCTGGTCTTCTACGATATCACCGCTTCCGCCGAGCGCCGCCGGATCTTCATCGATGTGGTCGAGCGGGTGGCCCGTGTGATCTTCGTGCCCTTCGCAGTGGGCGGCGGTATCTCCTCGGTCGGGCAGATGCGGGAGGTGCTGCTTGCCGGAGCCGAGAAGGTAAGCGTGAACTCCCAGGCGGTTCGCAATCCCCGGCTCATCGCCGACGGGGCCGAGCGGTTCGGCAGCCAGTGCGTGGTGCTGGGACTGGACGCCGCCCGGGATCCGCAGATGCCCAGCGGCTACCGGGTGTTCATAGACGGAGGTCGGTTGGCCACGGAACTGGATGCGCTCTCCTGGGCTAAGGAGGCGCAGCGGTTGGGAGCCGGCGAAATCGTGCTCAATTCCATCGATGCCGACGGCAGCCTGGACGGCTATGAGCTGACCCTGACCCGCCTGATCTCGGAAAATATGTCCATCCCAGTGGTGGCCTCCGGAGGAGCCGGCCACCCCCGGCACCTGCAGGAGGTGTTCGAGCAGGGGAGGGCGGACGCGGCCCTGGTGGCCTCCATGGTTCACTTCGGCACCTACTCGGTCGGACAGATCAAGAGCTACCTCAGGGACCGGGGCATCCCGGTACGCCTGGAGTAGCGCCTGCGGCCTGTTTGTCATTCACAAGTGCTGATTTATTCCCTGTCCCCGTCGGTTCGTACACCTCGCGCTTGCCCAGGAGCCGAGATCGGATTACTTTGTAACCCATGAAAGCGATACAGATACAGAAAAACGGCGGACCCGAGGCCATGGCCCTGGCCGAGCTGCCCGTTCCGGAAGCCGCCGCCGGACAGGTGGTCGTCAAGGTCGAGGCCGCCGGTGTCAACTTCATCGACGTCTATCAGCGTAATGGATTGTACCCCGTGCAGCTGCCCTACGTCCTGGGTGTGGAGGGTTCCGGGACCGTGAGCGAGGTCGGTTCGGGGGCCGGCACCCTTGCGGTCGGTGATCGGGTGGCCTGGGCCGCAGGCCCCGGCACCTATGCCGAATACGTGGCCGTGCCGTCCGACAAGCTGGTCAAGGTACCGGAGGCGATCGGTTTCCCCGAGGCCGCGGCGGCTATGCTCCAGGGCATGACTGCCCACTACCTGGCCCTAGAAACCTATCCGATCAAGAAAGGGGATACCGTGCTGGTCCACGCCGCGGCCGGAGGGGTGGGACAGCTGCTCGTGCAGGTGGCCAAGCGCAGGGGAGCCCGCGTCCTGGCCACGGTATCCACGGAGCAGAAGGCCGAGCTGGCCCGCAAGGCCGGGGCCGACCAGGTGATTCTCTACACCCAAACGGATTTCGTGGAGGAGGTCAAACGAATGACCGGGGGCGCCGGCGTCCATGCCGTCTACGACTCGGTCGGCCAGACCACCTTCCTCAAGAGCCTGGACTGTCTCAGCCGGCGGGGAACTCTGATTAGCTTCGGCCAGTCCAGCGGCAAGATCCAGCCGATCGAACCGGCCATCCTCGGGGCCAAGGGATCCCTCTACCTGACCCGGCCCTCCCTGTTTCACTACATCGCGGATCGGGTCAGCCTGGAGCGAAGAGCCTCAGATGTGTTGGGCTGGATCGCCAAGGGTGAGCTGGTCCTGCACATCGGGGAGAAGTTGCCTCTGGCCGAGGCCGCCGAAGCCCATCGCCGACTGGAGGCGCGTAAAACAACGGGCAAGGTGCTGCTTATTCCTTAGCCGGATGTTCCGAAGAATAATAATCGGAGCCGATCAGAAAACGGCGCAGGTTCGCGGCTTGCAGCGGGATCGAGACGGGTGGAATCGGGCTATTACTCCGACTGTATTTCTTGGATCACCGACGCGATGTGATCGAGGTGTCGTGTTTCTCCCAGCAGCACTTCTTGCGGAAGTTGTATCGATCGCGTGTAAACATCCACTACCACGGGGAACGAAGAATCACCGGATGCCTGCCGTCCCCAATTTGCGCGGGAATAGTCGATCCCTTTTCGCAGACTCTGTTCCCGGAAGCAGATCAGTCGGTGCAGTGGCGGATAGCAATCAACGGTAGGTATTCCGGCTGATTTCAACCTGCGCGAAAACTCCTCCTTTGTAATGCCGGAGAACTCGTCAGGATCGAAGACGAATGGATAGACATAGTAACCGAGCTCTTCCGTTCCAGCCGTGGGTTTCATCACCTGAATACCTCGGATGTTGTTCAACTTACGTGTGAGGTACCGGGCATTCTCGTTACGAATCCGGTGTTGTTCGGGGAATCGTTTCAACTGTATTCGAAGAACCGCGGCCTGGAGCTCCGACATCCTGTAGTTGCTGCCGTACTCGTAATGTTCGTAGAAATAATCACCGATATGACGACCGCAATCCGATAGACTGTAGATTCGCTTCGCCAGCTCATCATCATTGCATACGATCGCACCGCCTTCACCGGCCGTCATGATCTTTGAGGCCTGGAAGCTGAAAGTGCCCGCATCCCCCCAATTCCCGACCCTCCTGCCTTTGAATCTGGATCCATGCGCGTGCGCGCAATCTTCGACAATGCTGAGATCATGTTTAGCGGCGATGCTGCACAGTCTCTCCATATCAACCGGATTGCCGCCGAGATGAACTGCAACTATCGCCCTGGTACGCTCGCTTATGAGATTTTCAAGTTTATCAACATCCATTACGAATGTCTCGGGATCGATATCACAAAAGATAGGAACCGCATTCGTGGCAATCACGGCGCTCGCCGAAGCCACGAAAGTGTAGTCCGATACGATCACCTCGTCCCCCAGGCCAATGCCCAAGCCCATCAGGGCGACCTCGATCGCAACCGTACCGTTACAGACGGCTAGGCAGTGCTTGGACTCCTGGAACGAGGCGAATTCCTTCTGGAACGCCCAGACATTTTTGCCGGCATGCGCTGAAGGCGCACCGGCCCACCAATTTCCCGATCGAATGACCCCCTCGACACAGTCTAGGTCGTCTCTGCTCCAGATCGGCCAATCGGGAAACTTCGCTTTCCCTTTTTTCTCCGCGGGTGCACCTCTCATGCAAACGCCTCCTCAGATATTCCGTAACACGAATGTGTAGTGTACGGCAAGTCGGACCGTACGCGATTCATCGCTTGTAGCGGGAATACGAATCAAAACCTACGACCAGAATGCTGAATTTCCTCTTGGATCCGTCGTTCATCGTTCTTCTCGGTGATCAGGTATCCCTAGACAAGCCGCCTGGAACGATCGTGACTCCAGGTCGTAGCTCCAAGTATAGCTGAAGAACCTTTCGTTGATAAGCGAGGGATCGTTGGCGAGCTGCCCGGTACCCGACTCACTCGCGAGCTGCTACTCCCCGCCCGGATCGGTCACCCGTCCCATGAACAGGATGCCGCCGATGACCGTGGAGCTGCCTCCGCCCCTGACCATCAGCACATCGCCCTCCCGGATGTCGCGCGCCTCCACCCGGCGGCCGTGGACCGTTGCCACCGCTTCGCCGGGGGGCAGGTCCATGGGTACGCGTCGGGCCTCCAGATCCGCACCCCGCGCCACGAGAAAGGGGTGGTTCCAGGTCGCCTCGATCGCTTCGATCGGCACGAACCCCTTCGGCGTGGGCACCGGAGTGCCGGCGGGAAAACAGCCGCCCACGGTCACCGCAGCCGCCTCGGTGCCCTGTTTGTTGACCTCCACGAAGGCCTTGTGTACGAAAATCTGGATCGACAACCAATTGGCATAGGGTCCGATTCCCGGGAACTCCGCCTTGGATGGATCCAGCGCGCGAACGATCCCCAGGTGCCGGAGGCTTCCGTCTTTTATCAAATCGAATTCCGAGGTCATCTTGAATCGGGGCAGGTACACGTAGACATCCTGTTTGGACAATTCTTCCTGCCAGGATGCGATATTCGCTGAGGTCATCCGTTCTTCAAGGGAGGGAAGGCCCTGTGGATCCTCCGGCAGCACGATGGTCATGGACAGGTCGCCCCCTTGGTAGGGCAGCTGCAGGATCTGGGCAGAGTCGGTCCAGCCGAAGCGGAAGCGGCCCAGCTGGAACATCATGGGTACTTCGATCGTGTCATCGTCCAAACGGTGAAAGGGCATGCTCCGGGTCTTGGCTTCGT
>Ga0307426_1002636_pt1 | contig 11085 bp, 10 predicted proteins | sample SalMarWE160340MG_FD_202165 | JGI IMG/M metagenome (GOLD analysis project Ga0307426, IMG submission 202165) | Salt marsh sediment microbial communities from the Plum Island Ecosystem LTER, Massachusetts, United States - WE1603-40 | ecosystem: Environmental > Aquatic > Marine > Intertidal zone >... | reverse complement strand
GCTCGGACGCGGACGCTGCCGGGCGCTATGTCGGGCGATGGCTTGATGCGGATGCGCACGGGCCCACCGAGCTTGAATACGTGGCGCCCCCGGCGCTCGTTCGTCGTGTCGAGCGTTGCCGCCAGGTTCGCTCGCCAGCGCTCGCATACCTGCGCCTCGATCGGCGCATAGTTGTGCCTGTAGTTCGTTTCGTTGACCTCCACGATATAGTCGTTGGGGACGATCCGGCGGTAATCTGCGTCCTCGAGGATATTCCTCCTCGCCAGCATGGCCCTGGCCAGGTGCCCATTGACGTCGGCAGGCAGGATCGGCCGGTGCCGCCGCAGGAAGAGGGGCTCCCGGATCTGCTGCTGCAGGCTAGCGTCAATGGCGCGCGGCAGCATGGCCAGGTTCAGCAGCCCCCGGCGCAGGCGGCTCAGCGGGGAGGGGCGATCCTCTGTCGAGCCGCTGTCATGCTCCAGCAGGCGGTCTGCCACATCGCGCGGGGCATTGCCTGGCGCGCGCGGCCTGTCCGTCATCGCACCGAGCACGTACTGCCGCACCGCACTCAAGTCGGATAGCACAGGCACATCCCCGTCGTGCTCCTTACGTGGTGTACCTTCCAACCAGAAGGCATATGCTGCCATCGGTTGCGCGATGGCCCCTCCTTGCTGCAACAGATCGACCAGCAGCTTCGCGGCAAGGCGCGGCGTCGCGGCGTCGAGATCGCTCCTCGCGGCGTCGATACCGATACAGGCCGCGCTCTCGGTGACCACGAGCAGGTCGAGCACCACTCGACGGTCCAGGTTCGGGTCAGCCAATGTGATGCCAACGAGCACCTCGACCGGATCGGGAAGGGTACCCGCGAGTTCCCGGGCGATGCCGAGGACGAACTCGGACGTTTGCGCGGAGCCAGACCTAGGTCCCGTCACTCGACATCCCCTTGAGCAGCAGGCGCGAAAGCCCGACCACGACCGTGTCTCCAGGCACGAGCTCCTGGTCGGCGACCGGCGCGTCATTGACCCGTGTGCCGTGCGTGCTGCCCAGATCGCGCAGCCACAGCGTGCCGTCGCGCCGGTAGAGCTCGGCATGCTGTCGCGAGACGCCCGGGTCCTGATCCAGCCGGATCGCGGCCCCACTTCCTCGCCCGATCGTGGCGGGCAGCGCATCGATGACGAATTCCTGGCCCTCGTATGGTCCCTTGGTCGCATAGAGACGGGGCGATGCCAGATCCGCTTCCCCGATCGAGGCCCTTTCCCGCTGGGCTGGCGTGTAGTCAACGGCGGCTACAGTGGCATCGTGGCCGGCCTGGCTGCGCTGTGGCCTGAGCATGGTCTCCCACTGGGGCGGCGCACTCTGCTCGACCAGCTCCCGGCGCCTGGCGAGATAGAGCGCAAAGCCGATGAATGGGATCAGCGACAGGGCAGCCCATTTGCGTTGCTGCCGCGCGGGCAGCGCGCTACGATAGACGTCCCAACAGACGAATGCAACCATAACTGTCCAGGAGATGCCGATCAACAGCGCGACGGCGATGCCAGCTAGTAGCGGTAACAGTGGATCCACGATGCTCCTTGTGCGACCCGTTTCCTGCGGTCTGCTGCGTGCTCTGTCCCTGTTTGGTGAACCCCTCTGATATCAGTTTACACCAATTGAGGTACCTGCACAACCTAGATCTATGGCCTCGGATCGGCCCCAGACCAGTAGCATCAGTGGATGGATAGGGGACAGTAAGGAGGGCAGTTCGTCACTACCGGCACAAGTAGGTGTAGTGTGACGATGCTAATGACAGGCCATCTTAATTTCGGCTTAAGGTTCCGTTAAGGCTGCGTTAAGGACGAGGAAGCACTTACCGTGGCATCATGGGGTTAGCGGTGCCACCGGAAACGGGTACGCGCATTGGCGCGGCGGAGCAACACGATGAGCACAGCCGTTTTCATGAAAATACTGGAATCGATGCCTCGTCGCTACGACGTGGGTATCCGCCTGCTGACGCTCGGCGGAGCGGGCCGTGCCTACGATCGGCTGGCCGAGCACGTGCAGGCGGGGCAGCACGTGTTGGACATCGGCTGCGGCACCGGGGCGTTGACGCTGCGGGCTGCAAACCGTGGCGCGACGGTCAAGGGGATCGACGTCAATGCCCGTATGCTCGAGATCGCCCGGCAGCGTGTCGAGGAGGCCGGGCTGGCCGACACGGTGGAACTCTGCGAGATGGGCGTCGCCGAGCTGGACGGTGAGGCCGAGCAGAGCTATGACGCGGTCACGAGTGGGCTGTGCTTCTCTGAGCTTACCGAGGGCGAGCGCATCTATGCGCTGAAGGAGGCGTACCGCGTGCTCAAGCCGGGCGGGCTCCTTCTGGTAGCGGATGAGGCAGTGCCACACAGAGTACTCAAGCGCCTGCTCCACTGGGCGATCCGGTTGCCCTTGGCCGTTGTCACCTATCTGATCACCCAGACCACGACGCGCGCCGTGCCCAATCTGCCGGCACAGGTACAAGCTGCCGGGTTTGTCCTAGCGTCGACCCGCTCGAGCGCGCTGGAAGATTTCGTTGAGCTGATCGCCCTCAAGCCTGGCTCGATGGAAGGGACGGTTCATGGCTAGCCTCAGGTATGTCCTGATCAATGTGCTCGAGACGCTGCTTCGCATGCTGCCGCTGCCCCGCAAGACAGGCGTGATCGCGATCGGCCATCCGGGCCGGCACTCACCGGTGCTGTTGACCTGCAACTATCATCTCACCGTCGAACGCGTCAAGAAAGCCTTGCGCGGGCTGGACTGCTACCTCTTGGTCGCCAACAGCCGGGGGGTGAACGTCTGGTGTGCCGCGGCAGGGGGGCTGTTCACCCATCACGACGTGATCTCGGCGCTCAAGACCAGCGGCATCGAAGACCTGGTCGAACAGCGCGAGGTGATCCTGCCCCAACTGGCCGCCAGCGGGATCGAAGCACGGCAAGTGCAGCAGCAGACCGGCTGGCGGGTGATCTGGGGGCCAGTCTATGCCAGGGATGTTCCTGCCTTCCTGCAGGATCCTCGCCACAAGCCGCCTGCCATGCGCCAGGTGAGTTTCCCACTGCGGGATCGGGTGGAGATGGCGGCGGCCTGGGCCTTCCCGATCTCTGCCATCGCTGCACTGGTATTGCTCCTGGTGTGGCGCGCGGCGCTGTGGCCGCTCGTGCTCCTGGTGTGGGGCATCGCGCTGCTCGCCTTTGCCAGCTTTCCGCTGTACGCGCGCTGGCTCGACGCCAAGCACGACCGCGTTGGCCTGGTCTTTTTCGACTTTGGCCGTGGTGGCATCCAGCTCATCCTATGGGGGTTGTGCGTGCTCGCGCTGGTCGCCGTTGCCCTGCTGTCGGACGGCTTTGGGTGGGGTGATGTCCTGCGTTGGGGGGTAGCGACACTGGTCTTGGTAGTCATCGTCAGCATCGATCTGAGCGGCAGCACGCCGGTGCTCAAGAGCGGCCTACAGGGCGACCGGCTGCTGCGAGTCAGGTTGGACGCAGGCAAGTGCAAGGGAGCCGGCGCCTGCGAGCAGGTGTGTCCCCGCAACTGCTTCGCGGTGGACCGGGGCGAACACACGGCAAGCATGCCTGGCGCAGAACGCTGTGTCCAGTGCGGAGCGTGCATTGTCCAATGTCCTTTTGACGCGCTGGCTTTCGTTGATCCGGCGGGGACAACAATTCCCCCGGAAACGATCCGCCGGTTCAAGCTGAACATGATGGGGGAGCGTCGTCGCTCGGGTGTGGAGCAGGAACAGCACCAGATACGACGATGAGCCGATCGGCACAGGCCGCAGGTCACAGGTCACGTCGCATGCATTTGACAGATGAGACAGAGGGATCTATACTCTCTAGACTGACTGGTCAGTCTAGAGATCTGGCAAGATCGAAAGGAGGAGATAATGGGTGGCACGATCTTGGTCTTGCTGCTGCTCACGGTGGTAGGTAGCGTGTTGGCTACGTGGCTATTGCCGATGGCTTTCAGGAGCGCACCGCCCTACGGCCTGGCGGTGGATATCGCCGTGGGCACAGGAGTTGCCATCGCCTGGTCGCTGGTGGCCTATCTGGTCCTCTCGCCGCTCATTGGCTTGAGGGGCTGGCTCGCCCTGGCGATGAGTGCCGGCGATGCCATCGGCTTTGCAGCGGTGATGATGTGGGTTCTGCGGCGCATCAAGAAGTGATAGGAGGGCCAGATGCCCCCTAAAGCAGACGTTTCGCAGGAGCGCAGGGCCCAGATCTATCAGGCCGCGCTCAATTGCTTCCATCGCACGGGCTATCACCTCACGACGATGGACGACATCGTCGTCGAGAGCGGCTTGAGCAAGGGGACGCTGTACTGGTATTTCGACAGCAAGAATGATCTCTTTATCTCCATGCTGCGCCAAGTGATGGACCAGTTCGGCCAAGAGATGGCGTCCATTGCTGCCCAGGAGGGCAGCGCCGCGGACAAGTTGCGCACTAGCCTGGCGCTGTTCCGTGCCGAGTTGGCCGACATGAGCACCTTTTTCGGGATCATGATGGAAGCCTGGGCACTGACCCGCCACGACGAAAAGGTAGAAAACCTGGTCCGCGAGATCTATACCCCTTATGCCGACCTGATCGCAGGCATCGTGAAAGAAGGTGTGTCCAACGGCGAGTTCGACGTTGAACTCCCTGAAGCGATGTCGCTGGTGCTGCTGGCCCTCTTTGATGGCATCACACTGTCCATAGGCACCGATCTGTGGCAGTGTGATTGGCAGGAGATCATGGATGAAGCGGAACGGCTGGTCCTGCGTGGCCTGAGAGCGGAGGAGCCACGTGGCAACAGATGATCCGGTCATCAAGACCGAGAATCTGACGCGAACGTTCAAGAATACCATCGCCGTAGACGAGCTCAACTTACGTGTGCAGCGCGGGGAGATCTTTGGCCTCGTCGGCCCGGATGGGGCCGGCAAGACAACCACGATCCGCCTGTTGGCAGCTATCCTGGACCCCACTGGCGGCAAAGCGAGGGTTCTTGGCTACGATACGGTGACCCAGCCGGAGCCGATCAAGCAGCGCATTGGTTATATGGCGCAGCGATTCAACCTGTACGGGGATCTGTCCGTGTGGGAGAACCTCAACTTTTTCGCCGATGTGTTCGAGGTGAGGGGCGCGGTGCGGAGGGAACGGATCGAGCGGCTGCTGCGCTTTGCGCGCTTGACCGAGTTCCGCGACCGGCGTGCAGCACACCTTTCGGGGGGCATGCAGAAAAAGCTGGCCCTGGCCTGCACGCTGATCCACACGCCTGAGCTGATCTACCTCGACGAGCCAACCACCGGCGTGGATCCAGTCTCTCGCCGCGAGTTCTGGGACATTCTGACCGACCTGCACCTGCAGGGGACTACGCTCGTCGTCAGTACGCCATATATGGACGAAGCAGAGCGATGCTCGCGCGTTGGGTTGATGTACGAAGGACGGATGGTCGTCTGTGACACGCCCGAGCGGATCAAGGGACTAGTCGAAGGAGAGCTGATCGCGCTGCGCACGTCGAACCTGCATCGCGCCCGGGAGGTGCTGGCGTCACTGCCGGGGTTGCTGGAGATGCAGACTTTTGGCGATCAGTTGCGACTGTTCGTGCGAGACGCTGACAAGGCAATCGAGTGGACCAGGTCGGCGCTGGCTGCGCAGAACATTGAGCTGCTAGAGGTGCGCCGTACACAGCCGCGCATGGAAGAAGCCTTTATTTCGCTGGTGCGGCGCCAACGAGCCCATCGTACGGATGGGCAGACTGGGAAATGAGGTCCAGGGACGGATGAGTTGGCGGCGGGTCATTTCTGTGATGCGCAAAGAGTGGCGGCATATCACGCGCGATCGCACGTCCTTTGTCTTGTTGATGCTGTCGCCGGTGCTTTTCCTGGTGACGATGGGCTATGCGTTCTCGATCGATATCAAGAACGTGCGGATCGGCGCCATGGATCAGGACCTCAGCGAGTTCTCGCGGCAGTACATCGCCCAACTGGGCAGCAGTGATGCGCTGCGCGTGGTGGCCTGGCCAACGAGCCTAGAAGAGGTTGATCAGTCGATGATCGCCGGCCAGGTCCGGGCGGTGGTGATCATCCCGCGCGGATTTGACCGGGACCTCAGGGCAGGGCGCACGGCGACGGTACAGGTCGTGATCGACGGCACCGATCCCAACACGGCCGGCCACGCCATCCGGCAGATTGGCGGACACACTGACCATTTCGCCGCACAGGTCCTCGCGCACCGATTGGCGCTTGCCGGCGTGTCGTCGGAGCGTCTCTCCCCGATCGATCTGCGTGTACAAGCCTGGTACAACCCCTCCCTGCGCTACACGGTCTCCATGATCCCGGCTCTGGTTGGAGTGGTACTGAGCGTACCGGCTATGGCTGCCTCCCTGGCGCTGGCACGCGAGCGAGAGTGGGGCACGCTGGAGGGGCTGATCGCCACACCGATACGCCGCATCGAGCTGATCGTCGGCAAGATCGTGCCCTATGTACTGGCAGGGATGTTGAGCGTGCCGCTCTGCCTGGCGACGGCGGTGTATGGCTATCACGTGCCATTTCGAGGCAACCTGTGGGTCTACCTGGCCTTGTCCGTCGTCTTTCTCTACTCGACGATGAGCATCGCCCTATTCATCTCTGTCTTGACGCAGAGCCAGCAGGTGGCCATCATCGCGTCTATGACCGTGTTCCTGTTCTCCGGGTTCTTTATGTCCGGGCTGTTGATTCCGTTCAGCATCATGGGACCGCTGATCAAGATGGAAGCCTTTCTGTTCCCGACAACGCACTTTGTGATCATTAGCCGGGCCTTCTTTGTCAAGGGGGCGGGCCTGGCTAGCGTCCAAGGCTACGTTTGGGCTCTGCTGGTCATTGGGACGCTGTTCCTGGCCCTGTCGGCGCTGATGTTCAAGAAGAAACTGTGAGCCGCCTTGTCGATCTGAGGTGCAGCATATGTGGTACCGTATCTGGAGATTGACAGTCAAAGAGCTGATCCAGCTCGCGCGTGACCGGCTGTTGGCTCCCTTTGTGCTTCTGGGGCCGCTGACCGAGCTGCTGCTGGTGGCCTGGTCAACGTCACAGGGGATCAAGCACTTGCCGACGATTGTACTGGATCTGGATCACAGCGCCGCCAGCCGGGGGCTGATCGAGGCAATGGTCAACACGGACACCTTTGACCCATATGCGGTGGAAACGCTGGATCAAGCCACAGCCGAGATCCAGGACGGGCGCGCGCTGGCGGCGTGGATCATCCCCCGTGGCTTCGAGGCAGGGCTCCTGGATACGGCCGGGGATGCCCCTTCCGTACAGTTGGTCCTGGATGGGGCTGATGCGGTGGCTGCACAGACGGCGGCCCAGGTGGCGCGAGGGGTAGTGGCCGCCTACGGGCAACGGGTTGCGGTGCAGTCACAATCCGGCGGGCTCCTGAACCTGTCTCCACTAGACGTGAGCGTGCGGGTGTGGTTCAACGAGGAGATGAAAGAGTCCAACTATATGATCCCTTCCGAACTCGGGTTCATTGCCGCAGCGATCGCAGCGATGGTCGCCAGCATGGCCATCGCCCGCGAATACGAGCTGGGCACACTGGAGCAATTGATGGTCACGCCGCTCCGGACCGTGGAGCTGGTTATCGGCAAGTCGGTGGTGGCCATCGCCCTGGGCTATACCGAGTTTCTGCTGATGCTGGCCCTGGTCGTGTGGGGGTTCAAGGTACCGCTGCGCGGCTCTCTGCCGCTGCTGATGGCCATTGCCTTCTTCTACATGCTGGTCGAGCTGGGCTGGGGGCTGATGATCTCTGCTGTGGCGCGCACGCAGATGCAGGCGCTGCTCATCGCCTTTGCAGTGGTGATGGTGATGGTCATCTTTTGCGGCTATGCCTATCCGGTAGAGACGATGCCGCCGTTGATGCGCCTGATCGCGAATCTCTTTCCGCTGAAGCATTGGCTGGTCATCTTTCGCGGGATCCTGCTCAAGGGCGCCGGCTTGCGGGTCTTCTGGCGTGAACTGCTGGCCATCGCCGGGCTGGGCATCGCGATCTATACCGGTACCGTGCTGCTGATGGCACGCAAGCGGTTGGCATAGCGCAGTGGGCAGCGCATACGGAGCACATTGAGGGCAGAGATGTCGGTTGCCGAGACGAATGGCCACGCCATCGAGGCAGTGGAACTAACCAAGCAGTTCGACCATTTCACGGCGGTAGATCACGTCAGCTTTGCTCTAAGCCAGGGAGAGATCATGGGCTTCCTGGGTCCGAACGGTGCGGGCAAGACGACGACGATCCGCATGCTGCTTGGGCTGACCAGCCCTACCTCAGGGCGCGCGACCGTGCTTGGCCTGGACGTCGCCCATCAGGCAGCCGCGATCCGACAGCGTATCGGTTACATGTCGCAGCGGTTCAGCTTGTACAACGATCTGACTGTATCGGAGAACCTTGCTTTCTTTGGCGGGATCTATGGCGTAAGGGGGAAGCGGTTCGGCGAGCGTGCGCAGTACGTCCTGGATATGGCCGGCCTTTCTGGGCGCGAGAACGAGCGAGCAAAGAATCTCTCGGGTGGGTGGCGGCAGCGCCTGGCGTTGGGCTGCGCGATTCTCCACGAGCCAGACGTGCTTTTTCTGGACGAACCGACGGCCGGCGTGGACCCCGTGTCTCGCCGCGAGTTCTGGAGACTGCTCTATGTCATGTCGGAAGAGGGGCGCACCGTCTTTGTGACCACACATTATATGGACGAAGCCGAGCACTGTCACCGCCTGGCCTTTATCCAGCGCGGCAGGCTGGTCGCGCTCGGTTCGCCGCAGGCGATCAAGGCGGAAAAGATGCGGGGTCAGGTGCTCGAGATCGACTGCACCCTCCCTCAGAAGGCGATAGAGGTGTTGCGGTCCATGGATGAGTCGGGTGAGGTGTCACTCTATGGCGCGCTGATCCACGTCGTCGTCGAGGACGTCGCGGCGCAGAGAGCGCGGATCGAGCATGCGCTGCGGGATGCAGGGATAGAGATCCGCAGCATAGATGCTATCGCTCCGTCCTTGGAGGACGTGTTTATTGCCAGTGTGCGCGAGTAAGGCGCACTTACAGGAGCAGACCTATGCGGAGGAAACTGACTATTGCCGTCGTCGTCGTCGCGCTCGTGGCCGGTTCAACAGGCGTGGGATGGCTCTATTTCAGCCTCAATCCCGGTGCGTGGCAGGGGTTCATCGCCCAGATGCGAGGTGGCACAGGAAGCACGAGCCCGGCGCGCCCAGCACGCTCGGTCAGCCGGCCCGCACGTAGGTCCGCTGGGCTGGTTGCGTCCGGCAACATTGAGGCCGAAGAGATCTCCATCGCTGCAGAGATGGGTGGCCGCATCGCCGATATGCTGGTCGATGAAGGAGACCAGGTTGCGGCGGGCACGGTGCTCGTCCAGCTCGACCCGACGCTGCTGATGGCGCAACGGGAGCAAGCAGCGGCCGCGCTAGCCCGATCGCAGGGGGCACTGGATGCCGCCCAAGCGCAGCTAGATCTGACCCGGTCCGGCGCGCGGCCGGAAGAGATCGCTGCAGCCGAGGGAGCGGTGGACGAGGCGCAGAGTGGCCTGGCCGCTGCCAGGGGGCAATTCGCTGCCGCAGAGGCCGATCTGCAGATCGCGCAAGCGCAGCTCGCCGCAGCAAAGGCGGCCAGGCAAGCCGCCGAGGCGCAGTTGAGCGCTGCCCGGGCAAGCGTGGAGGGCGCCGACGCGCAGTTATCTGCGGCTCAGGCTCGCGTCCAGCAGTCAGAGGCACAACTGGCCCAAGCGCGCGACCGCGATCCCACGCCAGACATCACGGCGGCGCAGGTCGCCCTGGAGCGGGCGACGATCGCGCTGGACAATACCCAGGACGAGTACAAACAGGCCCTCGACCGTCCCTGGGAGGACCAGGCGATCCGCGACGAATGGTCCAAGCGGCTAAAGCAAGCGCAGTTGGACTATCGCCTGGCCGAGGCTCAACTCGACGGGGCGCGCAAGGCGCAGCAGGCGTACGCCCAGGGCCTGAGGGCGCTGGGAGCGCAGGTCGAGGAGGCCGAGGCGCAATCGACGCCGGCAGGTGTGGCGGGTGCCGAGGCGCAGTTCGCGCAGGCGCAGGCCGGCGTTGAAGCGGCCGGCGTCCAGGTGGCGCAGGCCGAAGGTGGGGTGGAGGCGGCCCAGGCCGCTGTGGACGTCGCCCAGGCTGGCGTCGGCGCCGCTCAGGCGCGCCTGGATCAGGCACAGGCGGCGCTCGATCTGCTGCGGGCCGGCCCCCGTGCCCAGGAGATTGCGCTGCTGGAGGCGAACGTCGCGCAGGCTGATGCCGTCGTACGCGACGCCGAGGCTGCACTGCATCTGGCAGATGCACAGATCGCCCGTTTGCAGCTAGCCGCGCCGGTAGCGGGGATCGTCCTGGACAGAATGGTTCACGCCGGCGAGCTGGCCGTGCCGGATGTGCCGCTGTTGACGATAGCGAACCTGGACGAGGTGACGTTGACTGTCTATGTGCCAGAGGCCGATCTGGGACAGGTATCGCTGGGGCAACAGGCTGAGGTGACGGTGGATGCCTACCAGGATGCCTTTCCCGGGGTCGTCTCTCACATCGCGTCCCAGGCCGAGTTCACGCCCAACAACGTGCAGACCCAGCAAGAGCGGGTGCACATGGTGTTTGCGGTCAAGATCAAGTTGGCGAATGCCGATCACCGGCTCAAGCCGGGTATGCCCGCCGACGCGGCGTTCCAGTGAGGGCTGGTCCGACTTACCTGCGGCCGAGTGCCAAGCTCGCAAGATCGTGGCGCATCTGATAGCTGCCCGGGAGGACGTCAAGCCACCACGGCCTTGACGACCAGTTCGAGCGTCTTGCGCAGCGCAACGCCCTGGTACTGGGCCAATTCTGCCGTACCGGGGACCCCTCGTTCTCTGTTGCCAGGCGGCTCTGGCAGGGGCATACCTGTATCGCGCGGGCTGTACTGCCCGTCCCTGCCCCCCAGCTTGACGACCACAAGGTCGAGAGAAGGAACGACATAGAGGGCATGCCCCCCCGAGCCGGCCTTCCAGAAGGCATCCCTGGGCACTTCGGGCCAGTCGCCGCGCGCGTTGACGCTGAACTGCAGGCTGTAGGGCGTGTGAGGGTTGTAGGGCGACATATGGCTGCAGTGC
>Ga0307426_1002635_pt1 | contig 11087 bp, 9 predicted proteins | sample SalMarWE160340MG_FD_202165 | JGI IMG/M metagenome (GOLD analysis project Ga0307426, IMG submission 202165) | Salt marsh sediment microbial communities from the Plum Island Ecosystem LTER, Massachusetts, United States - WE1603-40 | ecosystem: Environmental > Aquatic > Marine > Intertidal zone >... | reverse complement strand
TGAGTCTGGCCTACACCTTCGACAAAGCCAATGCCGATGCGCCCTCGCGGCATCATACGCAATACTTTGAGATGATGGGCGTGCGGGGCCTCTACAACGACGGTTGGATGCTCAGCACTGTTCCAATCCGCGCGCCTTGGGTGCTGGTGGGCAAGACACCGCAGGATCCCGCCAACGCCTATGAATGGGAGCTCTACGACGTCCGCAAGGATTGGACGCAAAACAATAATGTTGCCGCCGCCAATCCGGCCAAGCTGAAGGAGATGCAGCAATTGCTGTGGGCGGAGCTCGCTAAAAATCAGGCTCTGCCGCTCGATGCCTCCGTGGCCACACGGCTGGTCGCACCCCGCCCCAACGTCACGGCCGGGAAGACGGAATTTACATATTCGGGCGAGACGGTCACCGGCATTCCCCATGGCGACGCGCCGAGCCTCCTCAACACGTCGTACACGATCACGGCGGAGGTGGAGATTCCCGAGGGCGGTGCCGAGGGCATGATCCAGACCAACGGTGGCCGGTTCGGCGGCTATGGCTTTTATCTGCTGAAAGGGAAGCCGGTCTTTCTTTGGAACTTGCTCGATGTGAAGCGCGTGCGCTGGGAAGGGCCGGAGCTATCGCCTGGCAAGCACACGATCGCGTTCGACTTCAAATATGACGGTCTGGGGCTTGCCACCCTTGCCTTCAACAATATGAGCGGCATCGGCAAGCCCGGCACGGGAACGCTCATGGTGGACGGCAAGGTCGTTGCCGAGCAGAAGATGGAACGGACCGTGCCGCTCATTCTGCAGTGGGACGAGACCTTCGATATCGGTGCCGACACCGGAACCTCCGTGGACGATGCCGACTATCAAGTGCCGTTCGCGTTCACCGGCAAGCTGGACAAGCTGACGATCGCCGTCGATCGCCCGCGGCTCACGCCCGAGGACGTCAAGACGCTCGAGGAAGCGCAGAAGAGCGCTACCGACGCCAACTAGCTATTGGCAATGCTCAGACAAATGGCCGGGACGAGCCCGGCCATCGCAGAGTCTTGTTGCTGAGTGTCGCCGTCTAGTACCGGTAGTGCTCGGGCTTGAACGGGCCCTCTGTGGGCACGCCGATATAGGCGGCCTGCTCGTCGCTGAGTGTGGTGAGCTGCGCGCCGAGGCGGCCCAAGTGAAGCTGGGCGACCTTCTCGTCGAGATGCTTCGGCAGCACATAGACCTTGTTCTCGTATTTGCCGACATGCTGCCACAGCTCCATCTGCGCCAGCACCTGGTTGGTGAAGGACGCGCTCATCACGAAGCTCGGATGACCGGTGGCGCAGCCGAGATTGACGAGACGGCCTTCGGCCAAGAGCAGGATGCGCTTGCCGTCGGGAAATTCGACCTCGTCCACTTGCGGCTTGACGTTGTGCCAGACGAAGTTCTTCAGACCGCCCACCTGAATCTCGGAATCGAAGTGACCGATATTGCAGACGATGGCGCGGTCATGCATGGCGCGCATATGGTCGACTGTGATGACGTCCTTGTTGCCAGTGGCCGTCACGAAGATATCGCCCTTCGGCGCGGCCTCCTCCATGGTGGTCACCTCATAGCCTTCCATCGCCGCCTGCAGCGCGCAGATCGGATCGATCTCGGTGATCGCCACGCGCGCGCCCTGGCTCTTCAGGCTCTCGGCGCAACCCTTGCCCACGTCGCCATAGCCGGCGACCACGGCGTATTTGCCGGCGAGCATGACGTCGGTTGCGCGCTTGATGCCGTCGGGCAGGCTCTCGCGGCAGCCATAGAGGTTGTCGAACTTGGACTTGGTGACGCTGTCATTGACGTTGATGGCGGGGAAGGGGAGCAGGCCCTTCTTCTGCATCTCGTAGAGACGGTGCACGCCCGTGGTGGTTTCTTCCGACACGCCCTTCAGGTTCGCCTTCACCTTCGAGTAGAAGCCGGGATCGCGTTCCAGCCGGTTCTTGATGGTGGCGAACATCGCCGTCTCTTCGTCATTGCCGGGCTTTGACAGCACCGACGGGTCCTGCTCGGCCTGCGCACCGAGGATGACGATCATCGTGGCGTCGCCGCCGTCGTCGAGGATCAGATTGGCGGTCTCGCCGCCGGGCCATTCGAGGATGCGGTCCACATAATCCCAGTACTCCTCCAGCGTCTCACCCTTGACGGCGAACACCGGCGTGCCGTTCGCGGCGATCGCGGCAGCGGCGTGGTCTTGCGTGGAGAAGATGTTGCACGAGGCCCAGCGCACTTCGGCGCCAAGCGCTTCGAGCGTCTCGATCAGGACCGCGGTCTGGATGGTCATATGCAGACAACCGGCGATGCGGGCGCCCTTCAGCGGCTGCGCGCTGCCATACTCCTCGCGCACGGCCATGAGGCCCGGCATCTCGGTCTCGGCGATGGCGATCTCCTTGCGGCCCCAGTCGGCGAGCCCGATATCCTTCACGTGGTAGTTCATGCCGTACTGTCCTCTTGACTGCATAAAGATATAAAGAAGTCCTTATATCTTATCCGGGGGGCGGGGAGTCAAGGCCGGGACGGTGGTAAAAGGCCACGCCGGATTCCAAGCCTTCAAAAAAGCCGCTCGCCTCGGGGTTCGCGTCGGCAAGGGCGGCTATAACAAGGGTGGCTATAAAGAGTTTCGATCGGCGTAAGCACGCAGCAAGCTAGGGAGCGTAGGATACGCCATGCTGAAATCCCCGAAGAACCCCGTCTCGGCTGAAGTTCGTGTCTGGGACCCGTTCGTGCGGATCTTCCATTGGACCGTGGTCGCGGCCTTCACCATTGCCTACCTCACAGAGGACGATCTTCTCACCGTTCACGTGTGGGCCGGCTACGTGGTCGGCGTCCTCGTCGTGGCGCGGATCGTTTGGGGCTTCGTCGGTTCGCCCCATGCGCGCTTCAGCGATTTTCTCTACGCGCCGGCCACCGCGTTCTCCTATGTCCGCGATCTCCTCCGCTTCCGCGGGGCCCGCTATCTCGGCCACAGCCCTGGCGGCGGCACCATGGTCATCGTCTTGCTCGTGTTCCTGGCAGCGACGGTGATCACCGGTCTCGTGGTCTATGGCGGCGATCAGCAGGCAGGACCCTTGGCCGGCATGTTCACCAAGGACTTCGGGGAATCCTTCGAGGAGGCGCACGAGGTCATCGCCAATATCACGCTGGCGCTGATCTTCTTCCATATCTCCGCCGTGGTGCTCGCAAGCTTCGTGCATCACGAGAATCTCGTGCGCGCCATGGTGACCGGTTACAAGCGCAAGTGAGTATGCGCTCATCGCGGCTTAGTCCTCTTCGCCGAAACCGTCCTCGACCAGCGCCACCAGAGCTTCGATCGCCGCCTTGGCCTGTTCGCCGTCCACCTCGATGAGGATCGAGTGGCCCTGGCCCGCGGCGAGCATCATCAACCCCATGATCGACGTGCCGCCCACCGTATGACCCTCGCGCGTCACCCGCACATTGGCGGTGAAGCTCGAGGCGCAGCGCACGAACTGGGCGGACGCGCGCGCATGCAAACCCTTCTTGTTGGGGATGATCACCTCGGCAAAGAAGACACCCGCCTGCCGTTCGCCGGTGATGTGGCGCGTCTTCGTCACCCGACTAGTTCGCTGCCAGGATTTGGCTTGCGACGCTGATATATTTGCGGCCGGCTTCCTGCGCCTGCATGATCGCTTCGTCGAGACCGCACTCGCCGCGCACGGATGCGAGCTTCACCAGCATCGGCAGATTGACGCCGGCGATCACCTCCACGTTCGCGCGCTCCATGGCGGAGATCGCCAGGTTCGACGGCGAGCCCCCGAACATGTCGGTGAGCACGACGACGCCATCGCCGGAGTCGACTTTTTTGAGCGCCGACAGCATGTCTGCACGCCGCACGTCGAGATCGTCGTCCGGGCCGATCGATATGGTTTCTATCTGCTCTTGCGGACCGACCACGTGTTCGAGCGCCGCGCGAAACTCGCGCGCGAGCTTGCCGTGGGTGACGATGACGACGCCGATCATGTTGCCTCGTGAATGAATGCCGGCCGGCCAAAGGCCGCTATCTTTGTCGGGAGAGAAGTCGCGCGCAAGCCCGAACCTGCTTCCCTAAACCTTATTGTTCCGGCGTTTGCAAGAGCGCCATTCTCAACTTTAGAGGCGCTGAGGCCTCGAAGGCCGAAAGTGTCAACCACGGCAGCGAAGCACCGGCGAGTTCCGTCCGGTCCCGTGGATCGGGCGGCATGCGCGGCACCCGATCGGCGGCGACCAGATCGCACACGAGCACGAGCGGCGCCGCTGCAAGAAACGGCATTTCGGCAATCCCCAATCCTCTCACCTCGATCAAACCGGCAAGCGTCTCCGGGACCGAGGCGATCACCTGGCCGTCGTCTCGCACCTCCAGCCAGACCTGGTCGTCGGCGACGAGGTATGGGCGAAGCTCGCCGTCGCCGGGCAGCGCCAGGAACCGAAGCGCGAGATCCGACTTTCCGGAGCCGGAGTCCCCGCGCAGGAGCACGGCCCGCTTCCCGAGAGCCACGCAGGTACCGTGGACGAGATCGCGCGCCAAGGGTCCTCTCGCCGTCCCGCTGACCTTTACGCCGCCGGCAGGCGGATCACGAACCGTGCGCCACCGCTTTTTCCGCCGTCACCGCCGTCGCCCTTGCCGCGCCCGGCGCCGGCCGGCGGCCTGTTCTCCGCGTAGAGACGTCCGCCATGCGCGACCACGATTTGCCGCGAGATGTTGAGCCCGAGCCCCGAGTTCTGGCCGAAATACTCTTGCGGCCGGTCGGTGTAGAAGCGCTCGAAAACGCGCTCGAGATTTTCCGGCGGGATGCCGGGGCCTTCATCCTCGACCGCGATCTGGACCTCATCGCCGATGCGGCGCGCCACCACGGCGACGTGGCCCCCCGGCGGCGAGAAGGAGAGCGCGTTTTCGAGCAGATTGACCATGACCTGGTGCAGGCGGCTGTCGTGGCCGTTCACGCGATAGGGATGTGCGCCGGGCGCATAGGCGATGTCGAGAACCACCTCAGGCGTGTCGTCGCGATGGATGTCATTGCACAGCGACACCGTCGCGCGTAAGAGCTCGTCCATGGCCACCGGTTCTGCGTCCTCGCGAGCAAGCTCGGCGTCGAGACGCGAAGCATCGGAGATGTCGCTGATCAGCCGGTCGAGCCGCCTAACGTCGTGCTGAATGATCTCCATCAACCGCTCACGTGACTCCGTGGTCTTGGCCAGCGGCAAGGTCTCGGTGGCGCTCCTGAGCGAGGTGAGCGGGTTCTTGAGCTCATGCGCCACGTCGGCGGCGAAGCTCTCGATCGCGTCGATCCTGCGGTAAAGCGCCCCCGTCATGTCGCGCAACGCACCCGACAGATGGCCGATCTCGTCGGAGCGGTCGGTGAAGTCGGGAATTTCGGCGCGCGCCTTGACGCTATGGCGCACGCGCTCCGCCGCCGATGCCAGCCGCTGCATGGGGCCGGCGATGGTGTTGGCGAGGATAAGCGACAGAACCACGGTGACCGCCGCGGCGAACAGGGAAACACGCACGATGCCCCAACGCTCCGCGGCGACGATGTTGTCGATGTCGCCGCCGCGTGTCGACAAGAGAAGCACGCCAAGCACAGCGCGCATGCGCTGCACCGGAACGGCGACGGAAACGATGAGCTCGCCTTTTTCATTTTTGCTGACGACAGGCACGGGCGTGCCGGTGAGGGCTGCGGCCACTTCCGGATAGGCCTTACCGTTGGCGCCGCCAATGTCTTGGTAGGTGGGCAGCCCACTGGGCTGCATCCGCGACGTCACCGCGTGCCAGAACTTGGTGAGCGAGTCGGGCTCGCTCGTGTCCGGTGGTGGCAGATCGTAGCGAAGCACCTCGCCGCGCGAGTAGAACGTGTCGGAATCGAGGATCAAAGTCCCGTCGCGGTTATAGATGCGCGCACGGCTCCCCGTGGGCTTGACCAGCGGCCGCAAAATCGGCGCGGCCCGCTCCGGGTCGATAGTGAAACCGAGCGCGTTGGAGAAGTTGGGCGTGTCATCGGGCGGGCCGGCCTGGCCGAGCTCCGACTCGAGCAGCTTCTCCGCGTCGACCTGCGTGTCGTTGTTGTCGACGCCCGCCGACGCGGCAATGGCGCGGGCGATGATCTCGCCTTGCGTGAGGAGGCTCTGCACCTTGGCGTCGATCAGTCCGGCGCGGAACTGATTGAGGTAGAGGATGCCCGAGACGAGGATGGCGAGGCCGATCAGGTTGAGCACGACGATGCGCCGCGTCAGGCTTGAGAAGCCGTGCCGGAATGGCCGGTGCTCGCCGACCCAAGCCGGGATGCGCTTCAACCAGGCGAAGACACTACGCGCCGCGCGGCGCACGCGTTTCTTGAAGGACGCGTCGACACGCTGCCAGGACCTGTCGGCCTCGGCAGTCATCGGTCAGGCCCGCTATTCTTTGAACCGGTAACCCACGCCATAAAGCGTCTCGATCACGTCGAAGCTCGTGTCGACGGCCTTGAACTTCTTCCGCAACCGCTTGATGTGGCTGTCGATCGTGCGGTCGTCGACATAGACCTGGTCATCATAGGCCGCATCCATAAGCGCGTCCCGGCTTTTTACCACGCCCGGCCGTGCCGCGAGCGCTTGCAGGATCAGGAACTCCGTCACGGTGAGGGTCACCGGGCGGTTGTCCCACACGCAGGTGTGGCGCTCCGGGTCCATCTTGAGCTTGCCGCGCTCCAGCACCTTGGACTTGTCCTCGACCACTTGGGTCGTGTCGCGCGGCTGCGAGCGGCGCAGCACCGCCTTCACGCGCTCCACCAGGAGCCGCTGCGGGAAGGGTTTGCGGATGAAGTCGTCGGCGCCCATCTTGAGGCCGAACAGCTCGTCGATCTCCTCGTCCTTCGAGGTGAGGAAGATCACCGGCAGTTCGCTCCGCTGGCGAAGCCGGCGCAGGAGCTCCATCCCGTCCATGCGCGGCATCTTGATGTCGAGGATGGCGAGGTCGGGCGGGTTCTCGGAGAACCCATCAAGCGCGCTGGCGCCGTCGTTGTAGGTCTGGGTCTTATAGCCTTCAGCCTCGAGCACCATGCGCAAGGAGGTCAGGATGTTACGATCGTCGTCGACAAGGGCGATTGTGGGCATTGGGGGCCTTTTGCGCGATTGACGCGATTTGTAGGGTGTTATCGTCATAGGGCTGCCTCAAAACGTGGCAGCATCGGGGCGCTTCGCGCCACACCCAACGTCATCGGGATGCAACAAATATCGTTATGGCGCAAGTAAATAACTCGTCAGAAATGCCCAGCAAATCTGAGATTGCGGCGGATGCGCGCACCCTCACGCGCCGGGCCTTCAAGGGGTCTTTGGCGAGCCTCGAGAGCCCTTCCGGAGCCCCTTACGCCTCCCTGATCACCCTCGCCACGGACGTGTCGGGGGCCCCGATCTTCCTCATTTCGACCCTAGCGCGGCATACCAGGAACCTGGTGGACGATCCGCGCGCGGCGGTCCTCATCGACGGTTCAGGCGAAGCCGCCGATCCCCTCCAAGGCGCACGCCTCACCCTCTCCGGCCGGGCGGAAAAGGTTAACGACGAGGCGGTGAGGCGCCGCTTTCTCGCTCGCCACCCGGAGGCCGCCTTCTACGTGGATTTCCCGGATTTCGCCTTCTGGCGCCTGGAGCTAGAGGGTGCCCACTATATCGGCGGATTCGGCCGCATCTTCGATCTGGCGCCGAACGACCTCCTTGTGCCCCTGGAGGGGGCGGAGACCCTGGTCGAGGCCGAAGCAGGCATCGTCGCCCACATGAACGACGACCACGCCGATGCCGTTGAGCTCTATGCGCTGGCCTTTACGGGGGGCGACCCCGGGCCCTGGCGCGTGACCGGCATCGACCCGGAAGGGTGCGATATCGCGCTCGGGCACGACGCCCGCCGCATCCTCTTTGCGGAGCGGGTCCTGACCCCGGGAGACGCACGAAAAGAGCTGGTTCGCCTGGCGGAAGAAGCCAGGAACACGGCCGAGCCGTCCTAAAACCGGCGCTCGTACCCCATCTCTGTCACAGGACCTTTCTTGAAAGCCCTCCAAGTTCGGGGTAGCTAGAAGGCGATACCAAGAGACTTTTTCCATCACTTCGAGATCTGGGGACGGAACCGCATGAGCGTACAGCCGAAGATTGTGGCCGAGGGGTCCAAGACGACCAATCCAAAGGTGCTCGCATTCGTCGAGGAGGCGAAGGAGCTTTTCAAGCCGGACAACGTGCGCTGGTGCGACGGCTCGAAGGAAGAGTACCAGGAGCTCTTGAAGCTCATGGTCGATTGCGGCACCGCCATGTGGCTCAATCCCGATAAGCGCGGCAACTCGATCCTCGTGCGTTCCGATCCCGCCGACGTCGCCCGCGTCGAGGACCAAACGTACATCTGCTCGAAGAACAAGGAAGACGCCGGCCCGACCAACAACTGGTTCGAGCCCTCCGAGATGAAGGAGACCCTGCGCAAGGTCTATGACGGGGCCATGCAGGGCCGCACCATGTATGTGGTGCCGTACTCCATGGGCCCGGTCGGCTCGCCCATCGCCGGCATCGGCGTCATGGTCACCGACAGCGCCTATGCCGTCGCCAACATGCACATCATGACCCGCGTTGGCGACAAGGTGTGGAAGGCCCTCGGCGACAGCGAGGACTTTGTGCGCGGCATGCACACGGTGGGCTATCCGCTGCCGACGCCCAAGACCGCCGACGTGCCGTGGCCATGCAACAAGACGAAGTACATCTCGCACTTCCCGGATACCCGTGAGATCTGGTCCTACGGCTCCGGCTATGGCGGCAACGCCCTCCTCGGCAAGAAGTGTCACGCGCTGCGCATCGCGAGCGTGAAGGCCCGCGACGAGGGCTGGATGGCCGAGCACATGCTCATCCTCAAGCTCACCAACCCCAAGGGCGAGGCGAAGTTCATGGCAGCCGCATTCCCGAGCGCTTGCGGCAAGACCAATCTCGCCATGCTCAACCCGACCATTCCCGGCTGGAAGGCCGAGACCATCGGCGACGACATCTGTTGGATGAAGTTCGGCGAGGACGGACGTCTCTACGCCATCAATCCCGAGACCGGCTTCTTCGGCGTGGCGCCCGGCACCTCAGAGGCGTCGAACCTCAATGCCATGCGGGCGCTCGACGAGAACTGCATCTTCACCAATGTCGGCCTCACCGATGACGAGGACGTCTATTGGGAGGAGATGACCAAGCACAAGCCCGCCAAGGCCATCGACTGGATGCGCCGGCCGTGGACCCCGGATGCAGACCGTCCGGCGGCGCACCCCAACGCCCGCTTCACCGCGCCCGCGGCCCAATGCCCGGTCATTGCGCCCGAATGGGAGGATCCCAAGGGCGTGCCGATCGACGCCATCCTGTTCGGCGGCCGCCGCGCCACCGTCGTGCCGCTCGTCACCGAAGCGGAGGACTGGCAGCAGGGCACCTTCCTCGGCTCCATCATGGCCTCGGAGAAGACCGCCGCCGCCGCCGGCGCGATCGGCGACCTGCGCCGCGACCCGATGGCGATGCTTCCCTTCTGTGGCTACAACATGGGCGACTACTTCGCCCACTGGCTGAAGATGGGCGAGACCGGCGGCAACAAGATGCCGAAGATCTTCTACGTGAACTGGTTCCGCAAGAGCTCGGAAGGAAAGTTCCTGTGGCCGGGCTATGCCGAGAACTCTCGCGTGTTGAAATGGATCTTCGAGCGCTGCGACGGTACGGCCGAAGCGGTCGATACGCCGATCGGCAAGGTGCCGACGGAAGACGCGCTCGACACCGACGGTCTCGACATCGACGACAGCGCGCTGAAGGTGCTGCTCACGGTGGACACCGCAGGCTGGAAGCAAGAGCTGCCGCTCATCAAGCAGCACTATGAGACCTTCGGCGACAAGCTTCCCGGCGGCCTGAAGGAAGAGCTGTCCGAGCTCGAAAAGCGCCTGGGCTAGCGCGCTCCTCCAACAGAACAACTGTGTCATGGCCGGGCTTAAGTCCCGGCCATGATGCTTCTGAGCTTGAGCAATGCGCTTGCCGCATCGCGCGCTTCGCCTTAGGCACATCCGCATGAACAAGGGAAAGAGCGTCGTCGCGGCGGGTCACGCGCTGACCGCGGCCGCTGCCGCCGAGATTCTCGCCGATGGCGGCAATGCCTTCGATGCGGCGATTGCCGGCGTATGCATGGCCTTCGTCGCCGAGGCCGTGTTCGCCTCGCCCGGCGGCGGCGGCTTCCTCATGGCGCGCCAAGCGGAGGGCGGTGCGGTCAAGCTGTTCGACTTCTTCGTCGAGACACCGCTGAAGCGCCGGCGCGCAAACGAGGTCAAATTCTTTCCCATCCATGCCGATTTCGGCCCCGCCACGCAGGAGTTCCATATCGGGCTCGGTGCAAGCGCTGCGCCCGGTGCGGCGCAAGGCCTGTTCGCCATGCATGAGGCGCTCGGGCGGATGCCCATGAAGCGCCTGGTGGAGCCCGCGGTGCGCGCCGCGCGAGCCGGCTTTCCGCTCACCAGCTTCCAGGCTTATCTCTTCACCGTCATCGCCCCGATCCTCAAAGCAAGCGAAGGCGTTGAGAAAATCTTCGCGCCCGGTGGCAAGCTGCTCGAAGCCGGCGGCACCTTCCGCAACGAAGGTCTCGGCGAGACGCTCGAATGGCTTGCCGAGGACGGCGCGCGCCTCTTCATAGACGGCGACGTGGGCCAAGCGATTGTCGCGCAATCCCGCGATCTCGGCGGGCACCTCACCGCGGACGATCTCAAGCGCTATCGCGTCGAATTGCGTGACCCTTTGCTGTGGAACCATGGTGGCGCCACCGTGGCGCTCAACCCGCCGCCGGCGGCGAGCGGCGCGCTCATCGCCTTCGGCCTTGGTTTCCTCGAAGCGCTCGGCGAGACGGGGCAACCCCTCGATGCCCTGGCGCTGCATGCGGCGATGACCGCGACCAACGAAGCGCGCGCCAAGCACGGCGAGGGCCTTGCCGCGAAACTCGACGGGGGTGCGTTGGCGAACGAATTGCGCGCGGCTGCGCGCCACCCCGCCGCCTATCGCGGCACCACCCATATCAGCGTCATCGACGCTGCCGGCAACGCCGCCGCCGTCAGCCTTTCCAACGGCGAGGGCGACGGCTTCATCGTC
>Ga0307426_1002634_pt1 | contig 11087 bp, 9 predicted proteins | sample SalMarWE160340MG_FD_202165 | JGI IMG/M metagenome (GOLD analysis project Ga0307426, IMG submission 202165) | Salt marsh sediment microbial communities from the Plum Island Ecosystem LTER, Massachusetts, United States - WE1603-40 | ecosystem: Environmental > Aquatic > Marine > Intertidal zone >... | reverse complement strand
TTGAATACCCTGCGCAAGAATTCTTTCACCTTCTTAAAGTAACAAAAAGAGGCGGTTATAGCGATATTGATAATTATTTAATTGCGAATGGGGTGGAAATCCTTGAAAGGTGTGATATTAAAGGTTTCGTCATCGTGAGCAGCGATAAAGACTATTTACCAGTCATGCGAATTGCAAGTTATAAAAAAGTGAAATCTCGAATCCTTGGAATCAATACGCCTGAGATTTACGAGAAGTATGAAATAGAGGATGTAAAATTCCTTGGGATGATGAGGTTTTTCGAAAATTAATTGCTTGATGTTGTATTGTTTATTATATGAAGTCCGTTTAATTACATCCATGGGATTATCTTCTGTGGTTAAATTAATCAAATTTTATATATGGGAAATTACATACATATTATATCAGTGATAAAATCCTCATGGAAGAAATTTTTACCAAAAATACATTATTATCTTATGTAAAAAAAATATAAGCAAAAAAGAGAAGAATCAATATAATGATTAAAAAAGTCAGGGTTCCATTAATTATAACCAACGATTTAAAGTACATTTTAGAAAAAGGAGATAAATTTCTTTATACCTCTAAAGACTCCAACAAACGAAAAGAGCGAATTATTAAAGAGCTTAAAGAGGCCATGGAAAGCCGCAAACAGATTACAACGGATCATATTGAAAAGCATGGGAAAGTAGATCAATATTGGATTTACTTCCATTTTGGAAAAACAGGATTTAAATTTATTGAGGATTATCAAAAAAACACAACAGAACTTTATGCATTTGAACATGATGGTGAGGATTTGGGTTTACTTTCTCTTAAAGGAACACATTTAAATTTACAAGGATATTATGTCGACGCTTCCGACTTCGAAGAAGAAATGTCTGGTAATAAATAAGAAGATATATTTTTTCTTAATTTAAGTTTTACTTAGATATTAAATCTATGATTCTTAGAAATTTAAACCTAATCTAAGTGTTCAATTTTTTACTTATTTTTATTATCTATTTATCAGCACGTTGAGCGAATAAAATAGAAAAATTTTATATAAAATAAAGAGAGGTAGTAAATATCCAATAATATTTTAAAAGAGTCGAGAGATGTTATTTTCAATCTTACAAGATGGAATCTCGGGAGTTACGGATTTATATCTAAAGGGAAAGCTAAAAGAGTGGTGGAATTATCATAAAATAGATCGGCAAATCGCGAGAGAGATAAGAGATACGTGCGATGATGAGGGTTTTAATTTTGATGAATTATTAAACAGATTGGGAACTTCTGAAGCATCAATAAAAACTGTTACAGGAACAGAAGATTTCATTGAGGAAGTCGTTGATTCATATTTAGATATATTATTAGATGTTGAAGATCGGGAGATTCAAAGCAATCCTTTAAATTCAGAGGAATTGGGTTTAATTGAGAGGATAAAAACAAATATTCACGTGTATTTAACTAATTTCAAACCAGTGGAAACAATTGCATCCATTAAAATTAATTTAAAAAAAGTAGAGAAACAAAGTTGGGAAAATTATCAAAATCTAATGTCAGAGTTAAATTATATTTCTTCTCAGAGTGAATTAGTGCCAGAAAATTTAAATAATTTCCGAAGGGAACTTGAAAGCAAAATAGATTCATTAGGAGAGGGTCAAAAGTTAATTATAGAGAAACTCGAAGAGGGCTTTTCAAAAGATGGAAAAATTGCCCGCAGCATTTCTTATAGTGAATTATTTGACATTAAACTAGGATTTGTGGAAGCAAAAATTATTTCTGAGAAAGATATAAAGGTAGGGAGTAAATATAAGATAAATATTTATACTGAATCAAGGGTTCCACTTCAAGTAATAAAGGTAGGAGTAAATGTTGATCCTGTAGAAGCACTGATTTTTGGAAAAATTATGAGTCCTGATTCACAACAGGATGGATATTATGCATTCAGCTTCCCAGAAATGGTGAGTTGCAATATAGGTAAATCAAATATAGCAAGTCTAACTCTTAATGGTCCAAAACCGAACTTTAGGTATGAACTTTATGTGATGCTTGAAGGACAAGTAGAGCAGAATGCGAAAGTTTATCCATTTAAAAGATTTAAAGGTCCATTGACAATTAATAGGGAAAACGAACTGGAAGTTATTGGAAATATTGCCATGAGTTTAATTGATAAATTTATTGGCACCGATCTCTCCAAAACAATTAAGAAGTTCCAAGAAGAAGGAGAAGAAAAATTAATATAGAATAAAAAATCTCATCTTGATAAAATCTTCATTTTAATTAATAAAATCATTAAGTATTTTGTTGAATATGTTTCATTATAGTGATGAATGATGTCTGAAAAAGTGTTATATGAGGAGTTAAATCCTCAAGAATTTAAGCAAAGAATCTCGAATGCTCCTATTGCGTATTTACCCTTGGGTACTCTAGAATGGCATGGGAGACACATGCCTTTAGGAGCTGACGGTTTGATTTCGTCAGGATTTTTCGTTGAACTGGCAACAAAAGTTGGAGGGATAGTTCTTCCCATGCTTTATCTCGGACCAGATGATGTCGAGCAAAAAGGGGGAATGCCGTATTATGGAATGGACATTCTTAGCTATCGGAAAAATCATCCTCAACAGCTCGACGGTAGTGCATATTGGGTGACTGATGACTTGTTCAAACAAATATTGGATGCCACTCTGAAACAATTAAAAAGAGTCGGTTTTAAAATAGTAGTTGCTCATGGTCATGGACCCTCTACAGATATATTTACTAAAAATATTAAAAATTGGAAAGAAAACTTAGGTCTTGATTGTTTTATTTGTTGGAAACAAGGAGAGCCCGCTAAATTAGGATTACAAACCGATCATGCAGCAGCAAACGAAACTGCTCTCATGATGGCGCTAAGACCTGACCTTGTAAAAATAGAAAATCTTCCTAAAGACTTAAGCCAAAAACCTCTTGGATTACTTGGTGAGGATCCAAGAAAACATGCTAGTTTAGAGATAGGTCGAAGCATAATTGAGCGCCAATTGAACAACATGCAGAAAATCTTAAATGAAAGTCTAAAAAATTTACAATCTTAGGATAAATTTTTTTAATAATAAAAATTCATTATGAATGTATGCCAATTCGGAATACTAGCTATTTAAGTGTAAGTTGATCAACCACTCTTTTATACTTTTCGTGGATTAAGGTCCTGTCGAAATCCCAGAATTCTTGGAGCATTCTATCTTGTTCTTCCTTGTTGAAATAGCTCATGACTGGGATGAAAAAATGTTTATCTTCTTTTTTGATATGGTCTGGATAAAATTTTACCAAAGTATCCATCAACTTTATAATTTCTTTTACTGCATTAATATCTCCTTTAACGTACTGTTCTTTAGCGCTGACAAGCTTACCTACAGTGGTTCTAGCCCAAACGTGTTCCTCAATTAACTCCAGCATGATTTTTTCATGATTAGGAGATAATTGTTTTTTGTTAAGTTCTCGAAATAGAATATCTTCTTCTTTTCCATGGTGCGTTTTATCTGCATACATTCTAATAAAGTCAACTGCAGTATCGATAAAGAGTGGATTAGCTTTTTCATATTTTTTCATTTTTTCTATTTCTTCTTCCATGAGCTTAATCATTTTTTCAATAAGCCTGTGTTCTATCATTAAGGGCCCAATAGGCATCATTTTATTTTTTAACACCTCAATTTGTTGATTTCATTTCGATGATTATTATAACTTTAGTTATTATTTAAAGCTAAAGGCGAACGTCTTCCATGATCGAAGAATTGCATCTTAACTCATTCATTAAAATTTTATATTTGGATGAAAATTATATTGATATAATTTCTTCAATAATTTTTAAAAATAAAGATGAAATTATCAAATTATTCAATTAAAGAGTTAATCTCTGAAAATGTTAAGTTGAGTTTTTTAATAGGTGCGGGTTGTTCGATTGATAGTCCTTCCTGTTTAGCTGATGGTCATAAGATGATGGAGGCATTGATTAGATATACATGTGAAGATGCTGAAATAGAAAAGTTACTTGGCATCAAGCAACTTCGTTTTGAAGCATTAGTGGAAATTATTCGGGATAGATGTGATCCACATCTTAAACTTATTGATTATTATGGAACGTGCAATAAACCTAATCTCCAGCATTTTTTTCTTGCAGATATGGTCAATAGAGGGCAGTTTGTAATGACCACTAATTTTGATTATTTAATTGAATATGCCGTGCTTCAGTTAGGTGTTTCTAAAGAGGACTTCCGAGTCGTGATCAAAAAGTCTGAGTTTGAGAAATACTCTAATCCAGGAGATTTATTTACAGAAGATTTAAGAATATTGTACAAGGTTCATGGTTCAACTCAAAATATAGTAACTGAGGAAGACACGCGAGATTATCTGATAACAACAATACAAGCGTTTGGTTCCAATAAAGAGGGTATAAATATTTTTCAAGTAGAGCCTTTCAAGAAACCATTATTCGATAATTTCTCCAAGAATCGCTCGTTAGTGATCATGGGATATTCAGGAAGTGATGATTTTGATATCGTTCCAACATTAACGGCTTTGCAAGATTTAGAGAATATAATATGGATTAACTTTGTTCAAGATGATGGAGGGAAAGAAGAAATCATTGAATTTGATGATTCTACTCCTCCTGAATTGACCTCACTTGATAAAGTGGATCAAATACTAAATGATCTTTATAGAATACGAAATGCAAAAAGAGTCTTTCGAGTTAATGTAAATACCACAAGATTGGTTAAGGAATTAATAAAAATTTCTCCTAAATTAGATGAAGAAGCTTTCTCCATTACACCTTTGAATTGGTTAAGAGAAAATTTAGAAGAACCTAATGCAATTTTGAAATTGTACATACCTTTCAAGATATATTTTGAGTTCAATCAGTATGAGGATGCTCTAAGGGTAAATGAAAAATTACTTGAACTTTCTGAAAATTTAAATGATCTTCCTTGGAAAGCAACTTCTCTCAACAATAGTGCATTAATATATAGAAGACTTGGTCAATATGAAGAAGCTAAAAAAAGATTTAAAAGTGCAATACAAATCGCTGAGGAATTAGGAGATAATGAAAGTAAAGCAATCAGGATGGATAACTTAGCAAATATTTACCAGCAGCAAGGGAAAATCGAAAAAGCACTTAAATATTATGAGGAAGCTTATGAATTGAATAAACGATTTGGTACTAAAAAGAGTGGCATGATTACCTTAAATAATATTGGTCATCTTTATTATGAAAAAGGGTATTATGAAGAAGCCTTTCCTTACTACCAAGAAGCACTCAAGATTTCAGAAGAAATTGGAGATTTGCCTAATCGAGCTATTTTTTTAAAAAATACCGCGGATATTTATAGAATACGCAAGGAATATGACATTGCATTAGAAATGAATGAAGAAGCATTCAAAATTGCAGAACATTTAGCAAGTTTATCTGAAATTGCTAAATACCATAGTAGCATAGGAAAGATATACCTTGATCAGAAGAAGTATGAATTGGCAATAGAAAGGTTCAAAAGTGCTCTTGATCTTTATCAAAAATTAAGAGACCGAAGAGGGGCAGCGACATGTTTGAACAATCTCGGATTGATTTTCAAAAACTTAGGAAACATGGAGGATGCTTTAAAAAATTATAAACACGCTCTTCAGTTTGATATAGAATTAGGGAACATTCAGGGTCAAGCTATACGTCTTACCAATATTGCTAATATTTTATACCAAAAAAAAGAAACTAGTGATGCGATAGAGTATTTTAAAAAGTCGTATTTAATTTACGAACAATTGGATAAAAAGGATTCCATGGCAAATGCTCTAAATAGTTTAGCAATTTGCTACAAAGCAATGAATAATTACCCCGAGGCGATATCAAATTATCGCTCTGCAATAATGCTGTATAAAGAGCGGGGCATTTTAAGTAAAGTTACTTTAATCTCTGAAAATTTAGCAAGACTATATTATTCGTTGGAACAATTTTCAGAAGAAGCGGACTTGAATAAAGATCTCATTCCTATATATGAGGAATTAGGAGATTTAAAAAAAGTGGCTGATAAAAATAATTCTATAGGATATTATTACCTTGAAAATGAGAATTATGACGAGGCATTACAATACTTTAAAAGAGCGTTAGGATTAAATGAAAAACTCAATAATTTAAGAGGAAAAGCAGTCAATCTAAATAATGTCGGGAGAATATTTGAGGAACAAGGAAAAAGAGAAGAAGCCAAAGAAATATTTGGCAAGGCTCTTCAAATCCTTTTAGAATTGGGTTTAGATGATGAAAAGATTACCTCGATTGTGAGAAATAATTTAAAAAGCTTGGAAGCTTAAAACTAAATATGGTCGGCGCAAATATAAAAGAAATCGGAGTTAAATTGAAACAAGCAGGAAGGTTAACATCAGCTCCATTATGCATCTATGGATCAGAAAGCATTCCTGAAAATGGAGTTCCAATAAAAGAAGTGAATCGATGCATTGCTAATGCGATTTTTAACTTATCTCTACGCGACGATATTCAGAAAATATATATAGGAGAAGACGTGTTAGAAGGTTGCTGTCCAGGAGGACAATCGTGGTTTGGATACAAATCATTTCTTCCCCAGTTAAATTATTTCATTTCCACGGGTTTAAAGGATTTTAGGGGAGGAGCCGCAGAATATTTACTTGCGAATCCCGATCTAGCGGAGCAGCAATTAAAACTAGTTGGAAATATCACACCACTTGGAAAATATATGGTGATCCAAAAAGCTGAGTCTATAGAAGGGGGAGCCATTGACGTAAGGGCTTTTCTATGTTTCGGGTATTCGGAGCAAATAAGGAATCTATGTTCTTTAGCATATTTTCAGCCTGAACGCGGATTTCTTGTAGAAATGCCGTGGGGGCCTTCATGTGCTTCTTTTGTTAGTTATCCCGCTGGGTTGGTAAATGATCCAAAAAAAAACGTGATTATTGGTCCAACTGATCCCACGGGAAATCATTGGTTTCCTCAAAATTATTTATCTTTAGGGATTCCCATTGAGACTGCTAAACGCATGGCTAACGACTTGGATAGTTCCTTTATCATGAAACGTCCTGGAGTTGCTTATCCTACAAAGAGAAATTCGTAAGATATTTCATAATGTGAATATCACACATGATTTAGTATAGGAATCTTCCTATTTTATTCTGAGCTTGATCTCATCGATAAAGATCGTTATCAGAATGGGCTGATATTGATCCATAATAAATAAATAAGTAGTTGGTTATTTTAATTACATTTAAAAAAAAATTTCAGACGATAAAGATGCGAAAAACAGTATTTTCATTAATTTTTGTTCTAATTATTTCGAGTACGACTATTCCAATATTTCCACTCTGTTTTTCAAGTACCGTTAATTCCAATGAAATTCGTGATGAGATCAGCAAGTTGAAAACATCAGCTTTAACAGAAATGACCACGACAATTGCAATTGACGATCTTCCCGGCAGTTCCACAAATTGGACGTGGGCAAAAGATCAAGGTTACTGCACGGGTTTAGGCACTCAATCGAATCCATATGTGATATCTAATATATTCTTTAATACTTCTACATTATCTTGGAATTGTATAACAATTATAAATTCAAGAAAGCATTTTGTAGTTAGAGATTGTGAATTTAAGGGACATACTCAATTTGCGGGAGTCGAATTATATAATACAACAAATGGAATTATTACTGAAAATGTCATGAATCCACTTACGGGGGCATTAGTTTGGGTTTACAATTCAAGTTATAATGTCATCCAAAACAATAATGCTTCGGCAGGATATTATTACGGCGTTTTAATAGATTCTACTGGTGGAAAAACTGTTATGAATGTAGTCTCCAATAATTTAATTACGCACAATATTGCAGCAGGAATACAATTTAGAGGTGGATATTCCGTGCTTAACACGATTTCTAATAATTACATGTATAATAATACCTTAGGGATTGAGTTAGGCTCTTATGCAAATAATAATACGATAACGGGTAATCGCATTGGTAATAGTACTTCCGTTGGGATAACAATCACCATTATGAGCCAATATAATAAAATCTACGAGAATTGTTTTTTCACCAATAATTTGCACGCAAATGATAATGGATTAAACAATTCATGGGATAATGGCGTGAAAGGAAATTACTGGGATAACTACACTGGACTTGATGCGAATAATGATGGAATAGGAGATGTTCCTTTCAATATAACAGGATTAAGTGGAAGCCAAGATAATTTTCCCCTCATGAGTTGTCCAGTTTCTCCTGTACCTCCCGGAATACCTGGATATGATGTATTTCTCGTGTTATTTGTCGGTGTTGCTTCAATTATTGGAATAATTTATATTACCAAAGAGAGAAAAATCAAAAACTAATTCAGGAGTAAGTCATACTCCTCTTTTTATTTTCATCGGTAAGAGTAAGGTTTAACATTGCTAATTGGAGAGTGAATCATATTCATTTTTTAAACAGTGAGAGAGAGAATTAGCTATTTTAATAATGACTAGAGAAAAGAAGAAAGGTTTCTTAAAAGTCATTTAAATTCAGAGTAATACTAAAATATAAAAGAGTATGAAAAATTTTCTTTCATTAATTACATTCAAATTTCTAACCATGGCCGTATATAATATTTCTCCGATTGGGATCGTGAAGAGTAAAGCTGATAAAGAAGTTTTAAAATACTCGGAAGAAGATATAAAATTAGATCTTGATGTGGCAATCAAGCAGGGAAGTGATTTGATTAAATCCATGATAGTCATTAATGATGAATATATTGAGTGCTTGGATGGAATTGAAGAATTTTCGCACCTTATTATTTTCTTCTGGACACATAAAGTTCCAGAGAAAGCTCGTCAATTAAAAAAGGTTCATCCAGCAGGAATTAAGAAAATTCCAATGAAAGGGATATTTGCCACGAGGTCTCCAGTACGTCCTAATCCAATTTGTAAGACTACAGTGAAATTAATCGAAAGGAAAGGAAACACGCTGCTAGTTGAAGGATTAGACGCCATAGATGACACGCCCGTAATAGATATAAAACCTCATTTACCTTTTTATGATTCCCCTTGTAATATAAAATTGGCAGGATGGATGTATGATTTAATGGATGAATTAAAGAGAGTATCTGAGATGTCTGATTCTGGTGAAAATTCTAACCCATATTCTGCTAATATTCGGTCTCACCCGTGTATTAGCCCTGAACAACAAATGAAGCAATGAAATATTAAATAAAAGAAAAAAAATTTAAAGAAAAGAGAATTTTTGGTTATGTTTAATCCTTCTTGAATGAGAATCGCTTAAGTTTCTCTAATGAAATTTTCCCTTGCTTTTTGAGCATGATCAAAATCACTACTACTACCGCTATTCCTCCAATGACAGATACAACAATGATTATTGCTATAACCATTGGATCTAATCCGTTTGGAGTCCGAATAGCTATTGGTAAATAATCAATGCTTCCCGCAGAACCCCCTATATAGGTATATGGAGTGTCTACGATCCCATCATGGTTACTATCTGGTCCTGTATGATTATCCCAATAATTGCCAATTGTTGTGCTATTCCACTCATTATTCACTCCGTCATCGTAAGCATGCATTCCATTCTCCAGAAAATAATTTCTATAGATTGAATTATTATTGCTTTCCGTTTCTATATAAATTCCATATTCAGTATTATTAGCTATAGTATTTCCAATAATAGAATTATTATTGCTTGCTTCTATTTCTATTCCATCGTAACTATTGAAACTGGCAGTATTTTCAGTGATGCTATTATAATCACTATAATATAACTCTATACCGATATTGTTATGATCAAAAGTATTTTGTAAAATAACATTATGATCACATCCCTCTTCTAAGAAAATTCCATCATTCTCATTACCACTCGCAATATTTTCTGTAATGGTATTATATCCAGATTGGTGTAAATACATCCCTGGACCAGAATTATTGGAGATGCTATTACCTGAGATAAGAGTAGAATTGCAGTCATCTTCTAAAGCAATCCCATCACCATTCCTATTTAATATATTATCTGTTATGTGGTTGTGACTACAATTTAAATAGAGAGAGATCCCCTGATCATTATCATTACATGTATTCTCTGTGATTTCATTGTTATAACACTCATCTTCTAAATATATTCCATTACGATTATTAGAACAGTTATTATTGATTAATAGAGAATTGTTCACTCGTTGTAATGAAATACCTGATCCAGCATTGTAAGTCTCGCACCCTTGAATGGTAAAGTACACGTTCGAGTTTATTACTTCAATACAATTCAGATCAGTAATACCAAAACCACTAATTACAAGATTTTCAATAATATATGGGAATTGTTCCGTTCCTAAACCTCCTCCAAACCAACTTTGCTGTTCTACCCATGTCCAATTATGGGCACCAACGCCAGTTGCAATTCCATCAATATAGATCGGTGCATTGATTAAAGGAGCTGAACAATCATTGTTTTCAATAAGATTTCCTTCGCAGTTAATTTCGAAAATACACCAATTATTATCGATTAAAGAATTTCCGGTAATGTTATTAAAATCACTCTGTTCCAAATATATACCTAAATCATTTTGATTTATCGTATTATATTTAATCTGGTTGCCATCGGAATTATAATACAAGTATATCCCTATTTCATCGTTATTGTTGACGATGTTATGCGTGATGTTACAGTTATCACATTGCTGTATATACATGCCACCCCTATTGTTACGAACGAGGTTCCCATACACATTCATATCATGACAATTTAGCAATCTGAGACCAGATACTTTGTTTTCACTTGCTGTATTATTAATGATAGCATTATCATAGTTATCCACATTTAAGTATATCCCATATTTATTATTTTCATTCGCAGAATTGTTTAGGATGATGTTATTATCGCAACTACCTTGAAAGTTGTTAATATATATACCATATTCACTATTCTTGGTTACTGTATTCAGCGTAATATTATTATGATCACAGTCGCCCACTAATTGGATTCCATAATGTAAGTTATTAGTTACAGTATTTCCCGTGATGTTGTTATCGTTACAATTCGTATCGAGATAGATTCCATTAATTTGATTACCGTTCGCCA
>Ga0307426_1002633_pt1 | contig 11088 bp, 9 predicted proteins | sample SalMarWE160340MG_FD_202165 | JGI IMG/M metagenome (GOLD analysis project Ga0307426, IMG submission 202165) | Salt marsh sediment microbial communities from the Plum Island Ecosystem LTER, Massachusetts, United States - WE1603-40 | ecosystem: Environmental > Aquatic > Marine > Intertidal zone >... | reverse complement strand
AGACGGCTTTGGGCAATTATAAAATCACCGAAATTTAGTTGGAACCTGCCTATTTCAAATTGGAAGATGAACATCGAAGCGCACGCCAGATTATTGACGCTCAAATCATTATTGAAAACGGTCAGGTTTTAATTTGTCCGTTATCTATTGTTCATTGTCCCGGGCTGATTTGAAAGCCTAATCAGTCCACTCTGTTTTGATGGCTATTAAATCTTTTAACAGTTGAGAATTATTTTAAAAATTTTTTCAAAATTTTCTTGACACTCTCAAGGATCTGTAATTTAATGGGGAGCAAAGTGGATAATTGTGGAGTATATTGAAATAAATGTTTCGCGGATTCTCTTATCATACCATTGACGCCAAGGGGCGCATAATCATACCGGCCCGGTTTCGCGACCATATTAAATCGGATGGCACCGCCGGCGTGATGGTCTCGGTCATGGATAGCTGTCTGTTCGCCTACCCCTTTGATGAATGGCACAAATTAGAGAATAAAATCTTGTCCCTGGCTGAAACAAACGATTACATGCGCCAATTCCGCCGGGTCTTCATCGGCGGCGCGTTTGAATGTTTATGCGACAAACAGGAGCGAATTCTCATTCCCCCGACCCTCAGACAGTATGCCAATCTCGAAAAAGAGATCGCCCTGGTCGGCGTACTGCGACACTTTGAAGTCTGGTCGCGGGAAAAATGGGATAAACAGCAAATGGCTTTGGATAAAAACATGCAAAAGGAGGAACTCAGAAACCAAATTGCCAAATTAGGAATCTAAACCGATGTCTTACAGGCATATCCCTGCAATGTTGAACGAGGTGGTTTTCTACCTGAATTGCCGGCCCGGCAAAATTTATGTCGACGGCACGCTTGGCGGTGCGGGACATGCCGGCGCGATTTGCGACAAAATCACCCCGGGCGGTGTGTTCATCGGAATTGATCAAGACATCGATGCCATCAATCATGCGAAGACCGCCCTGCAAAATTTTTCCTTACATATTCACCTCATACACGGCAATTTTGTTCGTCTGCCTGAGTTTCTTTCACAATTAAATATTGACACAGTAGACGGCCTGTTGCTGGACCTTGGATTATCGCTGCATCAGCTTGAGGCCAGCGGTCGGGGATTCAGCTTCCGAAAAGAAGAGCCGCTTGATATGCGCATGGATATCCAAACACCGGAAACGGCCGAAATGCTCGTCAACAATTTGGCGCAGGATGATCTGCAAAAAATTTTCAAAGAATACGGCGAGGAGCGCTGGGCCAGGCAAATCGCCCGTAGCATCGAAAAAATTAGAAGGCAGAAAAAAATCAGCACCAGCAAACAGCTGGCTCAAATTGTGGTTGATTCAATCCCGGGTCGTGCGGTGTCCAAACAAAAGATTCATCCTGCCACCCGGGTGTTTATGGCGCTGCGAATTGCAGTCAACCGGGAACTGGAAAGACTTGAGGCCTTTATGAAAGATGCAGCGGATTTTTTAACCCCAGGCGGTCGCCTGTGCGTGCTGTCCTTTCATTCACTTGAAGATCGCATCGTAAAACATCGGCTGAAGGCCCTCGAAAAAGGATGCACCTGTCCGCCGCAGCTGCCTCGTTGTGTTTGCGGCCAAAAACCACAGGTTCGAATTCTGACCAAAAAAGTGGTCCGGCCGACGGCAGAGGAAATCGCAGTCAATCCCATGGCCAGAAGCACACGCCTGCGGGCGGCGGAAAAGATTTAGACCTAAAGGACTGAGTGTTGAGGACTGAGGACTGAGAACGAAGACTGGGAAGCTGGCCAAAAGAGAAGCCGGGATGCTTGAAACGAAAAAGAGAAGTTGGGAAGTTGGGAAGATGAGAAAGTGCGAAGGGGGCGATCTTAACGATCCAAACGATCTTAACGACCCTAACGAACTGAACGAATTAAACGATCCAAACGGTCCAATTTAACTTATCAACTAATCAACCAATAAACTAATCAACTTTATGCCAGTCTGGTGTCAAAAAACGTAAAAATCAGCAATAAGAAGCGCAGGCAACGCAACCCGAAAATGATTGTGACCTGTCTGGTTTTGATGGCAGTATTTATCGTTGAGCTTCTTTTTTACACGTGGTGCCGGGTGCAGAGCACGCAGATAAAATATGCTATCGCGGAGCAAACAGCCGCCGTCCATCAACTGTCGGCGATGCAGGACAACTTAAAAATTGAACTGGCCCGTCTCAAATCACCCCGGCGCATAGCAAAGATAGCCAGAGAACAGCTGGGTTTGATTTCACCGGGTGCGAAACAAACAATCGTAATGCCATATCGGTGAATCAAATGCCTAAAATTATCAGATCCCGCTTGCAGCGGGACTAAATTGCCTAAAATTACCGCTGTTGGTCATATTCAACCATCGACAACAAATTCAAGAGACAGCGACGGTAGGCGCATAGTTAACGATGAATAATAAATATTTCAAAATGCGAATCCTGCTGGTAGGCCTCTTCTTTTTCGGGGCCTTTGCGGCCATTGTCGCCAAAGCGGTAGACCTGCAGGTCTATCGGAGTCAGTGGCTGTCTAAAATAGCTACCGATCAGTATGAAAAATCGTTAACAACATCCGGCAAACGCGGCATTATTTATGATCGCAATATGCGGGAAATGGCCGTCAGCGTAGATGTGACCTCAATTGCTGCCTATCCGTCCAAAATAAAGGATGTTAACGCGAGCGCCAAGGCGCTGGCCGGAATTTTGAAGTTGGACGCCCGGGCAATCAAAAAGCGGCTGACGGCCGACAAATCCTTTGTCTGGATCAAGCGCAAAACAACGGCCAAAGAAACCAGCCTGGTTAAAGATCTCGATTTGCCGGGCATCGATTTTGTGCAGGAATACAACCGCTATTATCCCAATACGACCCTGACGGCCCAGGCGCTTGGTTTTACCGGTTTGGACGGCGAGGGGCTGGAGGGTATTGAATTTTATTACAACCGGCAACTCACAGGGGCCGATAAAAATTTTACGGTTTTCAAGGACGCCCTGGGCAACGGCTTTAGTGCTGAAAATCAACAGGAGGGGACTGACAGTGGGCATAACCTGGTACTGACCATTGACAGCACCATCCAGTATATAACTGAAAACTCCCTGCAGCAGGCGGCCATTCAATATTCGGCCGTCTCCGCTATGGCAATTGTCATGCAGCCGCAGACAGGCGCCATTCTGGCGATTGCCCATTATCCGACTTTCAATCCGAATTCCTATTTGGAATACGACCGCTCCCGGTGGCGCAACCGGGCCATCACCGATCCATTTGAGCCGGGCTCAACCTTCAAGATCTTCAGCGCGGCTGCAGCGCTGGAGTATAGCAACATCAAACAAGACGACATTTTTTATTGTGAGAACGGCGCCTACAAAATTGGAAAAAATGTCGTTCATGATAGCCGACGGCACGGATGGCTGTCGCTGCAGCAAATCATTAAGTTTTCGAGTAACATCGGGGCGGTAAAAGTCGGTGAAAAGGTGGGAGCTAAAAAACTTTATCAAACATTTCGCAACTTTGGTTTCGGCGCTAAAACAGGGATTGACTGTCCTGGTGAAACACCCGGCAGTCTCTCCCATTTTTCCACCTGGTCGGATATAGACATCGGTGCCATTTCTTTCGGTCATGGAATAGCCGTTTCAGCCGTTCAATTGATTGCGGCGGCTTCTGCGATCGCCAATGACGGTATTCTCATGCAACCCTATATCTTAAAGGAGGTTACCGATCAAAACGGCCTTCCCGTTAAAAAATTGGAACCCCGGCAGGTGCGACGTGTCATTTCCGGCCGAACGGCCGGAATTGTAAAAAAAATAATGCAAACCGTTATTACCGAGGGCGGCACCGGCGTAAATGCCGCTCTCGATGGATATTCGGTTTGCGGTAAAACAGGCACCGCCCGCAAGCTTGATGAAAACGGAAAATATTCGGACAGCAAACATATTGCGTCATTTATCGGATTTACGCCCGTCGATCATCCGCAAATTGCGATTCTGGTCATCATTGATGAACCCAGGGAAAAGTACTACGGCGGCGTTGTGGCAGCTCCGGTATTCAAAGATATCGCCCAGCAAACACTTAACTATTTGAATGTCGCCCCTGAGAGCGACAAAACCAAATTCAGAGTATCCGTGGGAACCAAGGCAAGTGGGTGAACGGGTGAAGCTTTCAACCTTACTAAAAGCAATTGAACCCATTCGAATATTCAGCCTGGAGGCTGAAGGCAAAGCGCAAAGCGCAAAGCGTATTGAAAAGTTTCGCTATGCCCTATGCCCTATGCCCTATGCCAACGCGCCGGATACCGACATTGTTTCAATTCATTACAGAGCGCAGGAGGTAGCGCCCAATGGCCTGTTCGTTGCCATTGAGGGTCGCAGCGCTGATGGGCACGATTTCATCGACCAGGCCTTGGAGAAAGGTGCGGGTGGGATTGTGGTCCAGAAGGAGCCCGGTCAACTCCTTTTATCGGAAGGTATGGCCGGAACCGCAAAAAATAACCCGATAATAATCCAGGTGCCGGATACGCGCATCGCGCTGGCCGATTTGGCTGCCTGTTTTTTCAACCGGCCGTCGGAACATATGACCCTGATCGGCATTACCGGTACCAACGGTAAGACCACCGTCGCTTATTTAATCGAAAGTATCCTGTTGGCCGCCGGTTTTAAGGTAGGCGTTATCGGTACCATAAATTATCGCTATGCCGGCAAAACATTCCCCAATCCTATGACAACTCCGGAATCCTTGGATCTCCAGCGCATTCTGTCGGAAATGCTGCCGGAAGGTGTCACCCATGTCGTGATGGAAGCGTCTTCCCATGCCATGGAGCTTTACCGGATTAAAAACTGTCGGTTTGATGTGGCTGTCTTCACGAATTTGAGTCAGGACCACCTCGACTTTCATGGCGACATGCAATCGTACTGGTCCAGCAAAAAGCGCTTATTTACTGAGTATCTGAACAGGGGACCCAAAAAAGATAAAGCGGTGGTCGTTATCAATTGCGATGATCCCAAAGGCGCAGAGCTGGTAAAAACTCTGTCATTACCGATTATTAAAACCGGGTCGACCCCCGCCTGTGAAATTAAGGCCGAAACCTCCCGCTATGATTTGATGGGCACCAATGGGAGGGTTTCCACCCCCAAAGGAAGTTTTGATTTCATAACGCCCCTCGTGGGGATTCACAATGTCGCAAATATCCTCAGTGCCGCCGGAGCAGCTTTAGCACTGGCCATTGCGCCCGATACCATAAAAGCCGGCATTGAGACCTTAGCTGCCATACCCGGCCGTCTTGAGCGCATTGAAAATTCCAGCGGGCGCTTTGTGTATGTAGATTATGCCCATACGCCGGATGCACTGAAAAATGCCCTGTCTGCCTTAGAGCAGATCGCTCCGACCAGACTCATCTGCGTATTCGGCTGCGGGGGGGACCGGGACAAGGACAAGCGCCCTCTGATGGGAGAGATCGTCGCCCGGCTTTGCGACCTGGCGATTGTGACTTCGGACAATCCGCGCACCGAAGATCCGGCTGTCATCATCGAGCAGATTTTGCCGGGGACCAAAGCGGCGGGCGGCATCCAATATTCAATGCAGGCTTTGAAGACAGGATTTGATAAAAAGGGCTATATCGTTGAACCGGATCGGCGGCGTGCCATTGAACTGGCAATAAAGGTATCCAGAACGGAAGATGCCGTATTAATTGCCGGCAAAGGGCATGAGACATACCAGATAATCGGGAAGAAAACCATAGACTTTGATGACCGCGAAGAGGCGCGAAAGGCGCTGGCCAAGCTGAAAACCGGTTGAAGGTTGGAGGTTGGAGGTTGGAGGCGCAGCCATAGTAGATAATCGAAAAATGCAAACCAAAGATGTTGAAATGGCTCAAAATATATGATGATCCATTTCGATTTTGCCTAAAGTGAAACGCTCCTCGAGCGAAGCAAATGAAATTTGCGCAGCGCTCCTAAAGCGAAGCGCTCCTCCAGCACAAATAGGTTAACTGGCAATGCGTTTATTCTACCGTGTAAAGGAATTGTATAAAAAAATTCGATGAAATCCGGTCATCCCATACCCTGGACAACCAGAGAGATTCTTGCAGCCACCGGTGGTGAGCTTTTGTGCGGCGAATTGCAGCATTCGTTTGCGCAGGTCTTTATCGACTCGCGCAAAGTCGTTACCGGCGGCGTTTTTATAGCCATTGTCGGCGAGGTTCATGACGGCCATATATTCGCGTCAGATGTTGTCGACCAGGGTGGGCAAGGGCTGATAATCGCCCGCAAAGAAGCTGAACATCTGCCGGTAGCGAAATGGAAAGAAAAAGGCGTTACGGCCGTCGTGGTGGAAGACACCACCCGTGCGCTGGGTGATATGGCGGCCTTCAACCGCCGGCGTTCCGACGTTTCGGTGGTGGCCATTACGGGCTCAAACGGCAAAACCACCACCCGTCAAATGACTGCCGCTGTCATCTCGCAGCAATACAACACCCTGGCCACCGCCGGAAATTTCAACAACCAGATCGGCTTGCCGCTGACCCTGCTGGGTCTTGAGCCCGATCATCAATGGGCCGTAGTTGAGCTGGGCACCAACAACCCGGGCGAAATCGCCAGATTGGCCGAAATCTGCACGCCGGATATCGGTATCATTACCAATATCGGCCCGGCCCACCTGGAAGGCCTGGGATCAATGGAGGGGGTCGCATGGGAAAAAGGATTTCTTTTAAAGGGCCTGCGCCAAAACGGCAGGGCCGTTCTCAATGCCGATGATCCCCGGGTGCGGCAACTGGCTCGCCAGACTGCTCACGAAGTGCACCTCTATGGCTTTGCGCCGGACGCTGCAATCCGCGCGGAGGATGTTGTCGAAAAAGAGAAGGGAATATGCTTTACGCTGAAACTTGCTGAGGAAAGCATATCCATCCGGCTGAATTCTCCCGGCCGCTTTATGGCTGCCAATGCACTGGCGGCGGCGGCGGTGGGCAATCTGCTGGGGTTGTCTGCCGGTGCAATCAAAGCAGGGTTGGAAGCTTTTGAGCCGTTCAGCGGCCGAATGAACATCCATCAAACAGCCAATGGGATCCACATTATCGATGATACCTACAATGCCAATCCGGACTCGATGAAAGCCGCCCTGGCAACGTTCAAAACGATGCGCGCCGGGGCCAGAGGAATTTTTGTCGCGGGAGATATGCTGGAGTTAGGCCGGCAGGCGGCGGCGCTGCACAGTCGGGTCGGTGCCCTGGCCGCCCAATCCGGAATCAGCCGTTTGTATGCCTGCGGAGAGTTTGCCGATTCTGTGGCAGCCGGTGCCCGTAATGAAGGTCTACCGCTGGCGGATTCGATCACCGGATCCCGTGAGGAAATAATTGAGGATCTGATCGCCTGGCTGCAGCCCGGCGATTGGGTACTGGTGAAAGGTTCACGCGGAATGGCGATGGAGAAAGTGGTTGAAGGGCTTAAAGCATGGGCCAAAGGATCTCGAGGTTAATAATTTTCAACTATGATAAACCTGAAATAACAAATATCAAATCACAAATAACAAATAATATCCAATGACCAAAAACACAATTTCAAAACATAGAGATACTATTGAATATAAGACTTACCTGGTTTCGGACATTCGAATTTTGAATTTGTTATTTATTTGGAATTTGGTGCTTGTGTTTTGGTGCTTTGCCATAAAATAAACAAGCAGCTGCGCGATAAATAAAGTAATAAATATACACAATATATTATGCTTTACCACCTATTATACCCACTGCACACAACGTTTTCGTTCTTTAACGTGTTTCGCTACATCACGTTCAGGACGATCTATGCCAGCTTGACGGCCTTTTTCATTTGCTTTCTGCTGGGTCCCTGGATGATCGGCAAACTGGCCGAGATGCAGGTGGGGCAATACATACGCGATGACGGTCCCAAAACGCACCTTGGCAAAGCCGGCACACCGACCATGGGCGGTACACTGATCCTGTTATCCATTACGGTTTCGGTTCTCCTGTGGAGTGACTTGACCAATTTTTTTGTATGGATCGTGCTGTTTGTTCTGCTGGGTTTCGGGTTGATTGGATTTATCGATGATTATTTGATGCAGGTCAAAAAACAAAGCAAAGGGCTTACCGTACGCCGAAAGCTGCTGTTGCAGGTAATTGTCGCTCTGATCACCGGAATCCTGGTTTACGCCAGCCCGAATTTTTCAACTCAGGTAACCATACCCTTTTTTAAAAATATTTCGCCGGATTTCGGCTGGGGTTACATCATCTTTGCGGTGTTTGTTATTGTCGGCGCGTCCAACGCCGTTAATCTTACCGACGGTCTCGACGGGCTTGCCATCGGTCCGGTAATCATCGCAGCGACAACCTATATGATTTTTGCCTACGTGTCTGGGAATGTCAAGATCGCCGGCTACCTTCAACTAAATTACGTGGCCGGCGCCGGAGAATTAACAATCTTCTGCGGAGCTTTGGCCGGCGCCGGTCTCGGTTTTTTGTGGTTTAACTCATATCCTGCTCAGATTTTTATGGGAGACGTTGGCTCCCTGTCGCTGGGTGCATTTCTGGGAACGGTTGCCGTGATAACCAAACAGGAAATTTTATTGGTGCTGGTGGGCGGGTTGTTTGTCATAGAAGCCCTATCCGTCATATTCCAGGTCGGTTTTTTCAAAATGACCAGCGGTAAGAGAATATTCAAAATGGCACCGCTGCATCATCATTTTGAACTCAAGGGTTGGCCGGAGCCCAAGGTAATCGTCCGCTTCTGGATCATTGCCATTGCCCTGGCCCTGCTGGCCATGAGTACGCTGAAACTCAGGTAGCCAAGCTCTGACCGCCTCTGCTCTTGCTCAGGCCCTGCCCTCCTGCCAGCAAGAGCGAGGCGGTCGGATTGGAAGTAGGAAAAAATTATGTTTTTCGAACCCGAAGCAAACGAGTGAAATAATGGAGCTGGCGGAAAAAAACATTGTTGTGGTGGGCCTCGGAAAAACAGGCGTCGCCGTGGCCCGCTTTCTAAAGAACAGGGGAGCGGCGGTCGTGGTCACCGACACAGCGGCTGAAAGCAAACTGGCGTCTCAGGCGCACGAAATCCGAAACTTGGGCATCCCCATGGAGCTGGGCCGGCACCGGGCGGAAACCTTTTCGGCAGCGAATCTGATTGTCCTGAGCCCGGGCGTCTCCCATACGATCGAGCCGGTCATACAGGCCAGGGAACGCGGAATTCCGGTGATAGGCGAAATTGAACTGGCTTCACGGTTTATCCGGCAGCCCATTGTGGCGGTCACCGGCACCAACGGCAAGACGACCACGACCGAGCTGTTGGGCGATATGTTGGCGCGTACCGGTTTAGAGGTTTTTGTCGGCGGCAACATCGGCAATCCGCTCATCGATTATGTGGACGGCAATCAGCAGGCGGATGTCATCGTAGCCGAAATCAGCAGTTTTCAACTGGATACCATCGACAGCTTCAGGGCGCGGGTCGGCGTGCTGTTGAACATCACGGCCGACCATCTGGATCGCTATCCGAATTTTGCCGCCTATGCCGCATCTAAAATTCGGCTCTTCGAAAACCAGCAGGCCGGCGATGTCGCCGTTTTAAATGTTGCGGATCCTTTAATCCGTTCATTGACAGGTGATATCAGAGCTCGAAAGTTGATCTATCCAAACCCGGCATCTGATGAAGAAGGAGCAGTTTTAAGCAATCAACATATCACATTGAGCTGGAATAAGTTAACCGGTATGGCCCCAGGAATCCAAAATCCGAAGTCCGGTATTCCACCGGGGCACAGGCCGCTTTGGACCGGAGACCGAGATCCGATATCCCTTGATCTTTCCAATATCAAACTCAGGGGGCGGCACAATCTTGAGAACGCCTGTGCCGCCGGCTTGGCAGCCCTGGCGGTCGGAGCCCGGCCGCAGGCGATTCAGGACACCTTGGACCATTTCAAGGGCAGTGCCCACCGGTTGGAGTATATCGATGTGATAAAGGGCGTCGAATTTTTCAATGACTCAAAGGCAACCAATGTGGATGCCGTGCTGCGGGCCGTGGAATGCTGTAACGCGCCGGTGGTTTTGATCATGGGAGGGCTGGATAAAGGCGGCAATTTCAGAGAACTGCGGGAGGTCGTCTCCCGGCATACTAGAAAATTGATTGTCATGGGCCGGGCCGCTGATCTTATTCGCGAGGCATTAGAGGATGTTTCACCGACGTCCTCGGCCGCCTCCATGGCGGACGCGGTTAATCAGGCTTATCGCGCAACTAATCCGGGTGATGTGGTTCTGCTGTCACCCGGGTGCGCCAGCTTCGATATGTACGCCAATTATGCCCAGCGGGGCGATGATTTCCGGCAAGCAGTCGCAAAGTTAAAATTACAAAAATCATGAATTCCGACAAACAAATCGCACATAATGTTTCATACGACATCGGACTGCTGTTTCCGGTACTATTTCTGGTCGGAATTGGAATCGTGATGGTTTACAGCGCCAGCTCGGCCGTGGCCTTAAAAAAATTCGGCACGGACAATTTATTTTTGAAAAAACAGGCGCTTTTCGCCCTGATAGGGATTATCGGACTGGTCATCTGCCGCCATTTTCCGTATCGCTGGTATCGTCCGCTGACATACCCCTTGCTGGTGTTGGCCCTTATTTTTCTGATCGCGATTCAATTCACTGATTTCGGTCTGGCGGCCGGCGGTTCTGCCAGATGGCTGCGTTTCGGCAAATTCTCGTTTCAGCCGTCGGAATTTGCCCGCTTTGCTGTGGTAATATTTCTGGCGTATTCACTGGAAAAAAAGAGTGAAAAACTGAAAAAATTTTCCATTGGATTTATACCGCATTTTGTCGTCTTGGGCGTGTTTGCTTTCTTCATTATCAAACAACCGGATTTTGGTTCGGTTGTCATTCTGGCGGCGCTTACATACATGATGCTGTTCGTCGGAGGGGTGCGCTGCCGGCATCTTCTCGGATCACTGCTGGTTCTGACGCCTTTTGCTTATTTCTTTTTAATTGGCGCCGAGTACCGGGTGAAAAGGATTTTGAGTTTTCTCGATCCCTGGCAATATTCGGCCGATGAAGGCTACCAGATTGTCCACTCTCTGATGGCATTCGGCACGGGAGGATTGTG
>Ga0307426_1002630_pt1 | contig 11092 bp, 8 predicted proteins | sample SalMarWE160340MG_FD_202165 | JGI IMG/M metagenome (GOLD analysis project Ga0307426, IMG submission 202165) | Salt marsh sediment microbial communities from the Plum Island Ecosystem LTER, Massachusetts, United States - WE1603-40 | ecosystem: Environmental > Aquatic > Marine > Intertidal zone >... | reverse complement strand
TCTCAGTTTTTCGTGACTATACTTTTCTTCTTTTTCCTCTTTTTGTTCTTTTTGTTTTTCAAAAAAGCTTGATAATTTATTTTTCCAATTTTTCATTCGATAGCTCCGAGCTGGATCGACTTTGTCTCCCAATGGGGACTCTTTGACTTATATCATGAAGAGTCACTCGATTCAAATGTTATTTCTCGACGTTATCTCTCGACGCAGCTTCAAGGATGACATAATCAACTCAACATATCATTCTCTTGATTGTTGAGTGAGTTATGTCGTAAACTCTCTTTTTCAATCCTGTATAAGTTGTATTTTTGTATCTTGGAAGATATGCACACATTACAATGCAATTGTGAGTGACGATATGAACTGGAAAGGTATTCTTGAACAACTTTTGCCGAATCCCAAAGAGAATACTCTAAAAAAAGAATATCCTATAATGAGGAGATCCTGCTAAGAAAAGGATTTATCAGTGGCCAAACGAGAGTTCCAGGTCGAGAATGAATACAAGTACAGGCGAAAGGGAGCGGTCCGCTGGATCCTCTCCCACGTGGTACGGTATCCCCTTCTCCCCTTGATGCTGATCGTCAGCGGTGTGGTCAACAACTATGCCTACAGTAACATCCAGGTCTACGTCGGCAGGGCTTTCGATGTAATCTCGGCGGCAGGTTTCCAGCTCGCCGAACTCATGATTCCTGTGATCGTGATCCTCGCCTCTGGCCTGGGTGAGGGGCTCGCAGGGCTGTTCCGCAACTTCTCCGCTGAATTTCTGGCGCAGAGGATAGAACGGGATTCTCGAGAGGAGCTTTACCTCAGTCTTCTGGGGAAGAGCCAGACATTCCACGGAAGGCAACGCATAGGCGACATCATGGCCCGGGCCACCAACGACGTGCGTGCGCTCAACGTGATGTTCAGTCCCGGACTGATGCTGATCATCGACTCCGCCCTGGCTCTCGTGGTGCCGGTGATCATGATCGGGTTGATTCATACCAAACTGCTCCTCGTCCCTCTGATTTTTACAGTCCTACTAACGATAACGGTCATCGACTACAACCGCCGTCTCAAGCCGGTCAGTATTGCCCAGCGGGAACAGTTCGGCATATTGAATGCCGGGCTCACCGAGGCCGTCGCCGGAATCGAGGTAGTCAAGGCCAACGTCCAGGAGCGGTACGAATGGAACAAATTCACAGGTGACGCCCGTGCGTTCCGCGACTACTTCATACGCCAGGGGCTTATTCAGGCCCGCTATCTGCCGATGCTCATGTTCAGCCTCTGCTGGGGCGCCGGATTTTTCCATGCCCTCACACTCTGGCGGCAGGGCGCAATAACTCTCGGAAATGTAGTCGCCTTTATGGGACTTTTCGGCACGTTGCGGTTCACGACATTCATCTCGATTTTCACCTATAACCTGGTCCAACTGGGAATTGCCAGCGGCGAACGGATCCTGAACATGATCAAAACAGAGACCGAACTGGATGAGAATCAGGAGGGGGTACGTGAGCCGATCCGCGGGGAGGTCGCCTTCGAAAATGTAAGTTTCAGATACAACGGAGCGCCGGTGCTCAAGGACATCAGTTTCCGGGCTCTTCCGGGAGAGACAGTTGCTATCGTAGGCCCCACCGGTTCTGGGAAGACGACTCTGACCAGACTGATCAATCGGATCTTCGATGCCAGCTCGGGCCGTGTGCTGATCGATGGGATGGATGTGCGGGAGTGGAGCCTGGAAAGCCTGCGCTCTCAGATCTCCACCATCGAACAAGACATTTTCCTCTTCTCCCGCACGCTGAAGGAGAATATCTCATTCGGTCTAGCCGAAGCTTCTCAAGAAGCTGTCGAGACAGCGGCCCGCGAAGCCCAGGCCCACGAGTTCATCTCCGCTTTCCCTGATGGTTACACAACACAAATCGGTGAGCGGGGCGTCACTCTTTCTGGGGGACAGCGCCAGCGCATTGCGATCGCCCGTGCCTTTCTCACCGATCCCCGGATCCTGATCCTCGACGACTCGACAAGCGCCATAGACAGCAAGACAGAGGACCAGATCCAGCGGGCCATGCATCGGATCTCCAAAGAACGCACCACTTTTATCATCACTCATCGCCTGAGCCAGATCCGCTGGGCAGACCGCATCCTCGTTTTGCGCAAGGGGGAGCTTGTGGATCAAGGCAGTCACGAAGAGCTTATGGCCCGTTCGCCCGATTACAGCCGAATCTTCGCCCGCTATGAATAGACAGATTGAAAAGGAGGGATAGATGCCGTTTATTCTGGACGGCCTGGACAGTGAAGACTACGATCGAAGCTATAAGGACCTCGAGCTTCTGCGTCGAATCGTCGGCTACTTCCGTCCTTACAGAAGGCAGGTCATATTAACATCCCTGATGCTCACCCTGAACTCCATCGCAGGTACGGCCGGTCCGATCCTGATCTCCAAGGCCCTGGATCTGGTTAAAAAGGATTCCTCTCTTCACGTTCTGCTGCTCCTCTCCCTCGGTGTGTTGATGCTGGGAGTTTTTGCCTGGGGATTCAACTACATCCGCCAAGTCTTCTCCGCACGTGTGGTTGGAAACGTCGTCCTGCAGTTGAGGGAGGATGTGTTCAACTCCGTCGTGAACAACGACCTCACTTTCTTTGACCAGCATCCTTCAGGAAAGATCGTCAGCCGGGTCACTTCAGACACTCAGGATTTTTCTGACGTTGTGACTCTTGTTTTGGATGTGATCAGCCAGCTTCTCCTTGTGGCAATTCTGGCCGGTTGGCTGTTTGCTATCGATGTCCGCTTGACTCTGCTGATTCTGGCCATGAGTCCGGTGGCCTTTATCATCGCCTTGAGATTCCGGAAGATCGCCCGCAAAGTGACCCGCAACGCCAAACGGGTCACAGCCACGATCAATGCCGAGATCCAGGAGTCGATCAGCGGTATCGTCGTGGCCAAGAGTTTCCGCCAGGAACAGGCCATCTTCGACCGTTTTCTGGAGAACAACCGAAAGGCCTACCGAGTGGGCCTGGCTCGTGGCCTGACGATGAACAGCATTTTCCCCATCCTCAGCACCGCCTCCGGACTCGCTGCAGCGCTGCTCGTGTATCTCGGCGGAGCGGCTATCCGCACTGAGAACATCACGCCTGGAAATTGGTACCTCTTCATGCAGGCAGTCGCTTATTTCTGGTGGCCTATGATCAGCATCGCATCTTTCTGGAGCCAGTTTCAGGACGGGCTTTCTGCCTCAGAGCGGGTCTTCGCCCTGATCGATACAGACCCAAAAATCATCCAGAGCGCGTCTGATCCTGTGCCAAAACTCAAGGGAGAGATCGAGTTCCGAAACGTTTCTTTTGCCTACACGGAAAGGGAGCAGGTGTTAAAGGACTTCAGTCTGGTTGTCCCATCCGGTCAAAATGTAGCGCTGGTAGGTCACACCGGAGCCGGAAAGAGCTCGATCGCCCGTCTGATCGCCCGGTTCTACGAGTTTCAGGAAGGAGAGCTCAGGGTGGACGGGAAAGACGTCCGCCGGTTCGACATTAGCAGCTACCGAAGGCAGATCGGACTTGTTCCTCAAGACCCATTTCTCTTTTCCGCTACGGACTGCCGGAAGCTACAGATGAGCTAATCTCTCAGGCCGCTATGCGCATCGCGGGCGGTACCTGGCTCCAAGCCCTCTCCAGCGGACTGGATACCGAGGTCGGAGCCCGGGGAGCAAGCCTCTCCATGGGACAACGGCAGTTGGTGGCTCTCGCCCGCGTGCTCTTGAAAGATCCGGCCATCCTGATCCTCGACGAAGCCACAGCCAGTGTGGACCCCTTTACGGAAACCCAGATCCAGGAAGGCCTAGAGCTGGTGATGAAGAACCGTACCTCCATCGTGATCGCGCACCGCCTCTCGACGGTGCGTCACGCCGACCGGATTATCGTCCTGGAGAATGGCCGCATTATCGAGGAAGGCAACCACCAAGAGCTACTTGCACGGGGCGGACACTATGCCGAACTCTACAATACCTATTTCCGCCACCAATCATTGGAGTACGTGGAGAGCTTCGCCCGATAATACAGCTTAATTTGAATTAGGGGGACAGCATACTTAATCACAAATTGTATAATATCTGGAATTATGAGAAATCATCGTGTTTTCAAACTTCTTAATGTCCATCCGGAACCCAATTAAGGACCTGCCGAATAAATGGATTGACAAGTCTCTTCCCAGTTTGATATAAAAGTCTCCGCACATGAAGGGTATGGATGACGTCAGCAGAGAAATATCTGTTTTCACTCCTTTCTAAGGACGGATTCTACTCCCTTTAATTCACAAAGGAGGGTTTAATGAAAGCCAAAGTTTCATGGGTTTTAGCGGTCTGTTTTGTCTTGGGCCTTTTACCCTTGACGATGAACGCACAGGAGCCGGAGAAGCGGTATCAGTTGTTTTGGGTTGTCGATGAGGTGCTCAAGCCATCCATGGTCGAAGAGTATTACGAAGCCGGGAAAAAATGGGTGGCGCTATTGGAAAAGAACGAATTTCCCTATATTTTCAATACCTATTGGACCGGGGATGATCACGTCATGTGGACCATTCCGATCGAGAATTATGCTGATATCGACAAGCTCATGGAAGCGGTCAATAAATTAAAAGAGAAATCGCCCGAAGATTATCAAGCCATGGAAGACGCATTTAAAGGAACTTATTATTCTTCTCGAGCTTGTGGCTATGCCCTGGATTACAAGTATTCGATGATCGCCAAAGGTGCAGAGAGCGAATCCGAGGAAGACAATTTCGTCTTCTTCGATATTTACTATTTCGAACCGGGAATGGAGGCTGAAATAAACAAAATATGGGACGAATTCAAAGAGTTTATGGCAGATAAAGATTTCGGCCAGAGCTGGTACTTCTACTGGGGAGTGATGGGTACCGATAATCCTGTCCTTTGGTCTGCGGCAAGTGCAAAGAATGTGACGGCATTTTGGGAGGAGAATGCAAAGATGTGGAAGGTTTTGGGAGAAGAGGCCGGAAAGATGAAACAGAAGATGATGAAATATGTGACAAAAGAAGAACAAAAAATGGCTTGGTATCAGAAGGAACTCTCATACACGCCTGCTAAAGAAGAAGAATAAATAATTCGGGGGACAGCATACCGAATTACTTAAGCACTAAGTTTGAAGAGCAGCATACCTAACTCGGCTGACAGAATTCGTGGCAATTTGAGGGACAGCATACTTATTTAGAGAAGTGCAAATTCTAGATTCAACATTGAATTTGTAATTAGGTATGCTGTCCCCTTATTTCCCTTATTAAAGCTGACATAGAGTTCTTATTATTTTAACTAAAGACTTATCTTTAACAGGGTCCAGGCGATAGTCAATGTTATTCCGGCTCCTATAAGACAGCCACTCATTTTTCCTAGAGAGGAACTCAGAGGGGTTCTCGCTTCCTCAATCCCATGTTTTCTTAGATATTCGGCTACCTTTCCTTCGAATAATCCCGCAAATCCATCGGTTATTGAATCACCAACCGCTCCGCCGATGATCGCCCCAAGTACTCCCGCAAAATTCGCACCTATGATTGCAGCGACTGCAAGTATGCCTGTATCAACGGCCCCAAAAATGATATCCGCCCCCGTTGATTTTATCGATCTTCCGAAAATCTTTAAGGGAATCCACGGAAGGAGTCCAAGCAAAACGATTACAGGCCCAATCAACCGTGTTTTGTAAATCACGAATGAGATAGCGCTAATAACGACTATTGATAAGACAACTAAGCTTGTTACAGCTGGAACAACACCCTGTCTATTCATAACCATAAATTGTGACAATCTCTAATAAATTATCGAAGCTGGACAAGAACTACAATTTTAGTCGGACTCAATCCCCTGCAGCTTGTCAGACAATCCGATTATTATTTCAGGATTACTCTATTTGATCAAAGCTCCATACTTATCATCATCTTCGTCGTTCTCTCCCCATTCCTCATCTTGGTCTTCATCATCGCCGTGATCTTCATCATCCTCATAATCGGTATCCTCATCGTCATCATCACCACTGAATTCGGATTTGAAAGGAACTTCGTCGATCCATTCTTGGATATCACAGTTTTCGTCGCGCGATCTCATTTTTGGCCTCCTCTATAACTTTCTCCAGCCTATCTTCACTGTGTTCAGATTGGATAAATATTACACCAAAAATCGGGAAATAAGCAACTATTTTGTCACTCATACTTCAGGGTTTTTACCGGGTCAGATAGCGCTGCCCTGATGGCCTGGAAGGCGACTGTGAGCAGGGCAATCGCCAGAGCCACCGCGCCGGCCAGGACAAAAAAACCCAACTGGGCATTCAGGTTGATATGGTAGGCAAATCCTCCCAGCCATGAGCGCGTGGCGAAATAGGCTGCCGGCCAGGCGAACAGATTTGCAACGACAACCCATCGGGTGAACTCTCTGGACAAAAGAATTACAATCTGTGGGGAGGAGGCGCCCAGGACCTTGCGGATGCCGATCTCCTTGGAGCGCCGCTCGGCGGCATAGGACGCCAATCCCAGCAATCCCATACAGCCGATGAACACGGCCAAACCGCTGAAGTACTCGAACAGCCTCTTCAAACTGGCCTCGGACCTGTACGTCCGCTCGAATACACTGTCGAAGAAAAAATAATCGAAGGGCGCATCCGGAAAGATGCGCTTCCACGTCTCTTCGATGAATTTGAGCGTTCCGGTTAAACCCTCGCCCCGGATCTTCACAGACACGTATCTGTTATTGTCCGTACTGAGGAAGAGCTTCAAGGGCTGGATGGAGTTCCGCAGGGAGCTGAAATGGAAGTCTTTGACCACCCCGATCACATTAAAATAGGACCTCTCTGCGCCGTAAATCTGAATGACCTTTTTGTTGATGGGGTCTTCCCAGCCGAATTGACGCGCGGCTTCCTGGTTGATAATGATGGAACGGGATTTCTCCGGTCCGCTTTCATCGGAACCGGCGCTTGTATCCACAGAAAACTCGGGAGAAAATTTGCGGCCGGCGACCAATTCGATCCCGAAGGTGTCCAGGAAGTCATAATCCACCCTATTATGCATGATGCTGATCTCCTGGTTGTTGGTGGCCCCTTCCCAGGTCACATTGTTATACATACCGATGGCGCTGGGAAGCATGAGAGAGCCGCTCACTCCGAGGATATGGGGGTTTTTTAAAAGCTCTGTTTTCAAAGGCTGGAGGTCCCGGCGGTACGTGCTTCTGTCGTTGCGAATGACCACGATTCCGTCCTTTTCGAAGCCCAAAGGCTTGTTTAAAAGAAAATTCAGCTGCCGTCCAAGGACCATGGTGGCAATGATGAGGATGATAGAGATCGCAAACTGAGCGACAACCAGGATCTTGCGGAACAAAACGCCCTGTGTTCCGGCCTCAAAGTGTCCCCGCAGAATTCTCGTAGGTTGAACAGCCGAGAGGAAGAGGGCGGGATAACTCCCCGACACAAATCCCACCAGTATATAAATCCCCACCATGCCAGCCAGAATATGTGTTTGAAAAAGATCACCGAACTCTATAACTTGCCCGGTCAGGTTGTTGAGAGATGGAAGAAAAGTATATGCCAGAACAAGGGCAAAAAGCATCGATACTGCGGAATAAATCAGACTTTCCCCGATAAACTGACGGATAAGCTGCTGCCGCGCTGCTCCCACCACTTTGCGCAAACCGACTTCCTTGGCCCGCTTGGCCGAACGCGCTGTGGCCAGGTTCATAAAATTGATACAGGCGACCAATAGGATCAATCCTCCCACCGCCAGAAGAATCCTTAAAGAGTTGATATTCCCGGTGGGCTGGGTATCTGAAAAAAGGTGCATCCGCTTCAGTTGGTCGAGGGTGAGCACACGGCCGTCGTCTTCGCGGACATGGCGGTTGAACGCATCCTGGATCTTGTGTTCCACAGCCGCCACCGAGTGATCCTCGGCCAGCATGACAAAGGACTGAAGCTGCTGGCTCAGCCAGTTCTCGAAGAATCCGTCACCGACCAGGGGTTTTAGCGTTTCGATAGGCACCATAAAGTCGGGGCGGATATTCGTGTATCCCGGATGATTTTTCATGACGCCGGTCACCTTAAGGGATATCGAATTGACCAAGAGCAGGGATTTCCCCAGCGGATCTTCCTTCCCGAAGTATTTTGTCGCCATGTCTTCTGTTATCACCACCGAATTCGCATCTTTGAACGCTGTCGTTTTATCTCCGGCTACGAGTGGAAATGTGAACATCTCCAGAATTCCAGGGTCGACAAAGAGAACGTTCCCCTCATAGAATTTCCGATCTTCATAAGCCACTTGGATCTGCCTTAGCACAGCGATCCGGGCAAAATGAGTGACTTCGGGGACTTCTTCGCACATCGCCGGCGCCAGCGGGACCGGAGAAGATGTGGATTTGAAGGTCCGCTCCAGTTGGGTGTGCTCGACATTGATTCGGTAGATTCGGTTCGCATTTTCATGGTTGCTTTCGTACTTAAATTCATACTGCACGACGAGGATGATAAGCAACGCGCAGGCGATGCCGACCGAAAGCCCGGCGATGTTGATAAAGGCGTATCCCTTTTGCCGTTTCAGATTACGCAGGGTGATTTTTAAATAATTTTTAAACATGGTCAAGCTCCATCGGACAGAGTGAAAAACAATAAGCGGGATCCAATACAAAAGCTGGATCCAGTACCAGCGGCAGGCCGCTCCCCTTCCTTGCCTTACCAAAATGCTGTTATAGATCTCATCGAAATCCCCGCCGAGATAGGTGTTTTCTGATTCGGGCAAGAAGCGATAAAGGATCCAGCGGGGAAGCCGGGGAGGGCGCTGAAATTTCTCTCCCACTTGCCTTTCCTATTTCTCCAGGGCGGGGTCAGAGACGCCGTTCCACATGGTGTCATGGACTCTTTTTAGCTCGGCCAGGGCCTCTTTTCCTTGGCGGGTTAGGGCATAATATTTCACGGCCTTCCCGCCCCGGCGGGCAGTGGGCTCGCCCACCCGCGCTTCCAGATACCCCAGCTTCGTCATCCGGTCGAGTGGGACATAGACATTCCCCACTGTCCATTCTTGGCCGGTCGATACATTCAGGATCTCACGGACTTTGACAAGGCCGGCTGTATCCCCAAGTTTGTGAACCGCCAGCAGAATCAGTTCCTCTTTTCGGGTCAGGTAATTTGTGATCGTCATTCAAGCTCCTGATTTCTTTTATATCATAAAGTAAATCTATTTATTATTACGTCAAAAACATGAAAAAGGTTGCGAAAAATTTAGATCCACTCAATGAGAATTTTTCGAAACCAGTCCGTCTGTACGTTTGTCCTGAATACGACAGGGTGAACGTCCCCATAGATAAGAGAAAGATCTTTAATTGACATCCGGTGACGAATTAAGTATGTAATAAGCAATATTTAGGGCAATCAAAATAAGCGCGAGGAGGAATCCTGAAAAAAATATTTGCGTTCATTCTGAATATCGGAGCCGACCCTGAGGATTCGGAATATATCCGTTTGGTCAAGCGGATCTACTATGGGAGTTCATTATTCTCCCTGCCCATGAGTTTTATCATAACACTCCTTTACTTTCTTAAAAGAGATCATATTTTAGCTGCAATTATGGGTCTCTCGTTTGCTTTTTTTGTTGGTTCCTGATCAACGGCACATTATTTCCAAAGCATTTTGAGAGGAACGCCACCTATCTAGTTTTTTATTTCGTCCTGGTTCCCTTCTTCGTCACAATTCTCAAGGGAGGAATTTGGAGCGCAAACGGTTCGATCTATATCGGACTCCTCGGGCCAATTCTCGAACCTGGAAAGCTCCGGATTCGCCCTGGGCATGTTTCCCGATGTGAGTTTTGAACCCGGACGGATCCAAATCGAAAGTGGAGATGTCGCTGTTTTATTTACGGACGGAATACCTGAAGGGAGAAACCGAGCTCAGGAGGAGTACTCAGAAGAGAGGCTGAAGAATTTAGTCATAAACCATCGGGATCTATCCACCGGCCAACTCAGCGCAAAGATATTCGAAGATGTAGAGGCCTTCAGCGCCGGAACCGAACAGGCCGATGACATCACCCTCGTCATCATAAAAAAGAGATAACAGAGCTTGTATCCTTATTTGCGATTGATTAAAACCCTCATAAAAGCAAAATTCGGATCTTCATTGAATGTGGATGAGGAATATGACAATCCAGTTATTCATATCGCAAACTGTCTGCCGGATTTGCCAGAGAGGCTTTGAGCACATTCCACCCCACGCTAAGAAAAGCGAGCACCACGGTCACAGTAAATGCAAGAATAAAAATGCCAACACCAAGAGTCGTGTGGTAAGCATAATTTTGCAGCCACCCGCGAAGCACAACAAAAGCGATGGGAAAGACAATGATATTTGCTGCGATCACACAGATCAATGTCTCCTTAAAAAGTTGAAGGACGATATTTCCCTCCGATGCGCCCAGCACTTTGCGCACAGCGATCTCCTTTGTTCTCTGTCTGACTGAAAAAGAAGCCAATCCCAGAAGACCGATACAGGAAATAAATATCGCAAGGATCGTAAAATATCTTGTGCCTGTCACCATTCTTTGTTCGGTGACATAAGCATTCTGGAGGTTCTCATCCAAAAACATCAGGTTAGGGACATACCCGGGTACGATCTCCTTGATCTTATCCTGAATGAAACTCAGTGTCCTCGGGATGTTTTGTGAATCGATCCTGATAAAAATGTGGCTGTAGCCAGCATATCTGTGAACAAAGATCAGAGGTTGAATTTCATCGTGAAGGGAGTAAAAGTGGAAATCCTTGATCACCCCGATGATCCTGAAATTTCGACTCCATATAGTCAATCGTTTGCCGATGGGAGATTTTAAACCCATTGTTTTCATGGCCGTTTCATTGATCACCGCCGACTCCCCAGTGTCACTGGGAAATTCATCGGAAAAAAAGCGTCCCTCCAACATATCGATTTGAAAAGTGGCGATAAACTCAGGATCTACCCGCATCAAGTGCGTTTTTGGCATGATGATGTTAGAGGAATTCCCCTCCCACGTAACGGCATCTCCGCCGGTTGTTGTCGACACAGTCTGCATGTTCGAACTGGACCGTGTCACGGCGAGTATGTCAGGATTTCGCATGAGTTCAGTTTG
>Ga0307426_1002628_pt1 | contig 11098 bp, 9 predicted proteins | sample SalMarWE160340MG_FD_202165 | JGI IMG/M metagenome (GOLD analysis project Ga0307426, IMG submission 202165) | Salt marsh sediment microbial communities from the Plum Island Ecosystem LTER, Massachusetts, United States - WE1603-40 | ecosystem: Environmental > Aquatic > Marine > Intertidal zone >... | reverse complement strand
TTACAAGGCGGCCAACTGGATTTATCTGGGCGACACCACCGGGCGCGGTAAAAACGATCAGAGCAAAAAGGTCAACCGTTCGATTAAGGCTGTTTTCGGCTATCCATTAACCCGAGATTTTCGCCGGTATCTATGCGGAGGGCTGCGATGAATACGCCCAAACGCATCGATCTGACCCCTGAGCAGCTGGATGCGCTTTTAAAGCGGGTTGAAGCCGGCACCTTGCAGGACGGTGATTATGAGATCATCAAAGGTATGGCGGAAACGTTGAGTTTTTTGAGCCAGGCCCTGGATAATAAAAACACCTCCATCAAACGGCTGCTCAAGCTGATATTTGGCGACAGCACGGAAAAAACCGCCAAGGTGCTGCAAAGAAACAAAGCCGGCGCTAAAAAATCCGGTAAAAAGAAAACAAAGCGCAAAGGTCATGGCAAAAACGGGGCGGCGGCTTATCATGGTGCTGAAAAAATCCCGGTGACTCATGAGTCTTTGAAGCCCAAAGACCCATGCCCGGACTGCCACAGGGGCAAGCTCTACGAGCTGCCGGAGCCCGGCATTATCGTGCGGGTGACCGGCAATGCACCCTGTTCGGGCAAGGTATATGAGCTGCAGAAACTGCGCTGCAATCTTTGTCAGAAGATCTTTACCGCAGCCGCCCCCGATCATATCGGCGATGAAAAATATGATGCCGCCTCCGGGGCGATGATCGCCCTTTTAAAATATGGCAGCGGGTTGCCGTTCAACCGACTCGATCAGCTGCAGGCAACGCTGGGTGTTCCGTTGCCCTCATCCACCCAGTGGGAGATTGTCGAATCGGTCGCCGACAAGATACACCCGGTTTATTCGGCACTGATGCGCCATGCGGCCGGCGGCGAGGTGGTCTACAACGATGACACGGTCATGAAGATTTTGGAACTGATGAAGCTATCCGATGAAGACCGCCATGGCCGCAAAGGGATGTATACTTCCGGCATTTTGTCCACTGTTGGTGACCGGAAGATGGCTGTGTTTATTACCGGCGGCCATCATGCGGGAGAAAATCTGGCCGACATACTTCAACAAAGAAGTACGGCGCTGCCGCCGCCCATCCAGATGTGTGATGGGCTTTCGCGAAATCCACCCAAAGATTTTAAGGTCATCCTGGCTAATTGTATGGCGCATGCCCGGCGCCGCTTTGTGGACGTGGAATTCAACTTCCCGCAAGAGTGCGCCTATGTGCTCGAGACCCTGGAGCAGGTCTATAAAAATGACGCGGTCACCAAACAGCAGAGCATGACACCGGATCAAAGACTGCAATATCATCAGCAAAAAAGCGCGGCATTGATGGATGATCTCAAAGATTGGTTGCAGCACCAATTTGATGATAAAAATGTGGAGCCCAACTCAGGTCTAGGACAGGCAATTTCTTACATGCTCAAACACTGGCAGGAGCTCACCCTGTTTTTACGGGTGCCCAAGGCCCCGCTGGACAACAATCTATGTGAACGGGCCCTTAAAAAGGCGATCTTGCACCGGAAAAATTCTTTGTTTTATAAAACCGAGCACGGGGCGTACATCGGTGATCTGTTCATGAGTCTGATTCATACCTGCAATCTTTGCAAGGTCAATCCATTTGAATACCTCAAAACACTGCAGCAACACTCTTCTGAGTTATTCCGCAATCCGGCTAAATGGATGCCCTGGAATTATGAAAAATCAGTCAGCCCTGCAACTGATTGACCCAATCAAAGCTGAAAATCCAATAGCTGGCGAAACTATGAAAAAATTTTAAGCTACTCAGGCTTACCGGAAGGACACGAATTATGTAAAAGCTTAGATACAAAAAAAATAGTGCTAAAAGTTAGTTTGCAGAAAAATATTCCGATATTTTTCATTAATAGAGAGTCGCTTTCATTCATTTTAAAAGAAACTTTAAATAATTCAATCGATATATTAAAGGGATCTAAACGCGGCGTTATAGCGATAAAAGCCTGTTTATCAACAAAAAAAAGCATTCCCAAGTCTATATCAAGTTTGCATCAAAGAGGTATTCACATAACTATTCAGGATAATGGACCGGGTATATCTGCAAGACACAAGGATAAAATTTGGGAGCTTGGTTTTTCAAAAAAACCTGGTGGTACTGGACTTGGCTTATTTGGTGTTTCTTTCATTGTCGAACAGCTAGGCGGCGTATGTTTTGAAAATGGACTCCCGACTCGGGGAGCAATATTTAATATTTTTTTACCTTTAAAGGAAGAACTCTGAAATGTATAAGGTACTTATTGTAGACGACAATCCAGGTCATATCAAAGCGTGTAAACATCGCTTAAGCCTTTCCGACGCACTTTATGAAATTGAGTCCGCGACCAGTGCTCAAAAAGCTATTAACCTTTTGAAAAAAAATAATTTTGATATAGTTATAACAGATTTAAGAATGCCTACTAAAAAATATGAAGGTTTTAAAGTTATTAAATTTGTAAAGAGAAAAGATCCGGCTTTTCATCATACCAAAATAATTGTTTGGACAGTTGTGGGAGATGAAGAACCCGAAGAAGGTATTTCTGCTTTAAGGTTAGCTCTACAATGGGGCATTTCGGACTATATAATAAAAGGATGGGAAAACCATTTAGATATTTTAGATTTAACCATCCAAAAAATATTACAAAGCCCATCTTTAACTACATTTATTAAAAATCAAGTTTTTGTCGCCTGTCCTTACGATAGACACCACAGTTTAATATATAATGATCTCAAGAAGAAAACAAAAAAAGATTCTTTTATAATCTGTCGTGCAGATGAAAAATATAAAGGAGATTATATTAATGGTATTATTACTAAGTTAATTGCTGAATCAGAATTCATTATTTCTTTTGTCAGCGGTCTTAATAAAAATGTCCTATATGAGTTAGGGTTAGCACACGGCATGGCGAAAAAAGTTATAATCATCAAGGATGACAAGACTAAATTAACCGAAGATCTTAAAGGTATTCAATATATCTCATACAATAAAAGTAATATAGACAATCTAATAAATAAAATACGACAAGCACTTAAAGATTTTCGGCCCAAAAATTTTTAAATGAGTTATAATTCAAATTATGCACCCCAAAGGGGGCACGCCAACAATTACGGCCTGCTTTAGGGCGTAAAAATAGGACTGAGATTCTTTCTCGATTTAAAAAATTAAAAGATCTTTGAATATATAAAGGAAGGGGGTCAAAGCTTGAATAGTAAATAACGACTCGGGGGGTAGGGGACGTTCCTCGGATTTACGGTTTCAAAAATTCGAGAGAAAGGCGAGGGTGTCATCCATTAAAGGGTAACTTAGGGACATTTTTGATTAAGTTGACTAAATATATGGTCTACTGCATCATTCCGGGTAAATCTGAGGTTTAAACCTTGCTTGTCAGGCGGGCCCTGTTAGTTCAAACACTACTTAAATTTCTCAGAATTTATTGTTAAAAGAAAGCCTATAAATGGATAAAAATACGGCTCGCACATTGGCCAGAAATTTTCTTTCAGAGAAAATCACGCTCACTTTACACGAAATGGCTCCTGCAGGTATTGCTTTTTATAACTTTAATCCAGTGGATGAATTTCTGTTCAGCTTCAAATTGGGTGAGGTTCCGGCAATTGGGGGTACGGACTATATAGCCGTTTCAAAAATCTCCGGTGATGTGCGGTATCTTGGATTTCTTGGCGAATAAGTGAGGTTTCTTTGAAAGTCTGCACGTCTGGTCTTCAACACCCTGACCCGATGGATTACTGGGCCCGGACCAAGAGCTGTGCACCTACAATTTTTTACCTACCAGGAGGCGCTTTTGGAAAAAACATCAACCTGTACCCCTTCAATAAAAAAAACCGTAAAAACCGTGACCGGATCTGTCAAACTCTCATGTTAATCTCTGCAAAAATGCCTTAAAAAATAATTATAGAACCGGAAGATACTTTTACTTTCTCAACTTTCCAGGAGGTGTTAGCATGAGCGACCGCATTCCCGATGAAATCTTTGACCAAATTATGAACGTTTACTGGGAGCAGATCGCTTGTTTTGCCTATGACGGGTGGGACTAGGGGACGTTCCTCGGATTTACGGTTTTCAAAATTCGTGAGAAAGGCGAGGGTGTCTCCTATTAAAGCGCTTGTTAAGAGAAAAAACACCCCCTGATCAAAAAAATTCTCTTTTTGATTGATATTGATGGATTTCTAAAAAGCCCGGGCTCATAAGTTGGCTTTTGAACGCAGACGATGAACCGTGCTGCTACTGATTCAAAGATAAAGAGCTGGCTTTTAAAAAAATCTGGGTGTCAAATCTTGATTAGTGATTAACAATGCATTTTTGTCTATGTTTTGAGACCACATAGGTTATACGATTGTAATCTTATCTGATGAGCCTTTCTTTAAGCAACAAATCTGTTGAAAATAAATGATTACTGGAGATGGAATTTGGGGGACATCAACTTTTAAGGTTTGAACCTCATATTACTCTCAATCCCGGGCGAAACCGGCTACCTTCATTAATGCCATAAAACCCTTAGCGGCGCTGGTTTGACTCTCATTAACCTGTTAGAATGGAATAAATACGGGGTCTTGATTTATGATAATAGTAAACCGCCTGATCACTGATCAAGATTTGACACTTGGTTTACACGTGATTCTATCACTTATCAAAATTTTCTGTGTACATAAGGGGAGATTACCCGGTGGCTTCGCCACTTGATTCCAATGAATCAAACCCAAAAAAATTCAAGCACCATACCTGAACAAGCTGAACATCAATGATTAAGGCTGGAATGCAATCATCCAAAAAGATCACCCGACACCCGTGACAATCTTTTTGACAGGGTTACCATCTTTTTGTATAACACCTTGTAATGGTCGACCGTAAATCAAACCATGCAACCGAAAGGGGCACCTATGGAAATTGATGGCATCGTAAAAGAAGAGAAAACCACAATTAACAATTCCACCACAATTGATGGTAATATCAATGCTAAAGAGCACCTCGTAATAAATGGTACTATCAAAGGCAATGTAAACATTGAAGGTCACAACCTATTTTTAGGCCCCGGTGGAAAAATTGAAGGTGAAGTCCGTGCGCATGACGTGAGAATCAGGGGGCATATGAAAGGTGATATTGTTGCCACCGGGAAAGTTGAGATTACAAAAGAGGCTAATTATTCTGGGAAAATCAAAAGCAAAGGAATCTCTGTCGAGCAGGGCGCTTACTTTGATGCGTATGTGAATTTGGGCGAGAAAACTTCTGGCACTGCAAAACCGAAAATAGCACAAACTGATAAGCAAACCACGACATTGGTCAAATAATTTGCAAGATTAACCTTTCAATCAGAAGTAGAATTATCCGGTAGCCAGACAGATCAATTCCGATGAACCTGCCAAAGAGAAATAGGGGACAGGTACTTTATGCTTGACACAAATAAATTTTTGTGTGAAGTGGTACAAAAATATTCGATCAAAGGAGCCAACCATGCCGAGAACCCAGCGTTTGATAATTGATGATCAAAGCACGGTTTATCACGTGATGTCCAGGACCGCCCTGGACGGGTTTCCGCTGGGCGATAGCGATAAGGATTTTATGCTGGATTTGCTCCGACGTTACGCTAAACTTTATCTTGTTGAAGTTTTAGGGTTTTGCCTGATGGGAAACCACTTCCACATCCTGGTGCGGGTGTTTCCCGAGCACAGATTTACCGACCAGGATATTCTAAAACGCTATGTGGAGTTTTATGGTGATGAGCGTATTTTTGCAGATGGCCTTATACCCTCATTGCGGGAGAAACTATCCAGTCTTTCTGAATTTATGCGGGAGATCAAGGTCGGCTTTGCACGGTTTTACAACCGGCGCCACAACCGGAGGGGTTATTTCTGGGGCGATCGCTTTAAAAGCGTCATTGTTGAAAACGGAGAAACCCTGATCAACTGCCTGGCCTACATCGACCTGAACCCCTTGCGTGCCGGCCTGGTTGAACGCCCAGAACAATACCGCTGGAATTCACTGGGCTATCATATCCAGACCAACAACCAGGACGACTTTCTTTCCATTGATTTCGGCTTAAAGGAATTCAATGTGAAAAGCAAAAAAGAGCGCATCAGCAAGTACCGCCGATACGTCTATGAAGCAGGGGCATTAAACCAGCCTGAGAAAGGAAAAGTTAAGATCATTAAGGACAGACTCCTTGAAAAGGAGCACCGCAGAGAGTTTGAACTCAGCAAAAGCGACCGGTTCAGATATCGTACGCGCTATTTTACGGATTCGGGCATCATCGGCTCAAAAGAATTTGTGTCCGCCCACTATCGCAGATTTAAAGATCTGTTTATGTCCAAAAATGAAAAGATTCCCAGGCCGGTAGCCGGACTGGATGGCATTTTTTCACTCAAGCGGCTATCGGAAATGCAGTAATGTTTGACCCTATTTTTACTGTCGTTTATTGATTGCGCCGTGGTGTTCTTCATAGCGTTTATTGAAAATTGCTGTCAAAAAAAACAATTAAGTATGTCTCAGGAGGTCCTAATGAAAAAGGACACTATCGATCCCAAGGTATATGACTTATACGATGAATACTGCCACACCCAGATGACAAGGCGTGATTTCCTGAATAAAGCCTCAATACTGACTGTCGTTAGCGGATCAGCTCTCGCTATGGCGAACGCTCTGCTGCCTCGCTATGCTGAAGCTCAAACAATCTCATTTACAGATGAACGGATCAAGGCCCGTTATGTTGAGTATGACTCTCCAGGCGGTACATCAGGCAAGATGCGCGGGTATCTGGTAAAGCCTGCCGGTGATGGACCTTTTCCCGCTGTGCTGGTTATTCATGAAAATAGAGGCTTAAACCCCTATATAGAAGATGTGGCACGTCGTGCCGCGGTTGAAGGTTTTCTCACACTTGCACCTGACGGACTCTTTCCCATCGGTGGCTACCCCGGAAACGATGACGATGGAAAGGTCATGCAAAAATCTCTGGATAGAGACAAACTCTTCACGGACATGTTGAACAGTGCCAGATTTTTAAAAGGCCATGAATTGTCCAATGGCAAGCTGGGAGCAACAGGCTTCTGCTATGGTGGTGGTGTTGTCAATAACCTTGCAGTGAGTATGGGAAAAGAACTGAATGCCGGTGTTCCGTTTTATGGTCATGCCCCAGCTACTGAAGATGTTGCCAAAATTCAAGCACCACTTATGATTCAGTATGCTGAGAATGACCCTCGGGTAAACGCTTCACGCGAGGAGTACCGGAAAGCTTTGGAAGAGAACAAGAAAGATTTTGTTATGTATACCTATGAGGGTACCCGTCACGGCTTCCATAACAATTCAACACCGCGTTATAATGAAGAGCAGGCGAAAATCGCCTGGGAACGGACAATGTTGTTTTTTAAGAAACATCTCTCCTGAGCAAATATACAGCCTCATTTTATTTGTTAAAAGGCTGCCCGGTTAAAGGAAACAAAAAGGTCTACAATCTTGACAGATCTATAGCTGGCTATAGGTGGAGCAGTTATCGGATATAGGAATTTTAGGGACATTGACTGAGTTGACTAACTGGCGCCGCTGCTCGCAACATTTAAATCTGTGGCAATCCACCTTAAATCTCGATAGTCGCCCAATTTAGGTTTTCATCAGGCAGCCTGAAGCGGCTTAATTTTTTCAATCTCCTGTTTGTTTTCCCTTCTATATCATAGGCGTCGCCATCAACAAATTTGAAGCATATCCGCCACTGGTCATTGATTGATATAGCGTATTGCCCTTTCCGATCGCCTTTGAGTGGGTGCAGCCTGTTGCTCGGAGGTACTTTTAAATCTTCCAGGCAAGTAGCCAAATCTATGTATTCAAGGCGACGGAGAGCCTTTTTAATAATATCCGGCGCAATCCGCTTAGATTTGCCTTTTGGGTAAATCTCCCGCGTATGACTGTCTGCAAAGGTTTAATCATTGATGGAGTTGTAATCTGTCACGTGACAGCTGCCATGAAAATTAGTTTGTTTGTGAGTTAATTGAAGGTATCGTATTGAGAGAAGAAATACGCTTAAAAAATGTTTCCATCTGCAAATTACTTTAGTATGGGTATATGAATAAAAAAAAATCGAGGAGGGGTTATGGAAAACATCTCAAAGGCTGCAGATTTTATTACGCAACTGCGATTTGCGCTCAAACAGGAAATTGATATCCCGCAGGACATTCGACCTGCAGATCCATCATCCGGGTATGCCGTTCAGGAAGAACTTGTTAATCGACTTCTTTCAAAGAGCGCCGGATACATCGCCGGATATAAAGTGGCCTGCACGAATAAACTCGCGCAAGAACTTCTGGGGGTTGATACGCCGTTTTACGGCCGCCTGCTCTCACCTTTTGTGTATCAAAGCCCGGCACATCTAAATGCGGGTAATTTCTCCATGCGTTGTATCGAAGCCGAATTTGCGTTTGAGTTGGCCGAGGATCTGCCCCGGGCAAGTGCGCCATACGATGCGGATCGCGTTGCCGCCGCAGTCTCTGCAGTGATACCCGCCATAGAAATTGTTGACACGCGGTATATCGACTGGACAAAGGTTGCCGTTCCTTCGCTCATTGCCGACAACGGCTGCAATGGGGGATGGGTTCAAGGTCCATCCTGCACCGAATGGCAACAATCTGATCTGAAAACACACCAGGTTGATCTCATTGTCAACGGTGAGCCAAAGCTAAAGGGATGCGGTTCGGAAGTGTTGGGTCATCCGCTAAACTCGCTGACCTGGCTGGCCAACACGCTGTGCGAACATGGAAAATTCCTAAGAGCAGGGGATTTAGTCAGCACCGGGGTGTGCACGAATATTTATCTTGCCGAACCCGGCGATGAGCTGATTGCCGATTTTGGGAAGTTGGGAAAAGTTGAACTAACCTTTAGCTGAGCTTCCTAAACCCGATAAAACGCACGCATTAATAACTGAAAAGCCCACAAGCTACAGAACAAAGGGGAATCTTGGGGACATTGTTGACCGAGTTGACTTACTTGTTCGCTGTGCTCACCATTGAAATCTTCGCCATTTCGCCTTAAATCCCTGCAGCTATCCGACACTACGTATTTACTGAATCTCCGGAATCAGGCCTAAAAGACCCCTGACGCCGGTAGTGATTGCATCCTGTCCCCGAATGGTTCGGTTTGATCTTGAAACAAGCACGATGCGATCCGCCCCGATCATTGCAGCCGTTTTCCTGACTCTGTCAAGGTCTCTTTTGCCGGGGCTGGTGGTCAGTTTCATTTCAAAAGCCCATAATCTTCCCTTAACCCGCAACACCAGGTCAAGTTCGAAACCATCAGCTGTTCTGAAGAAAAATGGTTCGCAGTGAACTCCCCGATTGTTGAGCCCAGTGAGAACCTGTTCGATCACCCAGCCTTCCCAGCTGAGTCCCACCCAGGGCTGGGCGATCAAATCCTCTGCATTGTGAGCATCCATCAGCGCATGAAGCAGTCCGGAATCCCGCCAGTATACCTTTGGACTTTTTATGAGCCGTTTTCTTATATTGGCTGCATAAGGCGCAAGTTTTCGAATCAAATAGGTTTGCTCCAGAAAATCCAGATAACTGTTGACGGTATGATATGACAGCCCCATGCTCTTTCCAATCATGCTCGCATTCCAGGTAAATCCATGGGAGGCAGCCAACATTTTGAAAAAGCGCTTGGTAACCGGTGCGGTCGCCGGCAAACCCCATATCGGCAGATCCCTCATGGCTAATAAATCAAGGTAGTTTCTCTGCCACTGCGGATATTGCTCCCTTTTCAAGATTCCGCCATCCGGAAATCCACCCATCAGCCACAAATCATCAATCGACTTTTTCGGCAGTTCGTTTAAAGCAAAAGGACTTAACTCGACAACAGCAATGCGCCCGGTTAAAAATTCAGATACCTGCCTCATCAACCCTGGTGAAACCGATCCCAGAATAAGAAAACGCCCTGTTGTCTTTCGTTTCTGATCTATAGCAGCCCGAATGCGGGGAAATATTTCCGGAAAATTTTGAGCTTCATCCAAAATAGCGGGTGCCTTTGATGCGGCAACTTCATCCCACTGCAAATCAAGTCTAAGCTTGTCCTGCTCCAGTTCAAGATCAAAATATAGCTCTGAAAATGTTCTGGCAAGTGTCGTCTTGCCCGATTGCCGTGCTCCCAGAAGAGCAACCGCCGGATAGTTCTTCAAATGTTCTTTGATTAAATTTGCAAGATGTCGCTTGACCATGTTTTGTATTATAGAAGTTTTTTTCTAATTTGCAAGAATAAATCTTGACCATTTTTTGGTGGGTGGCACTTTATTTTTCACAGAATAAGAGCTCAACCGATTGTCTTTCTTTTCTGATATAGGAGGGATTGGGGACCAAGGTAACATATTGATTTCAATATTATTATTGCACAAAAAGGGTCGAAATTTGGTCTTAAAGCATCCATTTCGGGGTCAAAATGAGCTGTTTAACGAAGTGTCTTTGTGGGGGGAATCTTGGGGACATAAAATTATAACTTTCATTGTCGGACGCAAAGTCATATGGAGGTTGTATTCTACTTAAACCCCTTAATTTATTTTAAATCTATGGTGCCGAGGGACAGAATTTTAGTCGCCTCTGGCGATCGAATGCGCCTGAGGCGCACAAGCTGCCGACACGGGGATTTTCAGTCCAATATTTTGAAAATCCAAAAACGTCGTAATTACAAGCAGTCGATTCTATTCCACTTTTTCAACTAACTTTTGGTTTTGTTTGGAACCATTTGGAAATATTTGACCTTGACGGGCACAATTTGGGCACAATTCAATTGAATTATGATCCCTACCCTACTCTTCATTTCAACATAATCTGATCATATATATTCTTCTGAAGGACAATTTGGACGATGTTTACGGATAAATTCTAAAAGGCTATTGAATATTCCATATAGAAACCATAATAGTTACGGCCTTGGATTTTTTCGTATGTGATCAGCAAATCAACAAAAATTTCAAATTAGCGATGCAGGCACGATATGTGCCCAAAATAAATTAAGGCTCAAAAAAGTGTGTATTGGCCATTAACCTAATCTGCAAAATCATAGGCTTTGATTGAAACACGGACACGATTAATTATTATGAGGCGACCACCG
>Ga0307426_1002626_pt1 | contig 11102 bp, 7 predicted proteins | sample SalMarWE160340MG_FD_202165 | JGI IMG/M metagenome (GOLD analysis project Ga0307426, IMG submission 202165) | Salt marsh sediment microbial communities from the Plum Island Ecosystem LTER, Massachusetts, United States - WE1603-40 | ecosystem: Environmental > Aquatic > Marine > Intertidal zone >... | reverse complement strand
AATTAAGAAATTTTATCAAGAGATCAATATCTATGAGTTTATATCTCTGCCGATTGCTCAAGATCTCATTATATCCACAATGAGGCCATTCCTTGGGATGGTTCACAGCGCCTGCTCGAACCATATTTAGATCGATATATATCATACATCGAAGAAGGTGAGAATCGGATTCTACAGCTGTCGCATTATAACGATCTTCCCAAAATGCTCCTCTTCGTTTTTTCCTTCGATTGTATTCTTGAGCAGTTCTTCCGGAGGCTAAATGTACAGATTTAGGAATGGCATTGTTTTTCCCATCATCAAATGATAACAGATGGATATGATTTGAAGTTAAAGCATAATTTAAGATATTTAGTCCAAATTTTTTTTTCGCTTGAATGAGCCAGGACAACCATCTTTTCCGATCTCTTGAGAACTTTAGTAAATACTCCTTTTTGTGACACCTATGAGTGATGTGCCACGTGAGCCCTGGGATATAGTGGCGGTTTGCTCGTGGCATTTCATTACCTACCTTTTTTTCATTATTTTCTATCTTAAATAGACGATTTCATGGCCAAAATATCTCATCTAAGGTCAATTTTTAATAATAAAAATGACTTAACTCTAAATAAATCTATAATTTCTTGTGGCCTGTCCCCACTTATGGTAAAAATGTAAGGATGTCAAAAGAGATCCCCAAGCACTATGATCATTTGTTGTATGAAGAGAAGATCTATCGCCGCTGGATAGATGCTGATGCTTTTGCAGCAGTTCCTGACGAAAGAAAAAACTCTTACGTGATCATGATGCCCCTGCCCAATGTGACCGGCGCCCTTCATATGGGACATGCCATGGACAATGTGATGCAGGATCTCTTGATCCGATGGCACCGCATGATGGGGGATAACACCCTCTGGATGCCCGGGACCGATCATGCAGGAATCGCCACCCAGGCTGTAGTCGAGAAACGCCTTTTCGAGCTGGAGGGGAAAACCCGCCACGATATCGGCCGCAACGCACTTGTGGCCAAGATCTGGGCCTGGAAGGACGAGTACCAGCAGCGGATCATTGCGCAACTCCAGTCCATGGGCTGCTCGAGCGATTGGCAGCGGTCACGATTCACCATGGATGCGGTTTGCACACGCGCCGTCCGGGAGGCCTTTTTCCGGCTTTTCCGCCATGGTCTTATCTATCACGGGGACCGTCTTGTCAACTGGGATGTGCAACTTCAGACCGCTGTTTCGGATGACGAGATCATCTATGAGAAAGTCCAGGGACACTTTTGGCATATACGCTATCCGGTCATCGATCCCATGCCCGAGGAGCCCCGGCATGTCACAGTAGCCACAACTCGACCGGAGACAATGCTGGGCGATACAGCCGTTGCCTGCCATCCCGATCCTGCGGGCGAGCTCGACAGACTGAGCCGACTGCTCCCCGAGCGGATCAAAAGCGCACCCAAAAAGGAAAAACCACAACTGGAAAAGGCTCTTCTGGAGATCGAGGAACGGAAGAAAAATCTCCTGCCCCATCTTCTCAAACTGAAGGCCATGGCAGAGCAGGGAAGAAAGATCTTTCTTCCTCTAGTTAGGCGGGAGATCCCCCTCATACTCGACGAGTGGGCTAAACCCGAACTTGGCTCAGGTTGTGTAAAGATCACTCCCGGTCATGATCCCAACGACTATGATGTCTGGTCCCGCCACCGCTCGCAAATCGGTATCATCAACATCTTGAATCCCGATGGCACGCTCAACACAAATGCAGGTCCCTACGCCGGCCTCGATCGGCTTATCGCGCGAGAGAGTGTTGTGGCCGATCTGGAGAGCCAGGGTCTCATGGAGGGGATCGAAGACAGGGAGATAGAGATCGGCCATTCCGACCGCTCTAAAACACCTATTGAGCCCTACCTCTCCAAACAGTGGTTCATCAAGATGGACGATGAGGAAAGAGGCGTACGCTGCGGTTTAGGAACTCAGAAGGAATTCCAGGCCGCTGGGCTGGCCCAGGCCGCGATCGATGCCGCCGGCCGCGAATACAAATCCCCATCGGGCTTGCGCTTGACCTTTCATCCCGACCATGCCCGATATGGCGGCACCTATAGGAGCTGGCTGTCGGAGAAGCGCGATTGGTGTGTCAGCCGCCAACTCTGGTGGGGACATCGCATCCCTATATGGCTCGCAACCTATTCTGTTGCAGAATTGGAAGATGCGATCGCGACGCTCCCCAAAGATAGCTGCGATGACCTCTGGGCTTGGATCGCCGACCAAGAAGGCCAATTGCACACCCTGGATGAACTGAAGCACCTGGACTCCAGCACTCGGTCCGACCTTCTTGTCTGTCTCAGGAATGAAGCAGCCGAGGATAAATATGTCCTAATGCTGGAATCCTTGGGATTGAAACAAGACCCGGACGTGCTCGACACCTGGTTCAGTTCCGCACTTTGGCCGTTCTCCACTCTCGGCTGGCCGGACCCTAAGACAGCCCGGGTCGATAAAGGTCAGAGGCCACTTGGCTCTGTCGCGGGGAAGGAAGACTGTCTCAGGACCTATTATCCCGGAAGTTGTCTCGTCACGGCGCGCGATATCATCACTCTTTGGGTGGCTCGAATGCAGGTCATGGGACTTTTTCTCCTGGGGGATGTTCCTTTTACCGATTGTTTTATCCATGCCAACATCCAGGACGGCAAGGGCGAGCGAATGAGCAAAAGCAAGGGCAACGGCATCGACCCTGAGGACATCATCGAAAAGTACGGCGCTGACGCCATGAGGTATGTGCTGTGTGACATGCAGACGGGTACCCAGGACATACGCCTGCCTGTCCAGGCGATCTCTCCCTTTACTGGAAATTTGGTCGACCTGGCGACGGCGAAACACGGCCAAACGATTTTTACTTATATCTGTCCCGAAACGGGAAAGGAATTTGATGTGCTGGGCACAATGCCCGACCTGCCCATGGCCAAGATCATCAGCGAGCGTTTTGATGTGGGCCGTGCATTCTGCACAAAGCTATGGAACGCCGCGCGCTTTGCACTCATAAACCTGGGGGAGCATTCGTTTTTGTCTCTCTCCAGCGACACACTGGAAGCCGAGGACCGTTGGATCCTCTCGCGTCTGTCCAAGGTGATCACCAAAGTCACAGAGCAGCTTTATGCTTACAATCCCTCTGCCGCCATTGGTGCAGCCAGGGAGTTCTTTTGGTCTGAATTGTGCGACTGGTATCTGGAGTTCATCAAACCGCGTTTCAGAGACGAACAATCTGCGCCGGTGGCCCGTTCGGTTTTATCTCTAGCGATCGACCAGGTGCTGCGGCTGTTTCATCCCTTTGTCCCGTTTATCACAGAAGTGCTCTGGGAACGGCTGAAGCTTCAATGCCCGGTCAGGGGACTGGAGCAACCGCTCCCTTCATCCGAGCTTCTGATCTCTGCGGAATGGCCCACAGCCCAAGCGGAATGGATCGACGACCGGATAGAGGATGACTTTGCCCTCGTCCAGGAGGTCATCCGCTCGGTCCGCGACCTCCGCTCCCGCTATCAGATCCCTCCCAGCAAAGAGGTTGATGCCCTTATAAAGGCCGAAGGCCAGAGTGCAGACATTCTGTCTCGTATGAAACACCTTATCCGGCACATGGGAGGAATTGGCGCGTTGGAAATTTCTCCTGATGTGATCCGCCCAGCGACTGCTGCGACACACGTTGTCGGCGACCTGGAGGTCTATTTGATCGGAGTGATCGATCCCGACCAGGAGGCGCAGAGGTTGAAGAAACAGCGGGAGAAGCTTCTCAAGGATGCTGCAAAGTCCGAATCGAATCTCCGAAACGAGAACTTTTTAAGCCGTGCACCCGCCCAAGTCGTAGAGGCCGAAAAGAAAAAACTCAAAGACTTTCACGCACAGATCGGCCTGATCGATAAAAACCTGAAAGCTTTAAACGAGACCTGAATCTGCGAATAACTCTGGCGAATATCTCTGGCTCTGCTGTCCGCTTATTTTTTCCCGAAAGTGATCTTTATACCCAGACGGAGTAACACTCCGGAGTAGCTGACTTCGGCCTTCCTCACATTCCTGTAATAGGAACCAGAAGGTTCTTGATCGAGGATCTGTACGGTTTTGTACCACAGACGGGTCAGACCATCATACTCTTCAGCATAATACCAATCCACAGATGCTGATTCCGAAGCCCCCAGGAAATCGCTGTACCGGTCTGTGCCCTTCCAGTTTTTCAGGTTGGCATATCGTCCCACAGTTTCAAAGAAAAGGGCCACATTTTCGGAGACGTTGAATTCAAACCCCACCCCGCCCTGAAAACCGAACGCACTGCTTGAGGCGTTGCCCTCGCTTTCATCCCATACCGGGGCCAATCCAAGGACTGTCTCTTCTTGCCGCACCGTGTATGTACCTTTTCCGATATAATATCCGACTCCCGCTTTAGCGTAGGCTCTTGCTTTTGTGCTGAGAGGAAGATTGTAGTAGCCGTTGAGAGTGATGGGAACAGCTGTAAATCGAGTCTGGACTCCCACCGAATTGTTGACACCGAACATGACCAATTCGCTTGTGCTGTCGCCACTTCTGACCAGGTAGCCCACACCGATTCCCACGGCAAAATTTTGAGGAAGCTCGAGGATAAATTCACCCTCAAAATCCGGGCCATAGTTCAATTCTTCGAACTGGCCGGTTAGATCCGCTCCAGTAAGAGCAGCGGTATTGCCCATCATCACGTTGAGATCCCGGAAAAAAATATTGATATCGCTCCCCGACCAGGATCCCATGCCACCACCCAATTTTAGGGTAAAGCCTTTGATGGCACCGTCGGCATAACTCATTGAAGACAGTCCCAGGGTCAAAAGAAAAACAATCCCCAGAAAAATCAATCTCTTTTTCATCGGCTTCTCCTTTGATCGAATTCTTTTCTCGGTGATATAAACATGCAACATTGAACTTCCAATTTCTCCTTTAAATGTCTCAGAATGATTGAACACCCGCCACACGATTTTGTGTTACCTTATTGTGTGGCTCTTTTGTGTTAATGAACACCCTCCTAAGTATATCTTTTCTTTTTGAGTTATGATCTTTTCTCTTAACTCATACGTAGCCAAGAAAGAATAGTTTTTTATTGGTTGTACTATTTCTCTGTTCCTTCAAATTCGGCATAAATAAAGACTGGTTCCCCTAGACTGAAATCCAAAAGATTCAAAAAAACTGGTATTGCCAGTCTGCTCAGCTGACATCCGCACAGGAGCGCCTACAACCTACAAGAGCCGGCCTCCTGCAGATGAATTGCAAAATCACCCCGAATATCACCGCTAGAGGTGATTGTTTTTTTTGGGCATTCGTGCGATTTTAGAATCGCTTGTTGTGCTGGCTGGGCAAGCCTCACCCACACCATAACCCCTTTTGCTTATTTTCCCCCAACAGCCAGCTTCCAACCTCATTGAAAGGTATGGGATTTTTGCTCTAAACTGAATCCGCATGTCCAATTGTAACAGAATTCCGCGCAATGACATTTGAGAGGTTCTGTCATTTTGATACCGATATCACGGTTGAGTATCGGGAACATCCAGAATGCGGCAGATGTTGTAAACTTTGGAGGGAGATAGAATGCTGGCTGTGAGGATTAAGCCAGGGTTTGGTTGCTCAGGAGGGACCTTACTCAGCCAGCAACGCAAGGTCATCAATTTAGTCGTCCGGGGAGGCTCAAAGTGGAATTTTGTGTTTTGAGAAAGGCAAAAAATGCTGGCTGTTAAGGAATCCCACATAAGCCGAGATGCAAGATCCTGTCTCTGCTGGCACCTTGCCCAGCCAGCCAAACAAGGCCTCATCAGTGTGACAGAACAATTTTTCAATATAAATCGCCTCTTAGGGTGATTTGAGGGGTGATTTTTTTCTCCATCATCGAATCTGATCGCTCAGTGATCCAACTTGTGTTCAGACGGTCACAGATTTGGAAATGTGTCCCAATTTTTTCTGAATAATGCAGGATGGAGAGGATTTTGGTATAATCGGATGCGATCTTTATTTATTAGGTAGAGATGTGATGAGATGAGATGAAAGTCTATATAGGTCGGATGAAGCAAAAATCCTGAGATATAAGGCCTGACCATAAAATATTAGAGGAGTGATAGGATGAAAAGAACAACGAGAAAACATCTTAAGGAAGATAAATTCCAGAAGACGATGACCGACATCGTCGATTATTCGAGAGAACACACGAAAGAGCTCTCTTATGCTGGAGTCGTCGTCTTGCTCTTGGCTTTGGCAGTCATCGTCGTCCAGGTGATCGGTGCCCAGAATATGAAAAAAGAGAATCAGGTTTTGGACCAGATCTTGGCATTGAGTTCTGAGATCAGGCAGAGTCCGGAGAAGATTGAAGAACTCGAAGAATTGGCGGGTCGAGGAAAATTTGCGCGCGTCGGATATCTTGAGCTGGCAAAGTACTGGTTTGAAAAGGAAGATTTTACCAAAGCCCGGTCTTATCTGGATGAGATCTCCAAAGGATCAAAGGACTTAGTCTATTACCAGGCTCAGGATCTTATGGGTCAGGCCTACATCCATCAGAAGGAATATGACCAGGCTATAGCCCTCTACGGAAAACTGGAGGTGGAAAATCCCGATGAGTATTTTCTCGATGTGATTCTGTTTCATAAAGCTCAAGCTCATGAGGAAAAGGGAGAGATCGAGGAGGCTCTGACATTGTATAAACGTCTTAAAGAGGAATTTGCAGAGACGTATTTTGGGTATGATGCTTCGGCCAAAGTGTTGGCGCTCGAGGGAAAAAAATAAAAGTTTAAAAAAGTTTTATTGAAAAATTTTATTAAATTTATATAATAAATGGTTATTCTGGATTTTGGCTTTGTGCATTGGTAGTTTTTATGAATCATTCATAATAAGATTTTGAGGAGGTTCTAAGATGGCTTATATGATCAATGAAGAATGTATTAATTGTGGAGCGTGCGAGCCTGAATGTCCTAATCAGGCCATTTTTGCCGGAGATGAGATTTATGAGATCGACCCGGACAAGTGCACCGAGTGTGTGGGGCATTTTGATGAGTCTCAGTGTGCGGCCGTTTGCCCTGTGGATGCATGTGTTCCCGATCCAGAGCATAAAGAGACCAGAGAAGAACTGGAGATGAAATCAAAGAAGCTCGCATAGTTCATCTGTCTTCACGATCAGCGACACATTGAATGGGAGTGATATCCATCACTCCTATTTTTTTTATAGTGAGGCCGAGTTTTTGTAATAGTAAGGTCAACAGTGTTGAGTGTCGGACAGATGGGTCAGGGCACGTGAATGATAGAACACATTTAATATGGTATAGCAGTATGGAATATTATTACTGTATCGATTGATGGAACTTTTTGTGTAGGACAAGATGGAAGAAGAGATCAAACAAGTTCAGGCCCCGCAGTATCAGGAGCCCAGGGCCATGTCCTTTTTTGCGAAGCAGCGGACATGGTTGAATATTCTGCTTTTTGTTATCACCGTGGTGTCCAGTTTCTTTGTGGGCTTGACCTGGAGCGTCAACTATGTGTATGCGGATAAGATCGTCAATAATTCCATCGGCACGGTCGGCCTCCGGGATTTTTTAGATCCCGATGTTTTAGCATTGAGTATCATGTATGCCGTGGTGCTCATAGGGATTTTGCTGGCCCATGAGATGGGTCACTATCTGACGTGCCGATGGTATAGGATCGATGCGACTCTTCCGTACTTCATTCCTTTTCCGCCGCCGAGTCCTATCGGGACGATGGGAGCGTTCATCAAGATCCGCTCTCCCATTACGCGTAAACAGCAGCTCTTCGATGTGGGAGTGGCAGGACCTCTGGCCGGGTTTATTTTGGCTTTGCCGGCACTGGTGTACGGGCTCTCCCTCTCGAAAGCCGTGCCGCATATTCCGCAGGAGGGGAGCATTATTTTTGGAGAGCCGCTTCTGTTCAAGCTGTTGGGTGATATCTTCTTTAGAGGAGCGCCCGAAAATTTTGACTTGATCCTCCACCCTGTAGCTTTTGCCGGATGGGTGGGTGCGTTGGTGACAGCGCTCAATCTGTTTCCTATCGGACAGCTGGACGGGGGCCATATCGTCTATGCGGTGTTTGGAAAGAAGTCGAGGAAATTTGCCAAGCCGGTCTTAGGCGCCTTTTTGTTGATGGGTGTTTTTTTCTGGATAGGGTGGTTTGTCTGGGCGATCCTTATCGGGTTTATCGGGCTGAAGCATCCCCGCATTTGGGATGAGGATATATCCATATCAGAGGGAAGACGGTGGATCGCTGTACTGGTCGTTCTGATCTTTATATTTTCATTTATTCCCGATCCGGTGAAAGGGGGAAGTTTGCTCGATCTGGTGAGGGGAACGGGCATTTTGGGACGGTGACCAGGGGAAAATAGCGCCTGAAAGTTTTGCACAGAATCTGTGGAAAACTTGTGGAAAATTGGCGTGATTTTGAGCCGAAATTTCGAAATTTCTGACACATACAACAGATTGCACAAAAGTTGGGCATATGATGTAACTTGTTTAATATGAATAACTTAAATAATTCGTTGAAAATAAATAACTTACGCCGATCAGCAATTTTACCGCAGAAAATGCACCCGGAAAATGGACACGATACATTAATACAAGATGCGTTATTGAATGTCCCAATCGGTGATTGGGAAAACACGCTTAGTTTCCCCAGCGAGGAAACTTCGCTCGGTTCCGGGCTTCCCTCACATCTCTCTCGGGAGATGTACCTTGCCCGTACAGCCCTTCTCACGGTTTTCTCAACCACCGATTGGGATATTCGGATATCGTTCATTACGGATTTGGAAACGCTTTTGATGTAGAGAAAAGAGTTGCCTGTCCCTATTTTTTTTGAATATAATATTGCAAAAATGGACAAACAGTTCGTTGACATTGAGAGAGAATTCAACCTTCTCAGCCGCAAATTCAAACAGAAGAGAATCTCCCAACGGGAATACAAGGAGAATCTGCGAAAGCTCCGACTCAAGGATCCCGAAGGAAAGTGCTGGACTATCGGAGCACGTACAGGGAAATGGTATTATTTTGACGGGAAAAGATGGGTCGAAGCTCAGCCTCCCTCTATCCAGGAGGGAAAGGCCATTTGCATATACTGTGGCTATGAGAATGATTTTGAAACGATGACCTGCGAGTATTGTGGGGGAAACCTGGGGGATAAGATACACATATGCCCGGAGTGCGGGACAAAACTCGAGGACCCTTCACAGGAATGCCCCACCTGCTCGGGCGAGACAAAGGCCTTTGCATCCATCGGCGAGATCAAGGAAGTGAGTTTTGATAGCAAGATGCCGTTCGTAGAGGAGAACAGCCCGAACACGGTCATTCACGCGGTAAGCCCTGCATCGTTTTTCCTTTTTGCTGGAATTCTTGGGCTTTTTCTCGGGTTGCTTTTCGGTGTGTTTGTGGGCACAACCCCTTATTTCTCTGGCTTGATCAAGTTTTTTCCCCTATTTCTCCAGGAAATCCAGGGCAAGCTTCTCGGTGGAATAGTTTTTGGGCTTCTCGGAGGTGTTTTTGGATTTGTGATTGTTGCGGGGCTTGGTTTCCTTGAGGTCCTGATCATCAACGGCATTCTACGCTTCATCGGCGGAATCAAAGTCCGCGTGGAGAAGATTTAAAGCATAGGCGATCTGCCCGACAGAAATAGATTCATCGGTGGGGGAGTAAACAGTGGGGCGGAGCGGTTTGAATCCCTTTGGATCCAGAAGATTCAGGGTGGTTGTGAGAAGTCTTTTGTTGAGGAAAACACCGCCCGTTAAAACAACCGTATCAATGTTGTGTTCTTTTTTTGCTCGCTCTGCTACAGTGAGGATCACCCGTGCCAAGGTGTTGTGGAATTTAGCGGAGATGTGCGCCACAGGAACTCCCCGAGTCATATCCTGCAAAATGGCTTTGATCGTCGGGGTGAAACTGATCTGAAAAGGGGAGAGCTGAGCTATTCGGTCCGTTCGGGGACCGGACTGTACATCTCCCTGCGCCGTTTGGACCGATCGGGGACCGGACCCTACATCATTTTGGGGCGCGGGCTTACTATTATGAGTGATAACGAACCTGTAACTCCCCCGAATGCTCTGTGCGGCCGCTGATTCCAGCCTCATAGGCGCTTCCGCTTCAAATTCCATCTCTCTCGGCGCCAGCCCCACAAGATACGATACAGCATCGAACAGCCGTCCGCAGCTGGATGCCATAGGGCTGTTGACGTCCCGTTTGATCATCTCCAGGACGCCTTTTCTCTTCCTTGCGCTGATTTTTTTGAGACTCTTGAGCTCCGGGATCCTTTCACTCACTATGCCCCTTTCCCCATAGGTGTCGTACACATAAGACATCGCCATCCGCCAGGGCTGTTTTGCGGCCAGATCCCTCCCCGGGAGAGGGACGTATTTGAAATGCGCGTACCTCTCGTAGCCGGCATAATCCGCCAGGAGAAATTCTGCGCCCCAGGCGGTGCCGTCCTCACCGTATCCATACCCATCTAAGGACACGCCCAAAACTCTTTTTTGACCAGGGGAGACCTTGTGTTCCAGCAATGCCGCCAGCACATGCGCATAGTGATGCTGGACCTGGATGTGTCGTGCTCCCGATCTTTGTGCATAACGTGTCGTATGAAAATTCGGGTGGAGGTCAGAGACCACAATTTTCGGCTTTAGCTCGAATAATCGCACAAGATGCCCTATGGTTTCCTCAAAATATGAAAAATTTCGGTAATCATCGAGGTCACCGAGGAATTGACTTGTTACAACATATCCATTCTTGTAGATGGATATCGTGTCTTTGAGCTCACCCCCCAGAGCGAGCACATGATGGGGAGATTCGAGAGCTTTAGGGACCTGCTGGGGGAAGGGAACGTAACCGCGCGCGCGCCGCATAAAAAGAGGGCCGTCTCCAACAATCTTCATGACCGAATCGTCTGCCCTCATATGGATGGGCCTGTTGTGTGTCAGAATGTAATCACAGAGCTCTTCAATCCCTTCCTCGATATCCTTCATGATGGGAGAATCCTTTTTGTTCGAGCTCGTGGCGACGATGAGGGCGATCTCTTCGAACAAGAGATAATGAAGCGGCGTGTAGGGCAGCATAAATCCCAGCTCGTTGAGCTGAGGCGCGATGCCGGGAA
>Ga0307426_1002624_pt1 | contig 11109 bp, 7 predicted proteins | sample SalMarWE160340MG_FD_202165 | JGI IMG/M metagenome (GOLD analysis project Ga0307426, IMG submission 202165) | Salt marsh sediment microbial communities from the Plum Island Ecosystem LTER, Massachusetts, United States - WE1603-40 | ecosystem: Environmental > Aquatic > Marine > Intertidal zone >... | reverse complement strand
CGACGGCAACCTGCGTGCACTGGTGGAACAGCTGGCGCCTTACAAGGTTTTGAAGCTGATCCTTCGAAGGCCCCTGAGTTGCGAAGCGCTCGCGCCCTATGGACAGGTAAGCGACTGCAACGGTATCAAGGCAACTCTGAGGGTTCCGCGGAAAACAGCGGCTGAAGCCGCCGCCAGGCTTCTGACCGCCATCGACATGGAGGATGTCACGATTGAAGAACCTCCGATCGAAGAGATCGTGTCCGAAATGTTCAGCCGCGGACAGGCGTTCGCCAATCCGCCACCGCCTGAACCGGAGCGCCGCGATGATTCGTAAATACTGGGTGCTTCTAAAGATAAATTGGCAAGTCATTCTGGAGTACCGGGCCGGCATGGTGATCTGGGTCCTTGCCAATACGTTGCCGCTGGTGATGCTTGCCGTTTGGATCACGATCTCAAGTTCGGCGCCGGTGGCCGGCTACGGACCCGCAGAATTTGCGGGGTACTACCTGGCGCTGCTTCTGGTCCGGCAGTTGACGACTGTCTGGGTGGCCTGGGAACTCGATCATGATATCCGCATGGGCGAACTCTCGCCGAAACTGTTGCGGCCCATCAATCCGATCCACAGCCATATTGCCCTGCATCTGGCGGACAAACTATTTCGGCTGTTCACAGTCGTGCCGCTGATTCTGCTGGCGATCTTTTGCGTGCCCGGTATTACTTATCATGCCGACCCTCTTACCCTGTCTCTTTTTCTGCTCTCGCTGATTTGGGCATTGGCCATTCGGTTCATGTCTCAGTATTGCATTGGACTATTGAGTTTTTGGGTCACCCAGTCTCTTTCATTGAACGAAATGTGGTATGCGGAAATGGAATACCGGGCCAACTTTATCGTCAACACCATCATGAGTTTGGTCTGGTTTAGCTTTGCGATCCTGGGCCTGAAGGTCTTCTTTTTCCACCGCGACCAGATCGGGCAATGGGGATACTACGAAGCCATGGTGGTTGTGGGCGTCTATTCGTTATTCAACGGATTTATCGAAGCGGTGCTGCAGCCGAATATGAGCCGGATCATCGAACAAATCCGCTTGGGCACGTTTGATTTTGTTTTGATAAAACCGATCAACAGCCAGTTCATGGCATCGCTGCGCAACCTTTCCATCTGGAAGCTGGCCGATATCCTGGTCGGCGCTGGAATATGCATTTACGCGCTGGCCAAAATCAAGGCAACGCCCGCCGTGCCCGACATCGCGCTGGCGTTTTTATTTATTTTCAACGGCACGGTGATTGTCTACAGCATATGGGTCCTGATGGTCACCACTGCCTTCTGGTTTGTCCGCATAGACAATATTACCGAGCTTTTCACGGCCATCTATGAAACCGGACGTTTTCCTGTCAGCGTTTATCCCGGATGGATGCGAGGCGCTCTGACGTTTGTGATTCCGATTGCCTTCATTACAACCTTTCCGGCGGCCGCCTTGCTGGGGCAGGCCAAGGCCCATTTACTGCTCGCGTCGTTTCTCATCGCCGCCCTGCTCTTGATCGGCAGTGTGCTGTTTTGGCGTTTGGCGTTGCGCCACTACAGCAGCGCCAGCAGCTGAGAAAAGCCGCCCACAAAGGCATCAGAAAAGAAGCAGATACCCCACCGTCATTTAAAAGACATATTCTTTGGAGATGTACGAAACGATCAGCTGTGCGCGAGCGGACCGCCTCCGCCACCAGAGCTTCATGATATGCATTTTTACTTAACAACTCATAAAACTTCTGTATTGTTACACTGGATCATTACCCTTTGTTTTATAAATAGTTCTGTAATTTTATGAATGCATCAGCCAAAATATCTTGATTAATGCAACCAACGCATTTTTGCATGCCCGCACAATTTTCACATCCTGCAGGAAAACACGTACCTTTTTTTAATAATCGCTCCAAAATATCTGAATAGTCTTCTAGTTGCATTCTTAACATGTTGGCTTCATTATCGTCGCATGAGGATAGATTCGATTTTATTTTAATATATGTCTTCAAGAAGTCATGTATGAGGCAATCGCTTTTGAAATTGTCAAAATCGAAACTCGACATCAAATTATCGATGTTCATTATTTCCTCCTCTCAGATTAATAAAAGTAAATTCAACCTAACTTGCCAAATGACCAACTATCAATTTTCACAAAAATTTGGCAGATAAAATATGGATATCAAGATGCACTACATAATTTCCGGATCTGTGATAGATGCCAATATCAGAGACCTGCGAATCATCAAATTTCAAATGGATTTCCCAATCTAATGATGCCGAGTGGAAGCCTCAGAGCCAAGAGAGCGGAACAGGATGCTAAACAATTTCAGGATAAGCGGCAGAAGATGACCTCAGCTTGAGCGTGAGAGTCGGGGTCGGATCAGCATGAGTTTGTGGCTTCGAGAAATTTTTTAATTGATTCAAGCGGTTAATGTCAAGAAATTTTTGTTTGTCTGTGTACCTCGCCATAGCCGCAAACAAACTCAAAATTCCCTATAGTGCGAGATCCCTATCATGAGACGACCAACCGAAATCAAAACCGAGGTGAATGGGAATGGCTATGAATATCGATATTGCACTTGCAGGCAAGACCACTACAGACATAATCCGCATTTGAAACAATTATGGGGAGATGGCGATTATGGTTGGCTGGCAGATATGGTTTGAGTATATTTTGCTTTTAGGTGCCTCTCAATTAGCATAGTCGAGACAGCAGGTATTTGCAATTGAGGCCCATTTACGATGAGGTAAAGCTATCTGGAAAAGTAAAACTATGGAATGAGGCAATCTGTAACTATTTAACTGCCTGATGATCAGTATTTTCTGATGGACTATGAGATTAAGACGAATCCGCCAGGTGGTTTTCTGAGTGAACTAAATTAATTCAACTCCTATACCAAAACTTGAAACTGATTGATCATTATCCAATTGTTTGCACCACTTTACGGCTGAATTGTAGGTTTTGTAACCATCGTTGAACAGTGATTTAAAAGATTTGTCAAATCTGGATGACACAAGCGACTTGTCCAATTTAATTCTAATCACGGTGCCGGGTTGGATCGCAGCTTCTGTCTCAAAACACAGGCCGTTTTTGCTAAAATCTGTCATCTCAGCATATACCCAATAACCAGAATCCGGTAATTCAATTACCGCTGTGGCCTGGGTTTTAAACCGTCTGTTTTTTCGAAAATTTTTCCAGATGCTTGGTAGGCTTATAGAGAGATCAGCTTTCTTTTTGGCTGCTTCTTTTTCACAAATGGGACAATCATTGTTTCTCAATCTGCATTTGATTGTAGCTTGCCACTCATGCCCCTCGATGCATAACCACCATACTTTATTAGGATAACCTATTTTCACGCTTCGTGGGGTTAAGTCGCCATTTGCGGTTGGATACCATTCTTTAACAAGAGTTGGCGCGATCTCAAAGAGAGTTGAATTTTTTTTCGATCTTTTCATATCAAATATGCGCTATGAAATTATTTAATCTAAACCTATAAGTCGAAATACCAAAGTGCCTTGAAAAATCCATCGATTATCAATGTTTATTTAATAGCTTTAATAGCCCAACTTGCAGTGTAGAATGAACCAGGTTTGATAATGCAGAAGCTGGCCATATTGAAAAAAAATCAATATGTTTTAAAGAGTATGAAGATGACGATCTGAATGATATTTAGGCTATTAATCCGCTTCATTATATTTTTTGCAGGAAAAAGCCAAGTCGAAAATTTAAACGTGATTAGGCGGGAGGAGGATTAATCGAAATTAAGGATCAATATTGCAACTCTCTCAACATTCAGAAAAATTGCGATATCATCCCAACCATGATCAAATTTGGTTCTTTTCCCGGCCGGTGTTACTTGCCTTCGGCTCTTAGCCTTGATGTAGGACAAATACGGACATGTGAAAACTTGTTCGTCTGACACAAAAATCAGCAGGACGCTGATACCGATCCGTCGCCCGCAGCCTTATAGTTCGTTTAACGGATGAGAAAAAAATTTTCCGAATTCTCAGCATCTATAACACGGAGGTAAGAAAATGAAAAAAATAATTTTAAGCGGACTGATTGGCGCTTTGGCCATGCTTTTAGCACAGAGTCCTCTTATGGTACAAGCGATGGATAGCGGCATGATGGACTCCGGAGGCTATCGCGGCTACGATAGGGGACCCGGCATGATGCACTACGGCGGCTCCCAGGATTATGGCATGAGCCCGGGCATGATGGGCCGAGGCTATGAAGATGAGCCGCATTACCCCCGGAATCAGACATATCTGGACAGAAAAGATGCCGCAGGTATTTTCGAAGATTATTTAAATTCCAGGCACAACCCCAATTTAAAGCTGGGAAAAATCAAAGATGAAGGCGCCTCTTTTGAGGCCGATCTGCTGACCAAAGATAATTCTCTGGTTGACAAGTTAATCGTGGATAAAGATACCGGTCGAATACGTTCCGCTTACTAACCTGTTGGGTTCCCCGGAAGCCGAGCGGACTTCCAGGGAATATCTTCTTATAATGCTCATTTCATCCAAGTAATTGTTCAATTGTGCCGGATTCGATAAATGAGATTTTTGGGACCATTCAATTCAGCGGATAAAACAAAATTATTTGAATTCACCTACATGGTGACGATAGCGCTTCTTTTATCTGCCGTCGTTTTGACACCGGTTTTTATCACGCATCATCTTTTATGGAGCAAAAAATATGTCATTCAAGAAGATGTCGTGGAAGCGGTGTTGATCATCACCCTGCTTTTGATTGCCTATCTCTTATCTCGAGTTTACAAAAAAGAATTGAGAAAATACCGGCAGGCGGCCCGCAGACTGTCCCGCGACAACTGCGATTTGTCGAGCAAACTTACCGATGCGTTCAAATACATCGGCGGCGTGAATGTTCAGATTGAAGAAATTCGAGCCATTTTTTGCGGGCTCGAAAGGTATCCGGAGACTGAAAAGGAATTAAGAAAGGATTTGGCTCTATTTGCCCGCAAGATGCTGGGAATTGTAAATGCGGATTGGGTCATGATCAGAATTATACGTCAAACCAACTTAAGAACGATTAAAGAGCATTTTGAACCCCGGAAAAATGCATTTTTTTTTATCAAAGGAATCAGCAACAAAGCCATTGTTGCCAACCAGGCGATAGACGGATACAGCATCATTGCCTCCCGCCCGGATAATTCGATGATTATGGTCGCCTGTGTTTTTCCCAAAAAAAGCCTGGACGAGGTAGAAAAGATTCTGGTCGAAGCCATCACCAATCAAATTGAAATGCTTTATCTCATTTTTGTTTCAGGTCGGCTTCATGAAATTTATATGAACGGCAAACCAGTCACGCGAATTCAGAAAAAATTGACAACGTTAAACTAAAAAATTCATTATTTCCTCCAGCTTATTTTCGTCATTCGGGCTTTGGTCCTTCGGCAACCCGCACCATATCCCCCGGCCGGAGCCGACCGGCAAAGGCCGCTTTGACTTGATCGGCGGTGAGCGCCAGGTAATGCCGGGCTGCCAGGGACGGTTCATCGAGCGGCAGACCAAGTTCCGTCCGGGAAATAAGCCCGTGGGCAATACTTGCCAGGCTCGACTCGGACAGGGGTATTTCACGCAGTGTCATGGCCTTGGCTACTTTCAATTCATCCGGTGTCACCGGAGCGGTCTGCATGTCCTGCAGATTGCGCCGGATGATCGACTGGGCCAGGGACACGTTGGGAGGGTCACAAGCGTAGTTCACGACATAGAGCGCCCTGGTCTTGCCGACATCAAAATAGGCGTCGACATGGTAGACCAAACCCGTCTTTTCGCGCAGGTCCCGGTAGAGCCGGGTGGCATAGAAGCCGCCGCCCAGAACATGGTTGCCCAGCTCCAAAGCATAGTAGTCCGGGTCCGACCGGTTCAACTGCAGCGTTTCAGCCAAAATCACGCTGTCCTGCACCCGGGTGTCATTGGGCACGGCGACGACGGACGGCTTGTTGTCAGGCACCGCCGGAAGCAGAACATCGGGTTTCGGGCCGCGGGCTTCCCAGGGTCCAAAATATTTGCGCACAACAGCCTTGGCGGTCTCGACCGTCACGTTGCCGATGACCACGATGGTCGTCAGGTCCGGTCGGTAAATTTTCTGAAAATAGTCCCTCACGTCCGGCAGCCGCAGCGCCATGACGGAGTCCCGCGTCGGATGGCGCAGCGTGGGATCGTCGTACGGAAAAAGAGCCTGCTTGAGGGCTTGACCCGTCAGGTAATCAGGGCTCTGGAGCCGGCCGGCGACCGTCGCAGCCACCTGCTGCCGAACGATCCGGAAGGCCTTGTCCGGCAATGCCGGGTGGAGCTCATTATCGGCCAGCAGCCGAATCCCGGCTTCAAAGTGGTCGCTGAGCACCTCCAGCGAAAAGTCGGAGCCGGCCGATTCGGCGGCACCGATGTCATCCAAGGCTTTTTGGAAAGCCAGGCGATCCAGCGAAGCGGTGCCGTATGAAAAAAGCGCTTCCAGCACCGAGTCCACGCCTTCCCGTCCGCGGGGTTCCGTCATTTCCGGATGATTTCGGATGTGGCCGTAAACGCTGACCGAGCGGCTGACCTTTTCGGGCTGTACGATGAGTTTGAGGCCGTTGGGCAGGGTGGATACGGCCGGGTGCACGTTGGAGACAGGAATCTCAAGGCGCTGCCAGGATTTTTGGGCCCACTGCGGAATTTTGACGGTCCCAGTCTCCTTCAGCGCGAATGATTCCACTTTCCGGAAATTTCCGGAGGAAACGGCTTCGCCGGATGCATGCGGCGTGAGAACGGCCACGACGGCTTGCTGGGTGTTCAAATACTTGCGGGCAACCGCGCGGACGTCGTCCGCCGTAACTTGGCGGATGGCTTCCAACGCCTCCTCCGGCGATCGGCGGCCTTCCACCGCCACGGCTTGCGACCAGGACATCGCCAATCCGAGCATGGAGTTCTTTTCCAACTCTGCAGCGGTGATCTCCTGACGCTTGGCGGCTTCCACCAAGTCCGGCGAAAACCCGCTATGCGCATCACCCGCCAAAATTTTGCGCACCGCCGCAGTCAAAGCGGCGGCATCAGCCCCTTTGGGAAAAGCGGCCACCGCATAACCTAAGGCAGTGTCGGGAAAGGTGCTTGTGCTGAAACCGGCAGACAGTGCCTTGCCTTCTGTAACCAGACCATAAAGTTTGCCGCGCTCGCTGTTGAGCACATCTGCCAGGACCTGGACGGCCGCAAAATCCGGACTGTCGCTGCCGGGCAGACGAAACCCAATCATTACCAGGCCGTATGGCAGGTCCGTTTTAAGATCAAAAGTTTCGGCCTGCACGGGTTGCAATCGAACATCGGCCGCTGGGGGAATCTTCCCGGCGGGGATATCTTCGAACAGTCTTTTGACCCGGGCCAGCGTGTCTTGCGGCTGCACATCGCCGACGACTATTAAAACAGCGTTGTTGGGCGCATACCACGTATCGTGGAATTTTTTGAGCATCGCGGCGCTGGTCTTGTCAAATGATGATCGTGTGCCCAGGGGTGTATGTGCGTATGGCGTACCTTTAAACATAGCGGCCAGAAGCTTGGTATAGGCGACGTACTCCGGATTGGAGAGATCTTGGGCGACTTCCTGTTCGATGGCCCCCCTTTCCTGCCCCCATGATTTCTTATCGGCCAGGATGCCGCGCATCCGCAGGGACTCAATGTGCAACGCCACATCCAGATCTTTCACCGGAACGGTAAAGAAGTACTGGGTCACCGTCTGTTGCGTATCGGCGTTGAAGAATCCTCCGACGGCCGCTGTCACATTGGCCAATTGCTCCCCCGACAGGCCCGGGCTGCCGCGAAACATCATGTGCTCCAAGGCGTGCGCCGTGCCCGGAAAGTATTGCGGAGCTTCATTGGATCCCACCCGATAATTGACGACGATGGACGCCACCGGTGCCAGTGAATTGGGCACGATAACCACCCGAAGACCGTTGTTCAGGGTTGCCCGCAGGACTGTTTTTTCCTGCGTGGCCTGCTGATCCGAAGGCCATGCGTATGATGTCCAGGCCAGCAGCAGGACGGACAGCATCAAAACTGCAAAGATTTTTCCCGCAAAGCTGCCGGCTTCCGTTAACCTTGCACCGACCGGCGGGGGAGCGAAATTTCCTGCAGCGTTTTTTTCGTGGTTTTGATATCGATTCACATGCATTGCTACCTCTCGATGAAGAATGCTTGCTCACTGGATAAAGCAAGAAAATGGGTCTTCACCCGTTTAAGATTTCCAAATCGCATCGCGGCGATCGTTTACACCAGAGTTAGGATATTTCGATCTGGACGTAACCGGACTGCCCGGTTTTATGACTGATCGCAAGCACGACCGCCTTTTGATGATGAGGCATCGCCATCATCATTTCATTGAAACCGTCCACGCCCTGGACAGGCTGATTATCGAGGGCCAGAATAACGTCTCCTACCTCGAATCCGGCTTCGCCGATCGGTCCTTTGGGGTCGACCCATTTAACAGCAACGCCTTTCGGCAGCGACAGCCCGTAATCTTCAGCCTCTTTGACGGTCAGCTGCCTTACTACGACACCCAGCCGCTCCTTCACTTGCGCAGCGACTGCTTTTCGTTCATCATCCAGGTTGCCCACTGTAACCGATATCTGCTGTTTTTTGCCGTCGCGCCAGATACCGACCTGTGCCTGATGACCGATGGGAGAGTTTGCCACGTCGTTGCGAAAGTCGGAGGCATCGGTAACCGGTTTGTCCTGATAAGAGACGACGACATCGCCTTTTTTGATCCCGGCCTTATCCGCCGGCCCGCCTTTTTCGACCTCGGCCAGCAGGGCTCCCTTTGGAAGCGCCAAACCGAACGATTTGGCCAAATCCGGGGTGAGATCTTGGGCGCTGACGCCCACCCAGCCACGTTCGACCTTGCCGTGGGCGATAAGGGCCTTGGCGACATGGGTAGCCATATTGCTGGGAATGGCAAACCCGATCCCTTCAAAACCACCCGATTGGGAGGCAATTTCGGAGTTGATGCCGATGACCTGGCCGTCGAGTGTCAGCAAGGGTCCGCCGCTGTTGCCCGGATTGATGGCGGCGTCGGTTTGCAGAAAATCCTGATAGCTGCCGGGGTCTGTGATCCCCGTTCGATGTTTGGCGCTGATTATCCCCTGCGTAACCGTCTGGTCGAGTCCCCTGGATTGACCGATGGCCACTACCCATTGACCGACTGTCGCCTGGTCTGAGTTGGTAAAGGTTAAAAAAGGCAGTGGTTTTTCGGTGTTGATTTTAATCACGCCTAAATCCGTTTTGGGATCCACCCCTACCACAGTGGCGGGATATTGGGTTCCGTCTGATAAGGTCACCTCGATTTGAGTGGCTCCCCCGACCACGTGATAGTTGGTAAGGATATGTCCCTCGGCATCCATGATCACCCCGGTGCCGATGCCGACCAATTCCCTTTGAAGCTTTTTCGGCATATTTTTGGGGAGACCGAAAAAGCGGCGAAAAAATGGATTGTCCTTATAGGCATAATAAGGATTTGCCAATTCCTGGTGTTCGGTCACTTCAATGTGCACCACGGCAGGAATCGCTTTATTCGCCACCCGTTCAATGGCCGAGGATAAATCGGTCGATGGCTGCGGGCTTGGATTCACGTCGCGTACTGCCGCTTGGGACGATCCAGTGGCAGTGGATGGTTTATTACTCGGCGCCGGCTGTTGCGCGCACGCCGTAAAAATCCATGTGCAGGTAAAAGCCAGCAGCAGACCTGCCATCAACTTCTTAAAAAACGGGGCAGAGATACAACGATTAGATATTAACATTCGATTCAACATGAGAACCTCCTTGATGTTGTTGGTAATTTTGTTTTTTTAGTTAGTTAGTTGTGATTTTTTTTGCATACTGCTCTCATTTCCCGGCGGTCGCTGCATTGCTGTTAGATCATAGGCGCTGCGTGATGATGCAGCGACTGCTTCACCGTCCTGAGAAAATTCTTATGCCGCGTGGTGGCCATGCCGAAATGGTGATAAACCCTTACCTTGGCCCAGTCTGTCAGAAAAGCCCAGGTGATGGAATAGCCCCAGATCAAAGCGATTTCGCTCCAGGTGATCGGTGTGATCAGTCCGAAGCCGTAGGCGGCCAGAAAGGTCCCCAACAGCTTGGTGCCGACAGCCGACCAGATCATGAGCGGAGCCGGATAGGGCTTTTTCAGGAAAAACCCTTTGCTGCGGGACACAAATAATGTCAGGTGGCCGGCCACGGCCATTTTCAGGAATATATATGTCTGGATCTGGGGGACGGTTAAATGCAGCCAGTCAACCGCCAGATAGAGCATCAGAAAACTTCCGGCGACGCCGGTGAGGCCCATTACCGTCGACACGGCAATGACCCGATGCATGTTCCAGTGCACGGGGTTGGGCTCAAGCCCGGTCTGGTCGTAAGCAATGGTCATGATCGGCACGTCATTGAGGAATGCCAGCAGAATGATCATGATGGCGGTGATGGGATAGAAGTTGAACACGATCATCGCCAGCACCACAAAGACCATGATGCGGATTGTCTCCGTGATGCGGTAAATGGCATAGCTGTTCATGCGCTCAAATATCCGGCGTGCCTCTTCAACGGCATTAATGATCACCGACAGTCCCGGCGCCGTCAGCACTAAAGATGCCGCTGCACGGGCGGCGTCGGTGGCACCGCTCACGGCAATACCGATGTCGGCCTGTTTCAGGGCCGGCGCATCATTGACCCCGTCACCGGTCATGCCGACGATGTGGCCGCGCGCCTGCAAGGCTTTAACGATGCCGTACTTGTGCTCCGGAAAAACCTGGGCAAAACCGTCGGCCTGTTCGACCTTTTCGGCCGTATCGGATGCCATGTCTGTTGCATCTTTGCTGCCTTTCAGCAGTCTATCCGCCGCGTAAACGGTCTTTCCCAACCCCAGCTGTTGCGCAATCTCGCCGGCAATCGCCAGGTTGTCACCCGTCACCATTTTTACCGCAATCCCGTGGCGGCGGGCCTGGCTGATGGTCTCGGCCGAATCCTCCCGCGGGGGATCATATAGGGGTAAAATTCCCAGAAACTGCCAGGCTCCGCCGTTCTCACAGCGTGCGACACCCAGGGTGCGGTAGCCCTTGGCGGCAAAA